>SMTZ1_10017904_pt1 | contig 16781 bp, 12 predicted proteins | sample DeeMarSWOR136_30_FD_25667 | JGI IMG/M metagenome (IMG submission 25667)
TCGAAGTTGCCTACGAATACAATGCACTTGGCATGGAAACCGACTACCTAGTTGCCTGCGAAAACTATGTTCCACTCTACGGCTACCCATATGATGTCATCTTGGATAGCATGACTATGAATCCTGATATCTTGGCTCTTGAACTCGCCATTCTAATCGCGGACGAGTACGTGAGATATTATGAGCCGAGGGCGCACTTCAACGGAGGGGTTATGGCAACCCTCTCCGTCATTGATCTTTCCACAGTTGATGAAGCCGTGGCGAAACTTTCAACGCTTACTGAAGCGCTTGAAGCAAAACTGAAAGACGGTGAAGAGAGCTATAACCGTTACCATGAAATCATAAGCGAAGCCAGGGGCGAAGGAAACCTTCCTTGGGCTGAGGCTGGATGGGAGTACTACATCGACTTACCAACGTTCATCAAGGAGCTTGAAGCGAATCCGGAAGTGGACGCAGAAATTCAAGTCTTAGCCCGGGCAGTAGAAGAGACCCTCGACGAAGTTGTTGTGCATATCGCGAATAGCAACCCCATGTGGTCAGCTTCTGCATTGGGATTAGGAATATGGTTCCCACCTTCAGAGCGCCCATACATCGCCTATAGAGGACTGTTGACGTACGAGAACTTGCAGTTTGCGTCTCAAGGATGGCTCGACTTTCTGTATGCCTACTGGAAAATCTAGCGCGGCGGTAGCAGCAACATAAGCTGCGAGATTTCCATAGCCGCCGAAACCCCCCTTTTTACACGCGCAAATGCAGAATCGCCACTTCTAATGGTGATCTGCCGAAATGGTTGTCGAGAAAATCTGCAGCTAAAACGCACGAATCTGCACGCAGGGCACCGCGCCGACAATAACCTCCATCTTCTCCAAATTCAGATCCACACTTCTAACACAGTAACGTACTGCTACATCCCTGAGAAAGAATGCGCACCGGGAAGCGTTTCCTAACGTCTTATATGAGGCATTTTTCTTTACTCTAGTGGAGATAGGTGATGTCTTCGAGGATTACACATGGCCCCTATCAGTACGTATGCCAGCAAGTATAGGCAATACATGCTTCTTATCTCGACCCAGACGGGAAGACGGGCGTGGTCACGGGGATTAGGGTTAGACACCCCAGCCCTAAGGGAGCGACGGCTGAGACCGCTTGCACATCATAGTCGGCAACTCATGACGAACATTGTGAACCACGAACTTGCGCACATACCAAAAGGGGAGAAACATTCGTTGCAGAATTTCCTCAGGTTCGCCTACAACGCGCTCCGAAGAAAGCACCTGACGCTGGGAAAAACCCGAGATGAAACCCTCAAAGAACTCGTGGACAAGATCCGAAAAGCCCACCCGGAATTCACGCCACAATACGACAAAGACTACTTCAAGATATAGCTTTCATGCACTTGTTTAATCGCAATTCGTGTCATCCGAATCGTGCCAAGGTTCAACTATGTACGCACAGGCGTGCAGTAAGGTCTTTAAGATTCCTCTCGAACAAGACCACACTAAGGAGCGTGGCAATCGTACGGACACCGCAGAGCAGAATTGAGAAGCAAATCTTCGAGCTGTGGAAAGAACTGAAACCCTCAAGTGCGTTCACGGCTGGCTTGGATGACTATGCAGGCAGATTGTTCGTGCCGACCGAGGCAAACGTAAAGCAGATGTTGCGCAGAATCGCCAAGTTGAAGACACATGCGGAGGATATAGTTGAACAGAAATTTCTACAGTGCTTAGAAACGGAGCTACGTTTTGAAGAGCCCCACATGGCAGGCACTTGGTGAAGGAGGGAATAAAAGCTGAACACTTTCTCTCGTTAGCTTCCCATGCAAAAAAGGCGTTGGAGGTTTCAAAAGAAAGACTGATCCGAACAGAATGGCCCATTGAGATACGAGCTATCACAAGTTATGGAGAAAACAGCTTGCTGGGCATCTTAGCAACAATTCGCCATCAGACAGAAAACAAATCGTTGCTGAAAGAACTCACTGAACTCGAACAAGTAGTGCATAACTACGTGGAGCCATTCCACGTGGAAGGGGTGAAGGAAGGAAGTTTCGAGGAGGTTTTCCCAGTCTTAGAAAGAGAAGAGGGAGACATTAGACGGAAGGAGATTTATCCCAAGCTCTTGAAGGATCTTTACGACTATCCTGAGACCCCAAACCAGATTGAGAACAAAGCACTAGGGTGGCTAGAGGAAGAACTGCCCGAGCTCATGGAAGCGACGAGAAAGCTCGCGGATATCTACGACATAGAATCAAGAGTTGAATTCGTTGCCGACGAGATGACGAAGAGGCGGAACGTCGAAGGGTCTGAGATTCTGACGGTTGTCTCTACCATGCGAGAGAAGTTGATGAAAGTTGTTGAGAACTACTTAGTAAAGGTAACACCCATCTACGATACTCGAGTCGTCGAGACGCCTCCGTACCTTGCAAGTCTCATCACATCCGCGGCTGCAGACTGGTTCAATACTCTAACCGATGAGCCGTTCAACCTATTCTTCGTTACAACTGATCCGAAGAGATCAGCGCCACTAAGCGCTCCAGACCTACTAACATCAATCATTCATGAGGAGTATGGGCATTGCATAAACCACTCGAATTCTGCCACCAACTTCGCCGCCAAGCCAAGGTTAATAGAGTTGTTGGACACCACGTTAGCATCATCAATCACCGAGGCCATCTCATTCTTCAGGGAGACGGAGTTCATTTCATTGTTGAAGCAGTTGGCGCGTAGAAAGGAAGAGCTGCCGCCAGATGAGAAGGGACTTTTGGACTCTCTGAGAGCCATTGGAGACTTGGACACAGTCATACTTGAGACCGAATTCTTAGTCATGGAGTGGCGTGTATTGCGGTTCATTCGGGCAATAGGAGATGTACGTATTAATATGGGCAAACAGAGTGCCATAGAATTCATTAATTGGGCCCACGAACGAACGGGACTTTCCAAGAAGATGCTATACAACGAGGTCTTCACTTTCCAGGACTCTCCCGCGTACGCGCCATGTTACTGCATGGCTGGCGAAGAACTCAGGAAGCTCCAAGCGCTCGCCGTAGGGAGGGGCAAGAGTGTGACTGATTTCAACACCTACGTGAGCTCTATGGGCTATCCTCCTAGAACTGTGTATGAAGAAAGGCTGAGAGAATACGCGATGTCTGCTGTGTGATCTCAGAATAATATGCTTGATTAACAGAATATCGGCTCTTGGCAACTTCTAATACATATTCATCTTTTTCCCAAACGCAAGTAGTCTTCAAGCTTTGACCGATGCCAAGTCTTTGGTTGCCCTCTTCAATATCTCTTCGATTTTCCTCACCGCTTCTTCATCCAGCGGGAACGGTTGGTGCTCCGTCAACAATTTTCTTGCTTTCTCTCGCGCAACTTCCGCGATTTTTCTGGAGCCCATTTCTTGCCATCGAGAACGAGATGTTCTATCTGAAAGCTTTGGCAGATAGTGTTCTTGGCGGAGATATTTCAAGGTGTGTCTTTGCCGCAGGAAGTCCGATGATTCATCAACCACCTTGGCAATCACGTCTACTGCCAGTCTTTCTTCATCCACTTCGATGCCCCTAACTGCTCTAAAAATCATTCCAAAAATCTCGTCATCAATGATCAATTGCTCATAGCTCACGGTAATGCCGCCCTCAAGGCAGCCAGCCCCGGACAGCATATTCGCTCCAGCTAGGGCTGGCAAGACCCCGTTGAGCCCCTTCTCAAACGCCACCTGCTCATCTAGTGTCTTCGAACTCGTATCAAGTCCATACACATCGCATGGGACGTCATAATATTTCGCAAGCTGAACGCAACCCACGGATAACAATCCAACCTCGATTCCAGAGCTTGTCATTCCAGATAACATGTCCAGCGGAAAGACACGAGGAGAATACAGAAACGGCGTTCCCTCCTTCACAAGCTGAATCATCACCAACCCAGCCAATATTTCGGCATTCTGTTGAACTAGGCTGCCCGCCAGCGTTACTGGACTGGTCGCCCCCGCCATGGGGCACGGCAGCACTGCCATTGGCAAACCGATCCTGGCCCCTTGGACCATAATCCTGATGACATCCCCGGAGAACTTCAAGGGGCTTGTTGGCGAGAAACTGCACGTGACTATTGGACGCTTCTCCAGCTCCTGTTTCCCGCCTACTACGGCCTCTGCCAACTCCACGATATAGGGAAACCCTTCGTAGCTCATCGGCGTCGCATCCACGTTTTTACGTGTGTTTTGAAGTTGGTCTGCTAAGCAGTAGACATCCTGAACCTTTTCTGAGACATCACACGGCAACACAATCATAGTGCACGTATGAATGTTAGGCAAGCCATCGATGATCCTGGTTAGATCGACGACATCCCTTCTTGTAGACGGCCGAACTTCTCCAGAGTCCAAGTCAATTACACTTACGGCTCCGCCAACTGCGTGAGCGTAGATCTTCTCATCATTAAGTTCCACGTCGAATTTTGGATCTCGAGCATACAGGATCATCCGCTTGGGTGTCTTCTTAAGGCACTCCATCACCAAACTTGGCGGAATTTTCACATTCTTCTTATCATAATCGACATCCGCACCAAAGTCGCTCAAGAATCTTAGAAAACTATCCTCATACACAAACACGCCAACATCCTCTAGAACCCTCAAGCTTGCAGAATGAATCTTCTCGATTTGATCGCGACTCAGAAATTCCAACATCATCCTTCACCGTATATGTGCACAACTAGAACTTCCAAATATATACATAACATGTTCTTTAAGCCTTAAGATCGAAGGCCCTCTCTTTATGCACGCGGCTACAAAAGAAGAGTCGTCCCAACCCCTTGACTCTTCGCCTTCTCGTACACCAAGATGGCTGTAGCCATATCCTCTATGGCCAAACCCAGATTCATACACATAATGCGTTCATTCGGGCTTTCTCGGCCAGACTTCTTGCCGCCTACGATCTCAGCCAGGTCTGCGTAGACACGTGGTATACTCAAGAAATATCCCAGTCTCTTGTAGTAGCTCAGCTGGTCCGCGTCATCGGTGCAAAACTTGTCCATGACGTGCATAGCTTCGGGTTGCCAATAGGAGTCGAAATCCAGCGGACACGCAAAGCCACCATCTTTGAACCACGCCTTCTCAATTACCGGTTGCGGATGCTTCAAAATTGGACCCGCTGTGACGACTATCTCGCAGTCTTCGACCGCCTTTCTAGGCGAGCTAACTGGGACCACTCTGACCGCATGTTGACTGGTCATCTCCTTGACGTACGCCTGTAGGTTTCGCCCATCAATGTCATAGGCTTTGACCTCCTCCAAATTCTTGCACATCACCATCAAAGCTTCCAAGTTGCTTCTTCCCTGAACACCGCAACCGAGGATCCCCAAGCTCTTCGAGTCCTCTCTATTATCCACGTGCAATCCATGACACAGATGGGAACGCCAGTTTCAAGGTCGTTCAATATCAGTAGCCCCGATATGTAGGGGATACCACGCTTCGGATTCTCTGGAAATCCACTCACCCACTTGACCCCAGCCGATCTCATCTTAGGTAGGTAGGCGGGCATAGCATGAATGAAGGCGTCTTCCCTAGGGTGGATACCAGGCTTGGGTGGCACCTCCGCGCTCCCTTCTGCTTTCTCCCGAAACGCTTCTTCAACAACTCGAATGACTTCTTGTATGGAAATACTGAGCCTATCCACGTCAGAACGAGAAAGGTACAAAACCTCCCCTAGAGAGCCCATGGCAGACACCAAGCCGCAGATTGATCGGAGGAGTAGAAAAATCTTGTCGCAGGAAAATCTTCTCCAGTTCCGACAGAGTGCACGCGTTGTGTGTCCAGAAAATGAGGAGATGCTGGTTGTATCGGAAAGTGCACGCGCAATTACCTTATGAGCTTCAGTATCTGCCGAGCTTCATCGGGCGTGGACACCTCGCGTTGAAGCTCCTGAGACAGCCGCCTCGCCCGAGCTACGAGCTCCTCGTTCCGTGCCATTTTCTCCTTCGAGTAGTAGATGTTGTCCTCGAGCCCTACGCGTATGTGCCCACCCATAAGGATCGCCATAGTGATCATAGGCAGTTGCCACCTAGCCATACCTGCTACGGAGAACGTCGCGTTAGGTGGAAGCTGGTTGCGTATGTGCAACAAGTTCGCCGGAGTGGCAGGTATGCCACCGTCCAAACCCATAACCAACTGGAAATGCGCCGGCGCCTTCACCAGCCCCTGTTCTATAAGCTTGACGCCTTGGCGGACGAAGCCTACATCGAACGCCTCGATCTCAGGTTTGATATTGGCCTGGAGCATCTTCCTCGCGAGAAAGGTTATTGTCTCCCACGTATTGACGTAGACAATGGACGGCTTGCGTCCTGCAAAGTTGAGCGAACCAGTCGTTAGGCTTGCCATCTCTGGATCAGTCTTAAGCGGCTGAGCCCGATCTTCATCTGACTTGCCAGCAATACCACTCGTCGATGTCATTACAATGAGGTTCGTGCGTTTGCGTATCTTATGCACAGTTTCTTCGAAGATTGCGTAATCAGACGTCGGGTTCTCATTTTGATCACGGCAGTGTACGTGGATGATCGAGGCCCCTTCTTGTTCGCACAGATACGCCGTCTCGGCTATCTCGTCTGGCGTTACGGGTACGTAAGGCGTGTCCTTCTTTCGTGGCACGGAACCTGTAGGGGCCACAGTGATAATGAGCTTCTCCATTATCCATCCCTCATGTGTGCCTGTGTTTTTTGGATAGATGCCGTAAGACTTTGCCCGGGAGGATGCCTTTATGTTCACCCTTCTCCACCACCACTCGCCCATTTACAAGCACGTAGTCAATGCCCTCAGGATATTTATGCGGATAATTGGCCAAAGGAAAAGTATAGGGATAACGACAGGTCGCTCTGTCCCTTATCTTGTTCAAATCGAAGACCACTACGTCAGCCCACATCCCCTCTCTTATCAATCCCCGGTCTCTCAATCCAAGCTTTTGAGCTGGAAACGAAGTCATTTTTCTAACAGCTTCCTGAAGCGTGATGATCCTCTCGTCTCTCACATACCTCTCCAAAATGTACGGATACTCACTGTAGCTGCACGGAGAGTAGCCATCAATCTTTCCAAGAGGCCCATAAGGCGCGTAGGCAGAGCCATCAGTTGAAACCATCATTAAACGGAATTTCAACACTGTGCGAATATCATCTTCTCTAATGTAGTCGAAAAGAGCACTTGCTTCACCTTCTTCGTCTATCAACAAATCACAATATGCGTCAAACGAGTCCTTTTCTCCCTTTATCTTCGCGATTTCTTCGAAGCTCTTTCCTAGCAAATCCTTGTTTTTCTCACAACGAAGCAGAAAGATGCGGTCCCAACGACCGTGCTTCACAAGTCCGCAATAGCCTGGTCCTGGATATTTGTCTTCCACAATTTCCTTCTTGATCCTTTCACGAGTTTCTGGATCACTAAGTCTCTGAATCACTTTCTCGTGTCCGCCCGCTTGAGCCCACTGCGGCAGTATGGAGCCCAATTCTACTGCGAAGTCTGTATGGGCATCATTGTCCATCGTGACATCTACTCCTCTCACTCTAGCTTCTCCATAGATTCTGAACATCTCAGGTAGCTTGTTTGAGCCCCCCCATTTAGGGCAATTGTGTGATACCTGTACTCGCGAACCTGCCTTTTCGCCGATTTCGATAGCCTCCTTCAAAGCCTCAACTATGGTCTCTCGCTCTCCTCTGATGTGAGAAGCGTAAAGACCTCTATGCTTCGCCACAACTTTGCACAGCTCAATTAACTCGGAAGTTTCGGCGTAGCAACCAGGCAAATATACCAACCCTGTTGACATGCCAAAGGCTCCAGCCTCCATTGACTCTGCAACTAGCATTCTCATTTCTTCAAGCTCTTCGGCAGTAGGCGACCTATTTTCGACTCCTAGAACGGCGATTCTTACAGTTCCATGACCTACAAGAGAAGCAACGTTCAAAGCAATCCCTCTTCTCTTCATTTCGCTAAGGTATTCAGCAAACGTGGACCAGTTCCAATCGACCTCTTTCGCTTCGAGCCCCCAATCCTCCTTCAGCAAGTCCACCGTTTCCGTTTTTGTCGGCGCGGCGCTGCTACCACAGTTTCCTACAACTTCGGTCGTGACACCTTGCCTGACTTTGCTCTCTGCCAACGGATTTATGAGCAATGAAAGGTCAGAGTGAGAATGTATGTCTATGAAGCCTGGAGAGACGATCAAGCCCCTGGCGTCTATGATTGTGTCCGCTTCTTTGATGCCTATTTTCCCAACTTCTACAATTTTTCCCCTAGAGACAGCGATGTCCGCTTTGAACCATGGGTTTCCTGCACCATCTATGACAAACCCGTTCTTGATCAGCAAATCATGAACCAAAACAAGGTCACCTTTGTTGCGCTATCAAATCGCGGCAAGGATAAATATTTTCCTCAAGAATGCTTCGAAGAACATACCAGCTACGAAAAAGCTTTTGCATTAATCATCCAATGTATGAAGCGATCAGCATGTTGAAGATAAATGAGATAGACAAATACATCGACGACCATATAGACGAGCACGTACGGCGAGTGCAGGAATTCTTGCGTCAACCAAGTGTTTCTGCGGAAAATTATGGAGTCCGAGAATGCGCGAGACTGCTGAGAAGCTATTATGAGAAACTGGGGTGCAAAGTGGCCAAGGTGATGGAAACTGGAGGACCCCACCCTGTAGTCTATGCGGAGTATGATGCTGGCGCGGAAAAAACCCTTCTCATATATTTCATGTACGACACTCAACCTTTCAACAGAGAAGAATGGACGAGTCCTCCGCTAGAAGCGAGACTCGTCGATATTGCGCCATTTGGAAAATGTGTCGTTGCGAGAGGCGCCATAAACTCCAAGGGCCCACTTGTAGCGTTCCTAAACGCTCTGGAATCCATACGAGCCGTCGGAGACGAACTTCCCTTCAACTTCAAATTCATATCGCAGGGAGACGAAGAACTGGCCAGCCGCCATTTCGCCGATTTCGTGTTGAAACACAAAGACATGCTCAAAGCCGATGCGCTGTTCTCCCCGGACGCATACCAAGATCGCAAAGGAAAAGTGTCGATGGAACTGGGATACAAAGGAGTTGACTACTTCGAACTTGAATGCAACGGCAAGGCTTGGGGAAGAGGCCCAACAGAATTCGGTATACATAGCAGCGCCAAGTCTTGGGTTGACAGCCCAGTATGGCGGATGATCCAAGCTCTCGCAACAATGACTTCGGAAGACGGAAACAAGATACTCATAGACGGATGGTATGACAATGTCAGGCCCCTGACTGAGGAGGACCTGCAGCTTATTGACAAGTTGGCGCAGACTTTTGACGAAGAAGAAATCAAGGAAGAAGACAAGATCGAACGATTCTTAGGTGACCTTCACGGAAAAGACCTGCTCATACAATACTACGGCTCCACTACGCTGAACATCGATGGAATTTGGGGGGGATATACTGGGCCAGGATCATTGACCCTACTCCCACACAAAGTCACCGTGAAAATGGATGTAAGACTCGTCCCAGATCAAACCTCCGAAGAGATCATTCCCAAAGTGCGCAAACACCTCGACAAGCACGGCTACACAGACATTATAATCAGACCGCTCGACCCCTACGAATGGTCAAAGGAAAGTGTGAATGAACCGATAGTTCAAGCAACAATTCAAGCATATAGAAAGATGGGATACGAACCCGAAATCTCGCCTATTTCTGGCGGAAGCGTGCCTTTCTATCTGTTTGCCAGTAAACCCCTAAAGATGCCATTCACATGCGCCGGACTCGGCTATGGCGCCAGAGCCCACGCACCAAACGAGTACTTCGTCATTGAGGGAAACGAAAAGGTTGCAGGTCTAGCAGGCAGTGAAAAATCCTACGTAACAATACTAAATGAACTTGCCAAACTGAAGTGGTAAAACAAATCACTTGGAGCCTCCTCTCATCAACCCATCACCCCTTCCACACGGCTTTCGTGCACACGGAGGAAACAGCTAAGAATTCAAGAAGCGACTTTATCAACATATGCCGTAGCACTATTCGAAGGAGTTGCTTTTGTTCATGTACAAAACCGAGAAGTCAAAGAAGCTTTTCGAAGAAGCAGAAATATTCACTCCAGGTGGGGTACACAGTGGCCTTAGATTCTTCAAGCCGTATCCCATATTCGTAGAGAGAGCCCGTGGATCCAGAATCTACGATGTAGATGGCAATGAGTACGTTGATTATCACTTGGCTTTTGGGTCAGTATTATTGGGCCATTCATCTGAGAATGTCACAAGAGCTGTCAAAGCTCAACTAGAAAAGGGGAGTATCTACGGTCTATCAAATAAGCTAGAAGTGGAGGTGGCGAAGAAAATCATCCAACACGTTCCATCAGCCCAGATGGTAAAATTCTGTAATACTGGGACCGAGGCAACATACCACGCAATAAGACTAGCTCGTGCGTTTACAGGCAAAACTAAGATCATTAAGTTTGAAGGAGCTTATCACGGGTGGCATGACTACGTAAACATTAGTGTCGGACCATCCCCCAGAGAAGCGGGTCCTAAGGAGTTACCCACCCCAGTTCCAGATTCTAAGGGAATACCTAGAAATGTGGTGGAAAACACCATAGTTTTACCATTCAACAATCTTCGTGTTGTTGAAAGAACTGCGAGAAAACATGGGAATGAGATAGCTGCCCTCATTACAGAGCCAATAATGCACGGTAGTGCCTGTTGTATATTGCCCAAAAGCGGATATTTGCAGGCGCTTCGCGAAATTTGTGATCGTTACAGCATCTTATACATTTTTGACGAAGTTGTGACTGGTTTTAGACATGGATTGGGTGGAGCTCAGAAGATATTCGGAGTAACTCCGGACATAACTACATTCGCCAAGGCTATGGCAAACGGGTTTCCCGTTGCCTCTGTCTGTGGGAAGAAAGAGATCATGGCAATGTTTTCACCTTCGGGAGAAGTCGACTTTGGCGGAACGTATAATGGGAACCCCATAAGTATGGCTGCTGCACTAGCTACCATACAAGAACTGGAGACTCAAGAGGTTTATAATCATCTATTTAAATTGGGTTCTCTCGTAAGGAAGAGACTGAGAGAAGTAATCGGGAAACTAAACATAGAAGCTCAGATTGTAGGATTCGGATCGGTTTTTCAAATAGCACTCACTAACAACAAGATTGAGAACTACAGAAGTGTGTCTGCCTTGAATAATGAGAAATATGAGGCCTTCCAACGTGAGTTAATGAAGAGACACGTATTCATTATCCCCAAAGCAAAAAAGCGCTGCCATATTTCTGCCGCGCACACAATCGGTGAAGTAGAAACGACACTCGAAGCTATGGAAGACTCCTTAAGGACGCTTTCATAAGTGGCGTCTCATACGCACTGTTCATTAATACAACCACGAGTTGCTTGTGCACGGGCTTTGTCGCAGTGGATTTCCAAGGAAGTAACACCAAGGGAAGGGCGCGTATCCATCACTTGGTCAGTTCGACATATCGTAGGAGTTCTCGGGCTACATCTAATAGTCCCAACTTCTCCAGCGTGGTTTGCGTTGGTATTCCTCTCGTGTCCCATCCTCTCTTACTGTAGTATAGCTGGAGCATTGAGTAGTAGTTCTCCCTCTCCAAAGCCTTCCCCTTGAAAGGCCCTCTTGTCAGAGGCTCCTTGAACCATCTTGGGGGCAGACTATCCATCGCCGTACTCCAGTGTCTCTGATATTCCCTTATCCAAAAGGCTCTAGCTAAATTCAAGACTCTATCCGCGATAACGATCAAATCATGCATAGTCAGGTTCTCGCCAGTCGCAGCTCTAAGAAACTTCGGGTACCAGTCCAACTCGAATCCTAGTTCTATCCAAGGAAGTCGGCAAGTTGTAAGGCACTCGAATATCCCTCCTCGTATCCTCTGAAGCTCGATGATCTTGTCAACCTTGGCCTCAGCGTAGCTTTCTCGTCCATACGACACCTCCCAAGAGATGATCCAAGCATCTTTGTGATGTGCGCCGATTGAGCAAGTGCCATATGAAAGAGCCATTCCAGGCGCCACATGGCAGTCATAACCTGTGATCTCTAAACCTTTCACATGCATTGCCCATTCTGAGGCATCGCCACCTAATTTCTCAGATGCAAACCTTGTTCCTTCGGCAAGAGTGCGCCCGATTCCTCGTGTGCAGACGATGTCTTCCGCGAGGGCTTTAGCTTTGTCAAAGTCGCCCCATTCAATCTCATAGTCAGAGGCGACTTCCTCGAGGTTTCCTAGACTAATGTTAGAACCTAACATTGCGACATTTTCGTAGTCTAGTTCTGAGGGTTCATTGGTACGATCTTTGATCACGTTGCCACATGTCATGTTGCAGTTTGGGCATCCTCTATTAGAAACCTTCATTTTCTCCATCATGAATCCACTAATGGATTCTGCTTCGTCGAATATCCCCTCTCGGAAGTTGTTGGTTGGAAGGACGCTGTTTTCCTGACTCCACTCTATCGTCGCCATTGTTCCTTGGCGTTTCCAGAAATCGTAGTTGGGCTTCTCAAGAATCTCCCGAAGAGCATCGGTTCCTAACCACTTTAGCTCATTAGGATCTGCTGCAGGTATTTCGTTGGTTCCTTTGATAGCGACAGCCTTCAGGTTTTTGGAGCCCATGACCGCCCCCATTCCGGCTCTCCCACCTGCTCGACCTTGCTGGGACACTACGTTGGCAAACTTGACCATGTTTTCTCCTGCTGGACCTATGGAGAGTACTCCTATGGTCTTACCATGTCTTGCCTCAACTTCTTCTTCGGTCTCGAAAGAACCAAGTCCCCACAGATCTCCAGCGTCCAGTATCTCTGTCTCGCCATCGTTGATCCAAATATAGACAGGTTTCTTGGCTTTTCCTTCAAAGATTACACCATCATATCCAGCTCTTCGCAACTGCACCGTCAGCACTGTACCTAAGTTTCCGTCTCCATAGCCACCTGTCAAAGGGCTCTTAGCCGCTACCACGAGTTTGCCACTGCTCGGTAGAAGGAACCCTGAAAGCGGCCCAGCCACTAAAAGGAGCTTGTTTTCAGCAGAGAGAGCATCAACACCAAACTTCAACTCATCCCAAAGAATCTTGACCGCAAAACCTCTTCCACCCAAGAAGTTGCGAGCTAGTCCTGCGTCATACTTCTGAGCCCCCGCCTTTCGCTTGCTCAGATCCACTCTCAAAAGCCGTCCATTCCATCCCTTCATCTGCTTCACGCCTCTCTATGAGTGAGGCTATTGATCGTCTAGGACTTATAATGTTTCGGCGCACCTGATAACTGCACCCTGAAAACACGACATCAGATTCGCGCGCGCAACCAGAACCACTTAAAGCTCTCTTGCAGCACACAATGTGCTTCAATAAGTTTATAAAATTATGAGGAAACAAAAGGAAGCTTGGGGTTGACTGATGAAAGAAGAGCTGCTGAAGAGCCTAATGAATGCCGTTACAGGCTATGACGTGGACGCCGCTGTCAAACTGGCCGAGGACGCTCTCAGGGCCGGCGTAGACCCGGTTGACGCTATCCAAGAAGGACTGGCGAAAGGAGTAAGAATCGTGGGAGATCGATTCGCCGCCGGAGAGGCTTTCCTAACCGAGCTCATGATAGCGGCAGAAGCCATGAAGCAAGCTATGGCAGTCTTAGAACCCGCTATACCCAAAAGAGCAAAGGCTGCGAAAAGAGCTCTTGCCAAGATTCTGATTGGCACCGTGGAAGGAGATATTCATGATATCGGCAAGAGCATCGTAGGTACAATGCTCACCGTGGCGGGCTTCGAAGTTGTTGACTTAGGTGTTGACGTTTCTGTAGAGAAGTTCATCGAAAAAGCAAAAGAAGTCGAGCCAGATCTAATCGGGATGTCCGCCCTGATGACCACCACCATGGTCAAAATGAAGGATGTCATAAAAATCCTTGATGCGGACGGCCTTAGGGGAAAAATCAAAGTAATGGTAGGTGGGGCACCAACGTCGAAAGAATGGGCTAGAGAAATAGAAGCAGATGGCCATGGCGGAGACGCGATGGAGGCCGTAGAAGTCGCGAAGAAATTGATCAAGCCTTCCCAAATGCAACAATCAATCTAGAATGACTAGAACCAAAGGGGGCTTTCTTATGTGGGGTTTTCCGAGGGAGACTCAGAGGATAACTTTTTCAGTTCTATCCAAGGACGATTTGGAGGCGATCCACTGGGCCACGCTAGACGTTCTGGAAACAACAGGTGTCAGAATCTACAGCAAACAATGCCTCAAGACATTAGAGGAAGCAGGTTGCACCATCAACCATGAGCAAAACTCAGCGTTGATTCCGTCCCACCTTGTTGAGGAGTCGCTGAGAAAGTGCAACAGAACCATACGACTCTGTGCTCGGAATCCTAAATACAATGCGAGCTTGGATGATAGGCATGTTTACGTCACAAGTGATGGAAACGGGACCGAAACATTTGACCTTGACACCGGACAGCGACGGCCATCAAAGAAGGACGATATTATCAAATCTGCAATAATTTCGGATGCGCTTGACGTAGTTCATATTTACTGGCCCATGGTGAGTTCCCAAGATGTCCCTTCACATATCCGACACCTACATGACCTTGAAGCCTCTCTTGCAAACACAGAAAAACATGTTACGTTTGAGACTACTATGCATCCTAAGGAGGCCCGATATCAGATAGAAATGGCTGCGACGTTAGTTGGAGGCAGAAAAGAACTCAAGAGAAGACCTTTGATCTCCTCTCTTCATTGCACAAGCGCTCCTCTTCAAGTGCACGGCGGTTGTCTTGAAGCAGCTCTTGAATTCGCCAAAGCTGGCGTCCCAATAATGTTCATGGGGATGTCTCAACTAGGGGCTACAGGGCCTGTGACACTTGCTGGATCAATGGTGGTCAGCAACGCTGAAGTTTTGAGTTGCATCGTAGTAACTCAACTCACTTGCCCTGGTTCCCCAGTTGTCTACAGTGGCAGCGGCGCTGCATTCGACATGAAAGCCTTGATGCGGGCTGGAGGAGGACCCGAGCATGCGCTAACTTGCGCAGCTTTTGGCCAGTTGTCAAGATACTATGGTATTCCCTCTATCGTAGGAGGGTTCGTCTCGACCGCAAAAAGACCTGGAGCACAAGCAAGCTATGAGAAGTTGACGAGCGGATTTCCTGCAGTATTCTCAGGATGCGACATGATTGCAGGAATTGGACTGATAGACGACTGCACGACTCTCGCTTTTGAGGAACTCGTCATTGATGCAGAGATTGCCAGAATCGTCTTTCGACTTGCTCAAGGCATAGAGGTGAATGACAATACGCTAGCTCTTGACGTAATTCGTAGGGTGGGTCCAGGTGGGAATTTCCTTGCCGAGAGGCACACATTAGACTACTTGAAGAAGGAACACTTCATTCCTGAATTGTCCGACAGGCGATCCTACGAATCATGGCTTAAAGACGGCGCGAAAGACATAGTCAAGAGAGCAAGAGAAAGAGCTGTAGCGATACTTCAGAAACACCGGCCCGAACCGCTCGAAAAAGAGGTTCAGAGAGAGCTTCAAGACGTAATTTCACGTGCCAACAGCGATCTAGCTGAGCACTAAAAGGTTATTAGAACATCGCTTGAAAGGTTGAAGAGAGATGAAGCCCAATGTCTAAATTCCGTTTCTCCAACACCCAAAGACTTCAACTGCTATCCAGAGACGAGATCGAGTCCATTCACCTCGCTTCTATGAAGCTCTTAGAGGAGGTTGGCGTTAAAGTCTACAATGCCACGGCATTGAAGCTACTTGCTGATGCCGGGGTTGAGGTCGACTTCAGCAACAGGCTCGCCCGTATTCCCCAGCATCTCATAAAGGAATCTCTGGTCAAGGCGCCATCGACTATCAGGCTCTACAGCCGAGATGGAAAACACGACCGAATTCTTGAGGGAAACAGGGTTACTTACAATCCAGGATCGGCTGCTTTGTTTATTCTTGACTCTGAAACAAATGAGCCGCGGCGCCCTTTGTCACAAGATCTGGTTAACCTTGTTAAATTGACCGATGCGTTAGAGTACATACAGGCTCAAAGCACAGCGCTTGTAGTGTCGGACGTCCCTGAGACCATCGTTGATCGATACCGTCTGTTTATTGTCCTGAAGAATTCTCCTAAACCAATAATCACAGGCACATTTACTATTGATGGGCTCCATGACATGAAACGGATGCTTGAAGCCGTAGCCGGAGGAGAAAGAGAATTAGCCCGAAAACCCAGAGCGATCTTCGACACATGCCCATCGGCACCATTGAAGTGGAGCGAACTCCTCTCTCAAAACCTAATTGACTGTGCCAAATCCCGCATACCAGCCGAAATCCTCCCAATGCCACAACTAGGGGCTACAGGACCGGTAACACTCGCTGGATCCCTGGTTCAACACAACGCTGAATTCCTTAGCGGTCTCGTAATGGCTCAATTGAGCAACCCTGGAGCGCCAGTCATCTACGGCGGTTCACCAACGACATTAGACCAGAGATACGCCACGGCTCGTCTCGGAGCCATAGAGACTATCATGTTGGGCTGCTCCTACGCCCAAATCGGCAAATATTACGGGCTGCCGACCCATATGTACCTTGGACTGAGCGATACAAAAGTTGTTGACGCACAATGTGGCTTTGAATCCGGAATTGGAATAGTGCTCGGAGCGCTCGCCGGAATAAACGTGATATCTGGCCCGGGCATGCTAAATTTCGAGAGCTGCCAAAGCTTGGAGAAACTTGTGATTGACAACACGATCTGTGGCATGGCCTATAGATTAGTGAAAGGTGTAAGGGTTGACAACGAAACCCT
>SMTZ1_10003092_pt1 | contig 16779 bp, 13 predicted proteins | sample DeeMarSWOR136_30_FD_25667 | JGI IMG/M metagenome (IMG submission 25667)
AGTTTCATATGATAACCCTTGTTAATGGCTTTGAAATTATCGTTATTAACTAGAGAATTTGTCTCTCTCCTATTTAAGAATTTCCTTTTTTACGAATCTTTTAGTATTATCAAATAATTATATGTCTGCTAAATTTAATTATAGGTCAATCAATAAGGAAGAATTCTTTTGAGGGAATTGAAATAAATGAAGGGAAAAAAGAGATTCCCCTTTTATTAACGGGAAAAAAAATAAAATTAAAATTATTTACGAAGGGATTAGATAGTTTTAAGGGAGATACTTGTAAATCTATCTCTTTGGTAATTGGAAATCAAATCGAAATATTTAGATTCGTCGAAAGAAAATTTAGGGAAGTAAATCACATGTGAGATGAGATTTTGGAGAGATTACATAAAATAAAGAAAATCTAAAAATAATGGTCTTAGTTATGTTACGAACATTTTTAAGAATCATTTTCGTTATAAAATATACAAGAAACATTAAATAGCGTCAGCACATTACACTATTTTGAATGAAAATGGGAAAAGTTGAAATTGAAGAAAATCCGCTTGAAGATGTTCCGGAAAGTTATCAGAGATATTTAGATGAAATTTACAATATTTCCCGTAAAAAAAAGGGAGGCTGGGTTTCCAATAAAGAGCTCGCAGAGCAATTAAATGTAAAACCTGCCAGTGTTTCTGGAATGCTTATAAAGTTAAAAGATAACGATTTAATAAGGTGGGAGAGAAGAAAATCCATTCGATTGACAGAAAAAGGAAAGGAAGTCGCGTCGCATTTAAATGAAACCCATTCACTATTAAGAGAATTTTTTGAAAAAGTGTTAAAAATTAAAGATTTTGATGTAATAGAAGATTTGGCATGTGAAATAGAGCACCATATCACTCGAGATGTTCATGATTCCCTAAAAAAATTTTTAGATAAATATTTAGAATAATCTTCATTAGATTTTTTATATTTTAAATTGTCATAATAGAAATCAAACATGAATTGAGGAGAAAAAATGTCTGAAGAATTGAAAGCTAAGATTTTAAAAGTAAAGGAAAATTTTACTAATTTCACTAGCTACATAGAATTGAAGGATTTTAGGAGTTTCCTTTTATTTACCTTAACAAGTCAAATCCCAACTAATTTACTTGCTCAGATGGGATTGGGTGGAAGCAGAGATGTAATTAATTTACCTTATAATCCAAATTTTAAAATTTATTATCAAAAAGTCAATTTGCTTATGGCAGGATCTATAATTGTGTACGTAAAAAACAATCCTATTAAAGATGAACTTGTCGTTGGAAAGGACGATCCAATTTTCAAAGATTATCTAAATGCTAACGAGATGAGCTTAGCTTTCCGAGGAAAAGAAAAATTCTTATTCCCTCACGTAAGCGATTGTAGCAGTTTTGAACTCGACGGAGATTCACTTAATTTAACAGTTCAAGTTGATGATTTATTTTACTCATTAGAAAGTTTTATTGCGATTCTCGAGCCAAACATATTATTTGTTTTAAATAATGAGGGACCTGAGCCAGATTTATTATTTACTTTTAATATGATGCCCCAATTTCCAGGGAAATTAAAAAAGAACATTTTGAAAATTGATGCTGTTTTGGATTATGAACATAAAGCTAAGGACATCACTTATATAAAAAAAGAAGAGGATTATAATCTTAAATTTATGAAGGGTATTAAAGAAGTGAGTCATTCGGATCTTTACAAATCGTCATTTTCATTGATAATCCATATTAAATCTTTTAATAGGCCTTATTAATCACTATTTTTAATAATCAATTTTTTATTTGGATAATCTAAATTTTAATATAGAATTACTTAATCATCTTTGTTTCAGCCTGAAATCAATATTCGTTAACAATTAAGCAATTAATAGAATTAAGGGCTTAATAATGTCTTTTTATAAATTATCCGACAAAATATGTTAATTATACCTTAATAAATACATTAAAGATGGTGTCGAAATGAAGATAATTACCATAAATTTGCCCGAAAAATACTTGTCAGCTATTAAAATTTTAAACGATTTAGGGATCTATCCCTCTCGATCAGAGGCAATTAGAATTGCCTTGAGAGATTTTTTAACAGAAGAATTAAAAATGTATGAAGAACTAGATGAGGAAAGTCTTGTTTATATGTTAAAAAGTAGGTCTACTAAACGTATTTAAAAAAAAAATTTATATTTTTTCTTTATTTTTCAATTATTTTAAAAAAAACGTTCGAATACGATTTTCACTCTTTTCTTCCATAAATTATATAGGCAATTATCAGCATTTCAACAATAATTAAGGGATAGAAATACCCTGTTGTAGTTTCAAAAAAGAAATACGAAATTAAGTCTCTTTGTGCAAATAATCCAAAGAAAAGAATATCAAATATAAAATTCATTGCGCAAATAATAGCTCCAAATAAAACCGTATCTAACGCCCATTTCTCTGCCATAATAGGATGATATTGTTCGTATTTCCATAGATATAATACAAAAATTACAACAGAAACGATTGCATTTATGATTAACATTGTTATATATAATCCGAAATCAAAAGGCTTAGGTTTATTCGCTATAAAATCGTAGACCGCAGAACCTACAATAATAAAAGCCCACAACCAAGAGGCAAATCCAAGAATTATTGCCAAGACCAATGATTTAATATTGACTTCTACCAACTTCTTTCAACTCTTTATTTGTAAATTATTTTTAATTACATGAAAAAAGTTTTTTATGGATTTTTAAAAAAAACCCAACTGATATTTTCTAATTTACGATCTTATAATTAAATTCCTTCCATTCTGTTTTTAAAATTTTAAACTAAAAATCAATAAAAGTCAACTTTATCAAATTTACATCGTTTCTTATCGCATTAATCCTTTAATATTTTAAAATATAATTTGTGTCGTAATATGGCAAGACAAAAAATAATTTTACCGGAAGAAGGAATTCCTCATAATCAACTCCTTGAAATGATGGAAAAAGCTCGTCAAGAAGATGTTAATTGGCGTAATGGAAAAATTTGGAGTTTGGTATATCATGTTAATGATGAACATACAGAGCTTCTAAAAAAAGCTTCTAATATGTTTTTTTCTAAAAATGCCTTAAGTCCAATAGCATTTCCAAGTTTAAAAAAATTTGAAGCAGAAGTAATCGCAATGACCATCGATCTTTTAGGCGGTAATCGTAGAGCTTGCGGAAGTATGACTTCTGGTGGTACTGAAAGCATTTTAATGGCAGTTAAAACGTATAGGGATTGGGCGCGAGAACAATTTCCAAAAATAAATGAACCTGAAATGCTTTTACCAAGTTCTGCACATCCTGCGTTTGAAAAAGGAGCTGAATATTTTGACGTGAAATCAATTCGGATTCCAGTAGATCAAAAAACTCATAGAGCAGATCTAAAAGCTATGAAAGATAACTTAACAGAAAATACAATTTTTATAGTTGGTTCTGCATGTGATTATCCTAGAGGTGTAGTGGATCCAATTAACGAATTGGGTGCCCTTGCTGAGGAATGCGGTATAGGTATGCATGTGGATGCATGTTTAGGAGGATATATGCTGCCCTTTGTAAGAAAGCTCGGTTACAATATTCCAGATTTCGATTTTTCAGTTCCGGGAGTTACTTCTATTTCTGCCGATGTGCATAAATACGGATACGGAGCTAAAGGAGCATCAACAATTCTCTATCGAAGAGATAATTTATTGAAATTTCAATATTGTGCGTTTGTTGATTGGTCTGGGGGAATCTATGTATCACCTTCAATGCGAGGTACTCGACCTGGAGGTGCTATTGCTGCTGCATGGGCCGCCTTGAATTCATTAGGTATAAGCGGTTATCTAAAAATTGCAAAATTAGTCATGGATACGACAGAAAAATTGATTGATGGAATTGAACAGATCTCCGAACTTTATATTTTAGGAAAGCCAGATATGAGTGTTTATTCTTTTACATCAGATAAGCTTGATATTTATCAATTAGCGGATGTGATGGAAAAAAAAGGATGGCATTTAGATCGTTTACAATTTCCTTTTGCTCTTCATATGATGATAAATCCACATCATGCCAAAGTTGTGGATTCATTCCTTAAGGATCTTAGGGATTCTGTGGATCAAATTATTAAAAATCCTGAACAAAAAGCAGAAGGTGCAGCTGCTTTATATGGAATGATAGCAACTTTACCTGATCGGGGGTCGGTTAAAGATTTTGTTATTGATTTTCTCAAAGACCAATATAAAGTGAAATAGATTTTTTATGCCCTACTTTTTTTTTTAATAATCGATGATATTGATAGAAAAACAAAAATGATTTTTATTAAAACTTAATATCTGGTAATTTTGAAGTAAAGTAAAATAAAAATAAAAGAATAATTTATAATTTAATTTCGTCTACTATTTTGCCATCTCTCATTCTTAATAATCTATCAGCTAATTTTCCTATAGCAGGATCATGAGTAACCATTAGAATTGTTTGATCGAGTTCTTTGTTTAAATCTTGTAGAATACCAACAATTTCTCTGCCCATTTTTGTATCTAATTCACCAGTTGGCTCGTCTGCAATTACTAATGCCGGACCATTTGCAAGTGATCGTGCGATTGCAACCCTTTGTTGCTCCCCTCCAGAAAGTTCGGCTGGGAGATGATCCATCTGTTTCCTTAGTCCAACAAGATCAAGGAACTTAATTGCTTTTTCTCGTCGAATCTCTTCAGGTTCTTCTGCAAAGACCAAAGGTAATTCCACATTTTCATAAGCCGTTAACACAGGAACCAAATTATAGAATTGAAAAATGAAACCGATGTTTCTAAGCCTTAGATTTGTCTGTTGTTCATCATCCATATGTGCCACATTAATTCTATTAACAAAAACTGCGCCGCTCGAAGGATTGTCAAGAGCTCCGATCATGTTAAGAAGCGTCGTCTTACCAGAACCGGAAGGCCCCATTACTGATACAAATTCTCCTTTTTTTATTTTCATGTTAACTCCGTCTAAAGCATGAACTTGAACATCACCCATCTGATAAAATCTTGATAAATCAAAAACATGGATCATTGAATCTGGATCTGGAGTATATTTTCCATCGTCTCTACTTACATTTCTATCTTCTATATTTTTCTTTTTCAATTTCATTGTATAATTCCTCCTATTTTAGTCGTACCATATTTCTCTTAAAGATTTACCACCATTTCTTTCTTCAACGATCTGTCCATCAGTGAGCGTTAGAATTCTATCGGCAGTTTCAGCAATTCTATGATTGTGAGTTACCATTAATATGCTTTGTCCAAGATTCTTAAATTTAAGGAAGATTTCGATTATTTGCGTAGTGGTTTCCGTATCAAGTTCCCCAGTTGGTTCATCTGCTAGCAATATCAAGGGCTCGTTTGACATAGATCTAGCTACTGTGACTCGTTGTTGCTCCCCTCCAGACATTTGAGTGGGCAAATGTTCCATGCGGTGATCAAGACCAACTATTTTGAGGAGTCTTTTTACTCTTTCATAACGTTTTTTTTCAGGTACCCCTGCAAGAACAGCAGGTAGCTCTACATTCTCGAAAGCAGTTAAGATTGGAAAGAGATTATAGAATTGAAAAATTAATCCTATTTTGTGCAATCGCATTTCTTTGTGTTCTTTATCAGACATTTTGGTTATATCGCTACCTTTTCCTTTCCCGTCAATATTGTAGATTACTTTACCCTCATTTGGAAAGTCAAGCGCTCCCAGACAATTTATAAGCGTAGTCTTCCCAGCACCAGATGGTCCAACAACAGCTATGAATTCTCCCTTTTTAACCTGGAGATTCACATTATTTAAAGCAGTAACCGTATAATCACCTAGCGGGTAAATTTTTGTGAGATTTCTTACGTCAAGCACTAAGTCTGGATCAATCTCTTCTGAAGCTTTTTGGAAAATTCTATCACTTGCTTTTGATTTTTTCGGCTTTCCAGCACCTTCACTAAGTTTATCGTCCTTCTTTTTTTTCATTCAACTCACCTATCTGGTTCTAACTGCATCAATTATATTGATATTTGCTGCCCATCTTGAAGGATATCGTGAACTAATTATTGCAGTTGCAAGTGTCACACCAACTAAGATTCCAATTGTGAGCCAAGGTATCGTGAACGTTACCGTAAGAAGTCCCGTATCAGGAACAGCAGAAACCATAAGAAATCCTTGTAAAAGTCCTGCTAAGATACCAATAAATGCACCTAGTAATGAAATGATAATAGTTTCTCCAGAAACTGTTCTTATTACACCTTTTTTATTTAATCCTATTGATCTAAGCATTCCAATTTCTCGTCTTCGCGCCATTGTAGACAGTAGACTATGCAAACTTAATCCGATCATAGCGATTATAACCGCAAAAGTTAAAACTCCAGAAGTTATCATTACTATGAGATTAATCATACCTCGAAACATGTCTTCGACAAATGTCCTCGTAAATCCAAACAAGACGATATATCCCTTATCTTCGATATATTCGATTAAATCTTCTAAAACTTCTTCATCGTCATAACCTTCTTCAATCCAAACATACCAATCAAAGACATATCTTCTCTCTTCTATGGTTGGAGTTTTTAAATCAATAGCCGTCCAAACGTCAGCTTCAACATCGTTAAGCTCCTGTTTTAAATTATGATAAATTGTCGCAATATCTTCAATATTGTTGCAATGGATAAGTATTGAGGTAATTTTATCATAAGTGCCATTTGCTAAGGTACCTTTATTCATGGGATATACATAATTTCTTGCATCCTCATAATTAATGTAAACAGAGTTTCTAGCTAACTCAACGTCAAAATATTTTTCAGCTTCAGCGCTCCATAAAGCTCTTTCTGTATTAGCTAATATGGGGTCCTTTATAATCCCTATAACTTTATATGTAGGCCATGTTGAAGCATTTAAACTAAATGTCGAATTAAACATAAGAAAACTAAGACTATCTACATTTAAACTAAAATCTGAAGCATAGGTAATATTTTGGCCATTTATTCTTAATCTTAATATACTATTTGATTGATTAATATAAGAAAATGCGGGCATTTGTTGATTGAAAGTAAAAGTATTATTCGTTTCAACTGTATTATTAATATTTCCAAGTTTGTCGAATCTTCCAGTATAATGGTTCAATACTTCTAAATTAAGATTATCAATTGTCGAATTAACAAAAGATTCGAATGTAATGTTATAAGGACTTAAGAAATGCATATAAAAGCCAAATATCAATGTCATATTCACATCTATGATTACTTCTAAAGTTGATTTATTACTTATGAAAATCATGCTATTAGTGTCTGAAGTGATCAAAACGTCTTCATTTAACATCGGGTTTACGTTTACAGTTCCATTAGTAGCAGTTGCACTTGTTGCGGCTCGAGGAAATATTGTTGCATTTGGAATAAGAGGGGAAGGGATGAAATATGGGTAATCAAATGATCCTACATATATATAATCTGGATATGGCTTAAAAATTTGAGGGAATACTGAAATTGTTGAATTTATTCCGAATTGTGTATTGTTAACTCTCATATTATTAACAAAAGTTTGATCGACTACACAAACTTTATCCATAAAAGCAGTTCCATTTAATAGCTCTTCCATTGTTTTTCCCTCATATGCGGAGGATTTTTCGATTAATTGATGTTGGCCGAAATAGGAATCATTTTTTAATTTTCCACTAGAATTTGTCCTTATACCAACCACAGAAGAATCAAAATTAATAAGCGCTAGATCTTCAAGTATATCATCAAATGTGTTATTGAGATCATATGTAGGGCTTAAATAATCCATTCTTGTAGTATAGTAGTCAATTCCGCTTACATTTTCTATAGCTCCGATTACATCCGAAAAATTGAACCAATTTGGTTGAACAATATCTATACTACGCTCTCCTGATTGAGTTGTCTGTCTAAACATTATATCAGTACCACCGCCATATAAATTATTAAGCGTTATTTCCTCCCATGTATCCCATGAAATAAAAATGCTGTAGCTCTCAACGTCTTCACCTATAAGATTAGAAAATCCAAATCCTTGAACTTTATCAACAACACCAACGACTTCTAACTCAGCTACTACAGTATTTTCTACGGCATTATCTTCAACTCTATAGATTCTATCCTCAAGAGTAGGATAATCAATGCCAAGCGAAAATTTAACTAGCATTGTGTCTCCCTCTTCTAAATCAAATTTATCAGCAACTTCTATAGGAATCATTACGTTACCCTCGTCAGACAAATCGTTCATCACTTCCTCAAATGTTGCATCACTAGGATCAACGACAATTGTTCCGGCCATGCGATTTCTCATAATTTTATCTTCTACAACATTGGCTGTAACAGAAACATCCCAATCTTTTTCCAATGATCCATGACCAACCCATTCATCATCATCCCATATTTGAACGTTTTTATATGTTACTCCCATAACCTCATCCACACCATCTCGATCTTCTAATTTATCTGCAAAGTCTAATGATGTACCATAAGAAAAGATTCTTACATCACATCCCATAACGTCGTTTACCGTTGTTTCTACTCCAGCGCTCATTGAACCCATAAAAACGCTTAAACCTATGAGATAACTAGTAGTTAATGCAATCATTGAAAATGTGAGGATTGTTCTCTTCCTATGTCTTAAAACATTTTTTCTAGTCATCAATTTTGTATGCTTCAAGTAAGGACCGAACATTTTAATAAATACTCGAGTTAATGGACTTACAAATAGATTCATAATCCCAATGATGCCCAATAAGATCATGGTAGGAGCAACCATTGAAATAGTAGAGGCCTCTTGATCCGCATGGCGTCCTTGTTGACCCATAACCGTAAATAAGAGATAAGTTCCATACAAAATGAGTAAACTTGCGGCTATACCGATTAATATTTTTCTCTTGAAATGCTTTTTCTCCCGTTCAGCTTTCTTAGCTAGGGGATTTAAACATTCGATAATCGGTTTTCGGCTTGCTTTCCAACTTGGATAAATCGAAGCTAATATGCAAGAGATAATTCCTACAGCTAATGTTATCGCAATGGTCTCTGGTAATAAAATTATGCTAAATTCAAAGTCTGCAAAATATTCTCCAATTCCTCCTGGAAGGTTTTTAAGAGATTCAATTGTCATCCAAAAGATGAAATAAGACATAAAATACGAACCTATTGTACCAATTATCGCCCCTAGAATGCCCATGATTACTCCTTGAGTGAGAAACATTCTAAAAGTTTCAGCTTTAGAGGATCCAATTGCTTGAAGCATTCCCGTTTCGTATTCCTGTTCTTCTTTAATAATATTAAAGATATTTAAAATAAGAATAATTGATAATATAAGCGCGACGAGAGCAAACATTAAGAACATTGTCCTCATCATTGTCATAGAATTATTAATATCTTCAATACTATCTGTTTTAAGATCAGCAGCAACCCAATCATCATTGTCAAGTTCGTCCTCAATATCATCAATAACATCTTCAATTAGATTAAGATCATCAACCCCTATCGCAACAAGATTAAACTCATCACTATGATCAATTTCTCCATCTACAAGATCATGTGCAGTATCGATGATTGTAAATATACAAGGCCCTCTGGAAGGCGATGAAAATTCTTCAGGAGTATCTGGATCGAAATCACGTGCTTCTCCATTATCTCTTACTATTGCTAATACTTCATACTTCGGCCACAGACTAGAATCAGAAAAAATGAGATCTCGCTCACTCTCCGTAAATTTTTCAGATTTTTCATAATCAATTGGGAGAATATAAACGTCATCCCCTGCTTCAAAATCCTTGCCTAATTTTATTTTTAATGATTCTGTTATGACAATTTGATTATCATCAGCATCCTCAAGGAAATCTTCTATACTTTTTCCATCAACATCAGAGTCTATAATAGAAAGAGTACCACCAAGATCAGCTTCGTCTTCCGAATCAGGATCTATTCCATATACTGATGTTAATGTACTATTCTCATCTCTCGAACCACCTGATACTGATGTGACAAATACATTAAATCCAGAAATTCGATAAGTAATATCTGTAACATGTTCTATTTCATCGATATCTTCTAAATCGTCAGGATCAAACCATCCATCTGGATCTTCAGTTGAACGGAGAAGTATATCAGCAGTACCCATACGTCTATCAATATCATTGATAAACGTCACCTGAAAAGAGTCATTTGCGATTAGAATGCCACCAAATAATGCAACTCCGATGACTAACGTAAGGGCAGTAAGAATGTATCTTGCTTTACGCCGTTTCATATTCCTTATTGCTAACTTTGTTATAACTCCCATTTTAAAATCTCCGAATTATTTTTGTGATTAATGGCTAGCATTTTATTGTGTTTTTTAATAAATTTTTTCATTTTTTTTCTCACTTTCAAGTTTTGAAAGAAAATTTTCAATGATTTGGAGATTCTTATTCATAATATCGATTCGCTGTTTTATCATTTCTCTATTATATTTTAAGATTTCCACTTTGGAATCAACGGAATTTTTCATTATCAATTCCATTCCAGGATAAGAAATCAATTTCTCCAAATCTTCTAAAAATGACGGATCATGTATATCTGTTATCCCTAAAGTGGATAAAATTATTGATCTTATTGAATCAACCATTATGGAATGTTTTTGTATTAAAATTTTTATTGCATTTTCTCCTTTTGATGTAATTGCATATACTTTCTTTTGGCGACCAACTTCATCCACTTCAACACATTTAATAAGACCTTTATCGTTTAATGAATCTAATAAAGGATAAATATTCGATGAACTTGGCTGCCAAACTCCTAAGGTGCGTTTCTCAATTTCCTTTAAAATCTTATAACCATGACACGGTTCATTCTGCAATACTAATAAAATTAACCCACTCATGAATCCCTTTTTCATTGCAACTTCGAAAGAGTCAACGATATCTCTTATTTTACTATCGCTGTCTTTTTCCGTCATAGTTTCAAAACTTTTTTATTTTTTTGGTAAATTTTTTTCAAATATATTTTTTAATTAAAAAATTCTATAGACGAATTTTCATTAAAAAAGTTTTAGTAAAATTGTGGTTAAAATGTAAAAATAAGAATAATATAAAAATATATCTATGTATCATAGATATGATTAATAGTCATTATTATTATTAAAAATAAGGATAGAGTGACAGTTATAATAAAAAAAAAGGAACTTAATAAAAATTTATCTAAAAAATTATAAATAAATGATATTAAATTTAATTTCATCTTTAATTTTATAATAGTAATAATTTAAACACTGTTATGAAAATCGCAAGATATTATAATAACAAAAAAGTTATAGAAGATGAGATACCTGAACCAGAGATTGGGCCTGGAGAATTTTTAGTTAAGGTGAAAAAATCGGGAATCTGTGGTTCTGATATTTTAGAATACTATCGAATAGCTAAAATGAAAAAATTGGGAGTAGATAGCTTAGTGTTAGGTCATGAAATTGCAGGTGATATTGTTGAAGTTGGTAAAAATGTAAAAAATCTTAAAGTAGGAGAGAGAGTGTTTGTTTCCCACCATGTTCCTTGTTTTGAGTGCCATTTTTGTCAGCTTGGGCATCACACAGCCTGTAATTTACTTCATAATACGAATTACGATCCAGGTGGATTTGCCGAATACCTTAGAGTTCCAAATATTAACATTGAAAAAAAAGGCGTTTATGTTTTAGATGATGAAGTCACATATGAAGAGGGCGTCTTTATAGAGCCATTAGGCTGCGTTTGCCGTGCTCAAAGATTGGCAGACATTAAAAAAGGGCAGACAATTCTTATATTGGGGAGCGGAGTCTCAGGTTTGTTACATCTTATGCTCGCAAAAGCAAAAGGAGTAGAATCAATCATAACAACTGATATTAGTGAATATAGATTATATATGGCAAGAAAATACGGAGCAATAGCAACGATAAAGGCGGATGAAGATATTTTATCAAAAGTAAAAAAATTGAACGATAATAGGACTCCTGACTGCATTATTGTATGTACAGGGGCTCTATCTGCTGCAAAACAAGCCATTCAATGTGCTGGTCCTGGCTGTACTATTATTTTTTTCGCGGTGCCAAAACCGGGGATTAATATTGAAATCCCTATTAATGACTATTGGAGAAATGAAGTTACCATCATGACATCGTATGGAGCAGCACCTCAAGATTTAGATGAGGCTTATGACTGGATCAAATCCAAAAAACTTAATGTTGTTGATTTGATCTCTCATCGATTTCCTCTCAATAAAGTTGGGGAGGCTTTCAAAACTGTGTGCGAAGCAAATGAATCCATGAAAGTAATTCTGGAGCCAAATAAAGAATGAACTGTAGGAATTTAATATTTTAATATCTCACTTTGCTGGAGATGCTTAGTTATAATCCAAGATTCCCAATGCGTATAAATATCTCGTAAAAAGCCCCTCATTTTTTTCTTTGGGAAGAATATATCTAATTTAAGCAATTTTTTTACCTTCTCTTCAAAATTCGGAGTGGATTTTGTGTTCATTAACCCAATATCAACCTTTTTTTGGTTATCTTTGATCTTTTTTCTCATATATTCAAAAGGTCTTATATCTGGATTTTTAGCAATGTAAGAATGACTAGATGTCAAATATTCTAAATTACGATAGATCATTTCTGCCATATCAATATCTTTTAAATATTGTGATATTGAACATTCTTTAAAACCGTACCAAGGACCAAATCCATTCGCTCCTGGTTTTGGCTGGTCAAAACCTAAACAGCTAACATGAAGGATTTTTTCTTTTTTCAATAAAAATCCAATATGAGATTTTGAATGTCCCGTAAATGGAATTGTTTCTACTTTAAATTGTTCAAATATTAACGTAGCTCCTGGCTCAAAATTACTTATATTCTTACAATTTTGAAACTTATTTAATTTCCCGAATTTTTCAATAGTAGAGTATCCCACAGATTCATTGAATCCGTATCCTTCATAAAAATTATGTAAATCAACTAAATAATTTGCTTCTGGAGATGGAGCGTGAATAGTTGCTCCGATTTGTTCCCAAGCATAAACATGAGCAATATGATCCATGTGTCCATGAGTACATACATAATCCTTAATTGGCCCATATAAGTAATTAATTTCATTGACTAAATTCGGTTCAATATTGGCATCAAGGATGATAGCATTTTGATTTCTACTTTCTTTGGGTAAGATAAGAAGCCCATCGCAACAAGAAAATACAGAGGGAGGTTTTATTTGATGTAAAAGTAAAACATCTTCAGTAACTTTTCTAATTTGAAGATTATCTATTTTAGGTGTATACATTAAAAAATAGTACTGTTTAATTATTAATAATTGTTGAAAAAAATAAAAAAAGATTTATTAAATTAACTTTAATAAAAATATTGCTATTTCAATTTTATAGACCTTTAGGACCATTCTTGTAAATTTCAAATGCCTCATCTACAGTGACATTTTCATGAACTATTGCTCTAACGGCTTGAATCATTCCGATAGGACTGTCAGATTGGAAAATATTCCTTCCCATATCAACCCCGACAGCGCCTTTGTCAACAGCATCCTTAGACATTTGTAATGCGTCCCGCTCCTCTATTTTCTTTCCGCCTGCTATTACAATTGGTGCCGGGCAAATGCTTGTTACTTCCTCAAAATCCTCGCAATAATAAGTCTTTACGAATGTAGCCCCCATTTCAGCGGCCATTCGGCTTGCCATACCTAAATAACGGGCATCTCGAACCATTTCCCTTCCTACAGCAGTAACTGCTAATGTAGGGATGCCGTACATCTGACCCCAATTGACGAGTTTGGACAAATTCATTAAACTTTGCTTTTCATATTCTCCCCCTACAAAAATCGAACATGTAAGGGCTGAAACATTTAGTCTAATCGCATCATCAACAGTAACATTGATCTCTTCATTTGAGAGTTCCTTAAGCATACTAGCTCCTGCCGATACTCTTAAAACTATAGGTACATCAACTTCCGCTGGAACGCAATTTCTTAGCATTCCACGAGTAAGCATTAAAGCATCAGCATATTCAAATAACGGATGTAATTCATCAAAGCATTTTAACTGGCCGGGAATATTCCCAAAATATCCGTGGTCTATAGCTAACATTACACAGCGTCCAGATTTAGGCTTGATTATTCTTGAAAATCTATTTTTCATTCCCCAATCCATCGTTTATATCACTTTTTCTGATTTTCTTTATGTTTTAATATAATCTTTATTTATAAATTAACGATCTCTATTTTATTTTTTCTATATAAAAGAAGGTATTAAAAGATTCGAAAATTCATTATTATCTAATCATAGATAGCTTTTTAAAGTTAAAAGCCAAAATAGTTACTATTCGGTTTGAATGGGAGTTGAAAAACTTGGATAAAGAATTATTTGATGAATATAAGAAACAGGGACGAGGAAGTTGGGGCAAAGATTTAAAAATATGGAAGACCATGTATAACGCCTTTCTCAACGCTTCGAAAGAACAAGAATTTAATCCGGTTATTGAAATGTTCTTGGATATTTTTCTAAGTATTCCCAAAGCGCGAAAGGAAGAAAAGCCTATTGTTATGCATCCATTTAACTATGAACCCTCATTAATTTTTGCCATGAATTTGACACCATTGATGCAGGAAGTAATTAGCGTTGGATTGGCTCCCTTTCACTTAAATGAACCTTATATTGATTATGCAAAACAAGTGGGATATGGCGACAATCCTACCCTTTGTAATGCACAGAGACCATTTATTGCGTTGTTGTTGCAAGGAGCAGCGCCTATTCCTGATTATCTTGTCTATCCAACTGCACCTTGCAATTCTCTCACAATGTCTTACCAGGTTATGCAAAATCTTGCCAATATCCCATCTTTTCATTTAGATATCCCTTATTGGGGTTATAAAAATCAAGAAAGTGAGTATTTTGATGAGAAAACCCTAGATTATATTATTAATCAATCAAAAAATCTAATTGCATGGTTGGAAAATAAGACGGAACATGAGTTTGATGAAGAGAGATTTAAACGAACAATGGTTCGAGTTAATCAAGCTCGTGAAAACGTATTGGAATTCAACGAACTCCTCAAAAATGTACCCTGCCCGATGCCAAGCCAAGCTGGATTTTTAGGAAGCTTTTTTACCATGGTGACCCGTAGTGGAAGCCCTGAGGCAGTTAATACAACTAAATGGTTTCGCGATACTGCTGCTCAGAACGTAAAAAACGGTATTGGGGGTGTACCGAACGAAAAAATAAGAATTGCTTGGCCTTATACTCACGTGTTTTTTGATCAAGAAATGCTTCCATTTATTGAGCAGAGCTATGATGCGATAATAATCATGGATCTCTTAGGCCACTATAAAGTACTTCCCCATGATGTATCTACTACCGAAAATTGTTTTCAAAGTTTAGCGAAAGGAATACTTGATGCATCGATGGTTGGGACATTAAGAGGTCCCGTAGAATATTATATTGATTATCTTGTAAATTTTATGAGAGATTATAAAATAGATGCCGTGATATTTCCAGTACACATGGCATGTAAGCACGTTTTTGCCATGGCACAGGTGGCCTCGGAAGCTATAAAAGAAGAAATTGGAATTCCAACCTTAATTTTTGGATGCGATTCATATGATTCACGTGAAGTTACATCTGAAGCAATCAGGACTCAAATCTCAGAGTTTTTAACTCAAACTGTTCTCTAAAAAAAGTCTAAAGTAAATATCAGAATTTTAAATTCTGATGTACTCATTATGTTAAGTAGATTTTAAAACCTTTTAAAAATAACATTATATTTTTAAAGAAAAGCAGCATATTAAATATTAATACTTTGATTATGAGTAGATCCAATCATTAATTATATTTTTAAGTGAAAAAATTGGACATCGAGCTTTATAATAAGTATAAGAAACTTGGAAGAGGGAATTGGGGTAAAGACCTTAGGATATGGAAAACATTATATATTGGAGCCATTAATCAACTAAAGGATGAAGAATTCGATCCCATTGCTGAAATGTTGTTAGATATATTCCTTAGTATAATCAATGCCCGTCGCAATAATAATCCCATTATAATGTATCCTTTTAATTATGAACCCCAGCTCTTTTATGCTATGGGCTTAACACCTTTGATGCAAGAAATTTTTAGCGTAGGATTAGCGCCCTTTCATCTTAATGAACCTTATCTTGATTTTACCAATCAAATTGGATATGGAGATAATCCAACGCTCTGTAATGCCCAAAGACCTTTAATTGGGGCCCATTTACAGGGTGCTGCTCCAGTGCCAGATTACTTATTTTTTCTTTCAACACCCTGTAATTCCCTTGCCATGACATATCAAGTATTTCAGAATCTAACTGGAGTACCTACATATAGCATGGATGTCCCCTACTGGGCCTATGACCAAACCAGTGAATTTTATGATGAAAAAACAATAGACTACATGATTAAACAAATAAAAGATTTGATAAACTGGCTTCAAGTTCAAACCAAACACAAACTAGATCACGAAAAATTACAACAGGCTATGAAATGGGTAAATGAGGCACGAGAAAATATATTGGAATTCAATGAATTCTTAAAAGCAGTACCGTGTCCTTTAGAAAGTCTTAGAACTGGTCTAAATTTTATCATTATGACTATGTGTGGAGGTACAGAAGATGCCGTTAAGGCCACTAAATTTTTACGCGATGAAGCTGCTGAGAATGTTAAGAAAGGCATTGGAGGAGTCCCAGATGAAAAAATTAGAATTGGTTGGCCATATACGCACATTTTTTTTGATGCAGAACTATTTCCGTGGATAGAGATGAATTT
>SMTZ1_10003093_pt1 | contig 16772 bp, 12 predicted proteins | sample DeeMarSWOR136_30_FD_25667 | JGI IMG/M metagenome (IMG submission 25667)
AGCTGTTTCTGTAATTGCTGCTCTCGCCGTGTTGGGGGTTCGAGTAAAGTGCTAAAATAGACCACTTGAAATGATGCCTCAAGATAGATGAAACTCATCAATGCGACACCAAAAACAGATGATTGAAGGAAAAGCACAGGATTTACAGGAAGGGCCAGTGTACTCTCGGGCGCAAGGAAATACCCAAACGCTCCTCCGGGTAAATCTAATAGAAGCCCTCCCGCGGCTAAAATCGCTATACCAATTATCGAAACAAAACAAAGAGTTGCTAATCGGCTACTACTCCGAATAAACGAAAAAATCCCTGCAAGTAAACCCCCGATCAGTAGCAACCAAAACCCAAGGAAGTACAAACTCACCAATAAGGTAAAAATTACGCTTTCAACAACAAGGGGGTCAAGGGTGGGGAAAAAAAGAAAGCCAAAGGCTTGAAAATACGCTCCCACGGCTTCCCGATATTCTTGGTAGGTACTCAATGGCGGATGTGAGGTAAAAAACGACCCTACGATTGCTCCTATACTAGCGATCATATCAACAAATAAGCTCACAAGTAGACTGATGCCATTTCGGAGAGCAATAGCGAATTCAACTAGAGCAGTAAAGATACCGGCTCCGCCATCGATACGCCAAACAATGGGGTTTACATTCATCAAGATAATTGCGGCGAAAGCGATGAAAGCCACAACTGCGATGCCTCGAAGGAACCATAACATGGTACGCGTCACAGGGCTTTCATCTCCATTTCCTAAATCACCGCAATACTCCGTTTCTTGGCTTTCAGGTATTCACTCAATAATGTTGGAAGGAAATCACCAGGTCCGACAGGGATAATCTGGACTCCAACGCGGCGAAAACTCTTCGCTAGAGCCGATTGTTCTTCCAGGAGTTTGTGGACAATGGCTTCACCAAGTGCCCGTTCAACAGGGGACAGGTAGATTTCTTCAATTTCAAACCAAGGTCCAAAAGGTGAAACGATGATTGCATTGTGCTTGTAACCACGAATGAGTTTAATGCCCTTTTCCAGCCGTTTTCGGTTCGATTCCAAATCTGACAGAATGATGAAGAAGCTCTGTTGGTTAACTCGTGGGGCAAGATAGCTCACGGCCTCGGTTAAATCGAATTCACCACCTGCTTCCACCTTTGCTAATTCATCAAGCATACGATGATAATGGGCTTCACCTAATCCAGGTTTCAGGTAGGCATGCTGTTTCGTTGACCATGTGAGTAATCCAACATGGTCTTTCCGTTCCATAGCCATTTTCCCAAGCATTAACGCTGCTTTTATGGCGGCTTCTAGTTTGCTGTATTCAGGTCGACCTGCCGCCATTGTTGCACCAATATCTAATACGATAAACATTCGAATGTTACGTTCAGTTTCGTATTGTCTCATCATCAGCTTCTGTAACCGAGCTGATGATTTCCAATCAATCCGTCGGTATTCATCACCAGATTCGTAGCGTCGGATTCCAGTAAAGTCAGTACCCATACTCATCTGACGAGTTTTGTGTATGCCAAACATGTGCCCTAGCCGTCGCTTCTGTGCGAGGCTTTCCATGATGCGAACCTCTTCCACGTTGGGATAAATGAGTAGGTTTTCGAAGTTTTCCCCTGACATCTCCTCAAATCGATATTCGAGACGATCATAAATTTGGAATTTAGTTGGCCCAAATGTAAATTCTCCGCGCAAAGGCGCTTGTAGGATGTAGGAGAATGTAATCTCCTGATTTGGATCTATTCGTGTTCGAATTGTGTTCTTTCCGAGTACTAACCGGAAAACCTCAGGATAGACATCAAAAACATCGACAGAATCGATACGATGTGAACCCGTGTTTTTCACCGTCAACTTCACATGGAAGAAGTCATCTTGGAAAATATTGCGTTTATCGATTTCCCGTGTTACCTGAAGGGTCTCTACAGGCATTGTTAGCTGGAAGTAGGGTGAACTCGCAACCGATCCGATGATGAGGAAGATTCCCAGTAATGTAAGGACATAATTTGTGAAGGCAAAGCCTGCAACTAGAACGAAGATTCCTATGAGGAGTACGGCTCGGCCACGGTCAGAGAAGACCAAACAATTACGCTCCCGGTGTGCTAATCTGACGAAGTATGCGGTCGATTACAGCATGAACAGAGGTCCCTTCCAGCTCTGCTTCGGGTTTGAGGATTATTCGATGATTTAAGACATGATGAACTAAACTCTTCACGTCATCCGGGGTAACAAAATCACGTCCACTGAATGCGGCATGTACTTTTGAAGTGTCTAATAATACAATAGAGGCTCGTGGTGAACCACCAATCAAGATCTGCGGATCGTTGCGTGTGCGTACAACAATATCTCGGATATATGTCATGATGTAAGGTTCGATAAACACGCGCTTCGTCGTTTCCTGCATTTGGATTATCGTTGTGGAGTCAACAACGGGGGCTAACTCCACCTCCTCCGGTTGGTGTTTGCGACGAAGAATTTCCACCTCCTCCGCATCAGAGGGATAGTCTACATGGAGTTTAAAGAGAAACCTGTCCACTTGGGCTTCAGGAAGGGGATATGTTCCCTCAAGTTCAATTGGATTCTGCGTCGCTAAGACCATAAAGGGTGCAGGAAGAGGTAGTGTGGTCCCCTCAATTGTCACTTGTTTTTCTTGCATCGCTTCTAGCAATGCAGATTGCGTTTTGGGAGGGGATCGGTTCACTTCGTCGGCTAACACCAGATTCGAAAAGACAGGACCTTTCCGTAGTCGAAATTCACCTGTATTTGGGTCATATATGTTGGTTCCAACGATATCCGCGGGCAGCATATCGGGTGTAAACTGTATTCGTTTGAATTCACACCCAATCGCTTGAGCGAAGGCATTCGCCATGTAAGTCTTAGCGATGCCTGGAACGCCCTCTAATAGAATGTGCCCTTTGGCCATCAAGCCAATCAAAATATTCTGGAGCACATTTCGTTTCCCAACTATGACCTTACCTACTTCGTCTAGTATAGAGGTTGCATGGGTTCGCACTTCTTTGATGGACAAACCGTCCCTAGATCGTCTCCTACTCATGGTTAACTCATCCAATGTTTTCTCGTATTCGTTCTATCTTGAAAAACAGGTCAAGGAATTGTTCGCGATTAATCCGACGAGATGCATGAATTGTTTTTTCAATCGCTTCAAAATCGGTAGTCAGCTGCGCGATATCGTCAGGTCGTCGAGTCCGTGAAACCGTGACCAAGAGCCTGGGGACATCGAAGACGCGCAAGCCGTGTTTGCGGCGTAAATCGCGTTTCAGCTGACCGTATATCACTTGCAACGCGTCGTTGTATCGTTGCTTGTTAATATAATCATAAAGGGTTCGGGTAAACAGGGTCTGCCCTCGGAGTCGATACATCTCCATGGGCTTTTGTTTTTCGGGTTTACCGAAGGGGATATACTTGCGAACCATCCAGATAGCTAAGAGCGGCGCTAACGGGGCTAAAAGCCAGTTTGTTGACACATAGGTAATTTGTCCTAACAGAAGCCCCACATACAGGACAGGAGATGTCGGCAACCATCCAAGGTGGTTATGGTCGAAGATGATGGTCTGTGCATTGGCTTGGGTTGCAAGATACCGGAACAGTTCCAAGGCAAAAGCCCGGTTTGTTCCCCGGTCAATCATGTTATTGATGAAGATGCTGGGGTCGCTCAGGAGTATTATTCTGCCATTTCCTGCTTGAAGTTCTGCTAGAAGCGGAAACGGTCCAAGTCGGTCACCCCGAGTCGCATTGTATGCGATGAGGTTCGGATCATTTACCTGTTGGATTAGACTGAATACATCTCCGGCGACAATCCATGAATTGGGCGTCGAACTAGCCAGAGATTGGTTGAGTTGCACGCCTTCTAGCCCTGTAGCATAGTTCATGACAACATGATGAGACCCAGAAAAGATACGCCCCCCATCATTTATGGTGCTGATAACCGGGAGGAGGGGTTTTCCATCTTCATTACTACCTGCGTCTAACAGAAGTCCCCTGTTAAAACGGATTTCTGACATTCTAGTGAATCCTACTGTGATTGTCGGATATCCGGGGACAATCTGGGCTAGTCCATCGAGAATATTGTTTGCAGATCCATAATCATCTGCGATTAACATGCTTCCTCCTTTATTGAAGAAGTCCACTAACGCTGAACTATCAATTATGGAGAAGAAATGAGTGGGTCCTATTACCACAAGAACGCTATTCTCCGGAATGCCGTTGACTACACTTAACGAACTAATCAATGGTGAGACCATATAACCATCATTCGTCAAGGCATCAGCCAGTTCCGAGCATCCATCCCCTGGAGGATCAGCAGTATTGTAGATAGAGAAAGGAAGTGTATCTACGCCACCAACACCTGTTACACTGAGGACAATTGGTAGCCAAGCTATGGTGAATACAAAGGCAAACACGAAGATATTTACAAATTTACTTCGTTTTTTTGCCTCAGCCGCCTTCGGTTGACTCGGTTGCTGATTCGGGAGGTTGTTGTTCTTGTGTGACAAACCGTAAATTGCCTCCAGTTAAGGAATTATACATTTTGGCAAACGCGTTAAGGGTTGAAAGGGCAGTGTTGTAACTGATCGAGTGGTCGCTGTATCGGGCCTCTTCTACACCTCGAATGAAGACCTCCATATTTCGAGTATCTAGTGAACCATGTGCCACAGTGATATTGGCAAATTCGCGCAATGTGATGCTTGGATCACGGAACAGGCCAAGCTTCGCTTGAACGATGGTCTCAAACATTCGAAAAGCGTAGATAATGGCGTCGCGGTATTTTTGTTGAGTTAAAAGTTGCCGTAGCGTCGTCAGCATGGCTGCAGCATCAATTGATGGAGTAACGGATTTTTTCGATCGGCGTTTCCAAAAACGGAAACCAATGAACGCCAACACAATAACGATGATGACGACAGCAATGGCAATGAGCCATTCTAATGGGAAATAGAAGGGTGGTGGTTGCATGATATCTTCGGCCTCCACGGTAATAATTCTAACAGAGGAGTTTAGGGTAATTATGGTTTCGTGCCTCAGCTCTAAACTGTATTGAGTATCTTGATTTCCAGAAGGAGCCAAGTACAGTGTAAAACTGACATGTCCTAAAGAATCTGATGTCGTTGAACCTAAACTAGATCCGTTCACAAACAACTGAATATTCCTTGAAATAAGTTCACGACCAAAATTATCGATAATTGTTCCATTTACTGGTATGCTGGAGTTCCAAGCATATGGGCCAGGTAGCACATCAATTATTATTGAAGCGTTTGAGAAAACGTCTAGTAGTTGGGAATCTGTGGCTGATCCATAATACGCTGTATCCAGAAAAGTAGCATTGAATGTAATGGTCGATACGCTTCCTGGAATTGAGATTGGAATCGAAAGGGTTTGTGAGAAGTTACCATCAACCTGCGAAATTACAGTTCCAGCGGGAATAGACGTTGATAAATAAACAATTGTTAGATCGATGGATTGACCAACAAGACCCACTCCTTGATCGTCGATAAGCTGGCCAGTTAAAGTCACTGACTCTCCTAACATAGCTTGAGATATATCAAAGACGAGATTCCGAATTTGAGTTGTAGAGTTAATCACGAAATAGTCGAAGGTGCTAACAACCTGTAGTGTTCCGTGAATGATATCACCAGTAACTTCCATGGTTCCAACAGGAAGGATTGATTCGAGAACATGATTAACTGAAAAAGTCCCGTCAAGAAGAGTCGTAGTTTGGACGACTAATGTCAGGTTTAGATAAATATTTACTGCGACCCCACCCACGGGATTACCAGTCTGGTCTTCTACCCAGCCTGAATAGGTAACTGCGACTCCTCGCTGAGTGACATCATCACCATCATCGTCACTTACAAAGACAATGATTGAACCTTCTTCATGTACTCTTGCCAAAGCAATCGCAGAGGACCCAAAAACAAAGTAGGTTCCATTTCCTGGGAATTGGGCTTCGAGAGTGACTTGTCCAACAACCGTAGGTGTGTAATTCAGAACATAATCCCCCAGGCTATCGGTAGTATTCGAACCAATCAGAGTGCCATTCCACAGTAATTGAATCGTTTGCCCAGGAATACCGGTACCATTTTCAAAGCTCAATTGACCCTGGATGAGCGTAGGGCTATTCAAGCGTATGGAGTTGGGAACAGCCTGCACCGAGAGTAGCGAAGTAGCCGTGATATTTACATTCTGACTTAAGCTAAAGACGGGATCAATAATACCCGGAAGTACAAAGCTCGAATTAGCGCTTGTTAATCCTAGTGGCGCATGGGATGCAGGTATGGGGTAATCAAAGCTATACCTTCCCTGTGAATCTGTGGAAACCTGTGCTACAGTAGCTGAATTAAGGAGAATGTTGACATCTGTGAACCCCGTTTCATACGGGGAAAGGCCTCTTCCATTGGTCGCATCTGCGAGGGTACCGTTAAACCGGACAATCATCGTCCGATTCACTTCCAACGGGTTGGCTGAGAAGGTAAGGCTCGCTGTTCCATGTAAGGCGACGGCTGAGTATTCGCTAAGTGCGCTAAAGGCTACTCGAAGGAGGTGAATCCCAATGATGGCAGAGTTGTTGTACTGGAATGTAATGCTAGCCTCACCACTGACTGTGGTGGTGTTACTACCAAGGAACCAATTTTCGGTTTCATCGTAAAACCACAAGGGTTCTCCAGAACTTGGAAGGCCGTCTTGTGTGAGTGTGGCAATAACCCGAAATGGTACTCCTCGATCGACAATAGGTGGTGTCACGACGATGGACAGGTTGTAGTATGTGCTTATCACATAAGGATCCTGATCAGGCGGGAGGGGATTTGGAGTATTGGGCGGAGAAGGTGCTGGTGGCGGGCTTCCATCGGTAATAAAACTGGGTAAGGGTGTGGGGTCAAATTGCAGCCAGTACCCTTCACTTGTACTTACAGGTATATACACTTCCACCCAAAAGTGAACATGCATTGGATGAAGAATGCGGTGAGTTCCGTTGTTTTCTCCTAGAATCGCTCCAACTACCGGACGGGCTGCGATTCCTGCCTTGCGGAGAAACATGGCATATGCAGTAGCAAAGTCAACGCCAACTCCGGCTCCACCTGCAAGGAACCACTCCACATGTTCGTCACTTGGACCGGGTCGTGCCACGAAGGGGTCAAAAGTAAAGGTAGCTTTGAAATAGTTCAGAATCGTGAATGCCTCTTCAAAGGCATTATCAGGAACACCAGCGAGAATAACTGAAAGTCGTGATTGCACATCTGCATGCGTTGAGGGACTCATTTGTGTTAATCCTTGCTGTTGGTACTGCGTTAACAACGAAGATGGAGTTAGACTCGAAGATTGAGCAACGGGACGAATCGTGGTCCAATTCAGTGGATTATAAGTAACCTGATACTCCAGGGTGGTGGATCCATTGCTGCTAAACCTCCCATTTAGGATCGCGGTACCGTAATCATCGGTGGCAAGATCATACGAATCTGGATAAGGAAGCTGAGGGCATTGAATCGATCCTTCAATTATCATGGGATCAGGCCAGAGGGAGAGCAGTCCAAAAGCTCCGGTGATACTGGGGTGAGTGATGTTCTGTGTAATCGTGTATACTACTTCGCTTCCTGCGAGCACCGGAGGAAGAACCTGTGTCGATGTGTTACTTTTTTCCCAGTCGGTTCCCAGATAACGGTCATAAGCGGTGTTTCGCCAATATCTTGGTGGGTCAGCGGGAGATACAATGGCTACGGTAAATGAAGGGTCTATCGACCAGTTGAGATCCAGGGTGAAATCATCGTAGGTGATGTTATCCATGTATGTACCATCGTCGCCTTCAATGGTAACACCGGAACCCCAATCTGGGACGATATCAAAGGGTTCTTGCCGGGGAATCGGTGGTAAAAAAAGGAGTGGCCAAAGAAAACTAAGAATCAGGAATATTATGACGACTAATGAAATTGCTGCTAGACTTGACCGCTTGGAAACCACTAGACGCCACCAACTCATACAATCAGATTACTAACAAAAACTTTGCTAGTTTTCACTGATAAACCCTGGAATTGTTGCAGTTTTTGAATGGTCACCTAATGTTTTTCTATCAAAGCAAAGATAGCTTGGTGTTACTAACCTAACCGTAACTTTGGGGTGTTTGTCTGCAAAATCGATGGCGTGACCTTTACCTACGGGCTGAAACGCAAAATCCATCACTCGAATCAGATGTTGAACTGCGCTTGACTGGTTTAATGACATCACCCAGTACTGAAATTGCCAAAACAAAGTTGGGACAATATTTACAAGACGCGAACCGGCTTCGCCGAGAAAACCAAATCCCAGCAGCCCTTGTCGTCGTATTAGTCAGCGGGGAATATTATTGGCGTAAACACCAACCGAGTCGGGCAGCGGGGCTTTTACTAGAAGCATGTGACCTCTTCTTCTTAATCAACGATCTTAGAGCTTGCCAACAATGTCTAGATGCTGCATTAGAGCTCCTCACGAAGCTTAACCTAAAATGGTGGGAAAATGAGCTTCTAGGAGACGTTTTCCTCTTTCAAGCCAGTGTGGCTGTCCTAGACGATTTTTCGACAGTCAGCCAGCGCTTAACAGAATCACGCAATCGTCTTCCGGTAAAACTACAATCACAAATTAGTCGGGAAGATGGTTACCGTGTTGCAATCGCTTTACGCCGGACAATCCAACGAAAATCATTAACACCCTTAAATGAGCTAGATTCGAATACCACCTTACGGAGCCGATCTAGACACACAACCTTATACGAACACCTCATGGGTTTGGCTAATCGGTATGCGCTCATCCAAGAAAGCCTAACAGTAATTCAAAATTCAATTCAACAGGTGCGTCCCTAAAAATGTCTTACGTAAGTCATCTCCATTGTCCGAAATGCAATACTCGTTACGAAGCCGATACAGCTCCTCTTTCCTGCACTACGCACAAATGCAATGCACGAATTGATGTCCATTACGATTATACACGCCTTCAAGAAGTTCTCTCTCAGAAAATCCTCTCCTCACGCCCCTTAAGTGTCTGGAGTTACTTCGAACTACTTCCTCTTACTCACCACGAAAACATTGTGAGCTTAGGTGAAGGTGGGACTCCATTACTACGGAGTAAACGCCTAGCCGAGGCTTTAGGTGTCCAAAACCTGTATATCAAAGATGAAACCCGAAATCCCACCTGGTCATTTAAGGACCGACCAATGACGGTGGGGGTCTCGAAGGCTAAAGAACAAGGGGCAACCACATTAGCTTCTGCAAGCAGCGGGAATGCTGCAGCTGCGTTGGCAGCTTATTGCGCGAAAGCAGGGTTTGCTTGTTTCTGTTTTGTACCCGACATTGCGCCTATGGGCAAAATTGCTCAGCTCATTTTGTATGGCGCCACGGTCGTTCGACTGCGTGGATTACACAAAGGCGACGATCCAACAGTTCAGCTGCTTCGTGAAGCTAGTTCAACATATGGATGGACTCCTTGCCCAAGCTTCGGTCCCTTTAATCCCTATCAAGCCGAAGGTCCGAAAACGCTCGCCTATGAAATCATTGAGCAATTTGACTGGAAAACACCAGATGTTGCCTATGTACAAGTAGGCGCAGGTGGACTCCTTGGTGGCCAATGGCGGGGGTTTACTGATTTTTGGAAACTTGGGTTGGTGAAGGCTCGACCACAGATGGTTGCTGTACAAGCAACAGGTTGCGCACCGTTAGTTCAAGCGTTCCAAACCGATCAAGACATCTTCGACATCAAACCGTGCGCTTCCCCGCACAGCGTTGCAGAAGGACTTTGCGACCCTTTCCCTTGGGATGGAGATCTTGCCCTTGCAGCTGTACGAGAATCAAAGGGAACTGCCCTAGCGGTCGATGACGAAGCGATATTAGATGCTCAAAAGTTATTGGCTAAATACGAAGGCATCTTCGCCGAACCCACAGGTGTCACGGGGCTCGCAGGGCTGATACACGCCTTGGAATCTGGTGAACAGGATCCCTCCGAAACGATACTCGTTGAAGCCACAGGAGGCGGATTAAAGGATCAAGATGTCGTTATCGAACGAATCGCGGTCCCCCCGGTCATTGACCCCGATTTATCTCAACTCAAAGCTGTCATTCAAAATCAAACCCAATAATGCAAACATAGAAACACAGTTAAACGACTCACTCCCTTGAACCCTGCCTACAAGGAGCGACCCTTTGTGTGTGGGATATTCGCAATCACGAGTAACCGGCGAAACGACATCGGCGAAATCCTGGTCGAATGTGCAGAGAAACTCACCTACCGCGGGTACGATACCGTAGGTGTAGCAACTGTATACAAGAACCAGATTCATCTCCGGAAAGACAAAGGGAAATTTAACGAGGTAGCTAACAAGCTTCGCCTTCATGAAATGCGCGGAGCCAAGGGTATAGCCCAACTCCGTTGGGCGACATTTGGCGCCCCAAGTAAACTCAATGCGCAACCTCACCTTGACTGTGACGAAGATCTCTGCGCAGCCCATAATGGGAACATCCTTAATTTCCTTCCACTCAGGGAACAATACACACAGGATGGACACACAGTCCGGAGCATGAACGATGGCGAAATCTGCGTTCATGCCGTCGAACAATATTATGATCAAAGCAATGACATGGTCGATGCTATCAGAAAAGGCTGTGCTGACCTGAAAGGTGATTATGCATTTGCCGTCATGCACAGAGATGATGAAAAAATTTATGCTGTAAAGATGGGTTCAAGTCTCTTTGCAGGCATCGGTGATGGGGAAAACTGTGTAAGTAGCGATCTTCCCAGTATTTTACCGGTTACTCGAAAAATCCTCAACATCCACGATGGTGAAATGGTCATCCTGACACCTGAATCCATAGAACTTCGAAGGATAAGTGATGGAGGAGTAATTGAACGGGATCCATACATATCTGATGCAGACATTCGTGTTGCGCAAAAAGGTGGATACCCTCATTTTATGCTTAAAGAAATCCATGAACAGGTAAGCACTACACGAACCCTTTTTAGCGCAATCCGAGAGCCTTTCATCACTCAATTCGTTGATATCTTAATTGAGGCAAAACGGCTCTTTTTCGTTGCCTGTGGGTCAAGTTATCATGCAACGATTGTGGGAAGTTATTACCTGGATGGCATGGCCAACATTGCGGCAGTACCCGTAATAGGAGGACAGTTTAATGCAATCTATGGTAACGCAATTGGGGAAGGCGATGTTGTTGTCTGTGTCAGCCAAAGTGGGGAAACCAAAGATGTCATCGATGTCGTCCATCACTGTCGGAAGCAAGGAGCGAAAATACTGAGCATTGTGAATGTACTCGGTTCTACTCTCACACACCTTAGCGATTTGTATCTCCCCATGGGATCAGGATTTGAAATCAGCGTTCCAGCCACTAAAACTTATACAAGCCAAGTCACCCTCTTCTGTTATCTCGCTGCGCTAGCCGGAAAAAAACGAAAAATCCTCTCAGAGGCCGATGCTGATGCAATCATCACAGACCTCAAAACCCGCTTACCAAATCTTATCGAAGAAACCATTACCACAACCACAATCAAAGCTCGTGCGCTCGCACCTTACCTTTCAAAGTATCCCCACTTCTATGTCCTTGGCTATGGCGTGACTCATGGGGTAGCTTTGGAAGGTGCACTAAAAATCAAAGAAGTATGCTACATCGTAGCGGATGGCATGTATTCAAGCGAATTCAAACACGGTCCACTTAGTATTGTAGATCACGGATATCCCATCGTTTTCACCATCGCTCCTGATGATGCAGAGCATCTAGTAAATCATCTAGCGGAAGTTGAGTGTCGGGGGGCGCGAGTCATTATTACGGCAGAAGATAATTCGTTGCTTCGCCACTATGCAAAGGATCAAGACTTCCTTTTGGTCCCCTCGTCAAGCCAGTTCTTGAGCCCAATTCTCCAAGCTATTCCTTTACAACTTATGGCCTATCACTTAGCAACTTACAAGAACATTGATCCAGACTATCCTCGGAATATCAGCAAGACTCTAACGGTCCGATAATGCATCTACTGTCCCTTCCTACTCAGTAGATTCTCTGTAGATTTTTTCCAAACGGAGAAATTTCAGGGCATTACCAGTCGTTGTGGTTGCAACAACTTCAGTATTAGTGCCCTTTAGTTCAGCAATTTTGGCAGCTCCTTGTGGAATGTTAGATGGCTCATTCGTTTGACCTGGCACAGGGGAGAGATATGGGGCATCAGTTTCTAAGAGCATATTTTCCAATGGCATTACCGTTGCAATTCGCTGCATTCGTCGTCGCGACACAACGCTTGTAGGTACACTCATGAAGAACTTCTCTTCTGCTGCTTCTTGAACAAATTCGGGGGCATTAAAACAATGTAACTGAACATCAAACATGTTCTCCTCTCGTAACACTTGAAGCGTTTCTGCCTCGGCCTCCCGGGAATGAACAACAAGTGGTAAATTCAATTCATCAGCAAGATGAATGAATTCAATGAACGCCTGTTTCTGGTATTCCTGTTCCTTTGGGTCTTTCACCCAATGATAATCTAGCCCTACTTCGCCAATTGCAACAATCTCCTCGGAATGTTCGTGTATGGCCTGTATGGTTCGCTTCACTATTTGCCTTGTTGCTCTTGGAGGATGAAGCCCAAAGGTAGGCCAAATGAATCCCGGAAATCGCTTCTTCAAATCAATGGCTTTAGGATAAAACTTCGGCTCGATGGCACTAACCACCACTCCAATTACGCCTGCCTCCTGGGCGCGATGGACAATTGCATTGGCTTTGGGGTAGAGTCGAGGCATTTCCAGATGGGAGTGAGTGTCGAAAAAGTGCACGGGGTATTCACTTCTTGATAGCGTCTTCTCGAAAGCTTCAAAAGGTTTTACCTCTACCGCTTCCACATACTTAGAATTCAAGGCTGATTGAAATGGATCTCCGTGGCAGAGACATGATCACTACACAAGAATGGACCCGGGAAGAACTAGAAGCAGTCCTAGATTATTCCAAGGAATTGAAACGTAAAACCAAAGCTGGTAAATCCCCCCATCTTCTTTCCGACAAAACTTTTTTCATGCTTTTTTATAACACGAGTACACGAACGCGAGCGAGCTTTGAAGCGGCCTTAACTGAACTTGGAGGGCACGCGCAATTTCTAGAGCCTGGTGCTATGCGACTAGGTGAAGGTGAGAGCATCAAGGATACCGCCTGCACCCTTGCCAGATATGGTCATGGGATAGGAATACGAATCCTTGAAAAAGCCGTCGGCTATGTGTATGGTCGGGGAAACCAGGTCCTTCGGGATTACGCCAAATGGTCCGATATTCCCATCATCAACATGGCCGATGATAAATTCCATCCTTGTCAATCGCTAACAGATCTGATGACTGTACAAGAAAAATTCCCGAAAATCCAAGGGAAGAAATTCCTCTTTTCATGGGCATATAGTCGCCATTCACGGTCTTGGTGTAGCGTACAGAGTGCTGTTCTCACAGCAGCAAGGTTTGGGATGGAAGTCACACTCGCTCACCCACCCGGTTTTGAATTGGATTCTGAGATCATGGATTGGTGTCGCCAGAATGCTGATGAATCCGGTGGATCCTTCACTATCACCAATGATCTCAAAGAAGCCTACTCTGGAGCGCATGTTGTTTATCCTCGCTCATGGATGAGCGCTGAATGCGCAGCTATGGGCATCGATAAGTGGGGTGAAGATCGAGAAGCGCAAATCCATGAACAATACCGGGATTGGATTTGTACTTCAGAGCTCATGGATCTCGCTAGCAAAGACGCAATCTACATGCACTGCTTACCCGTTTTTCGTGGCGAAGAAGCCACCGATGAAGTCGTAGATAGCCCTCAAAGCGTCATCTTCGACCAAGCAGAAAACCGTCTCCATCTACAGAAAGGTCTCCTCTCTCTAGTAATGAGCGATGAGAATCTCCTCTAATTCCGGAGTGCTTCACAAGACCTGCGAAAACCTAGTGAGGTTTTCTATTCTGGAGTCCCCATTATTGCGGCCATGATGGCTTTCTGAGCATGTAATCGATTCTCGGCCTCATCGAAGGCAATGCTCCATTTGCCGTCCAATACCTCGTCCGTAACCTCAAAGCCTCTGTCTGCAGGGAGACAATGCATATACTTAACACCCTTCGCCCCAAGGTCCATTTTCCTAGCGTCAGTAATCCAATCCTTGTTGGCATCGAAGAGCTTCTGACAACCTTCCCAATCTTCAGCAGGTGCTATTGGAGGAATGTGGTGTTTACTGGTCCAGCATTTCGGATAAACAAAATGTGCTCCCGTAAAGGCTTCTTCCATGTCATTAGTCACTTCAAAGGAACCCCCATATTCTGCCACATTCTTCTCACACATCTCCAAGATCTTGGGATCCAACTCGAAGCCTTTGGGGTGAGCAAGTACTGTGTCCATTCCCCACTTAGTACCCATGAGAATACCGCTCTGAGGAACCGCCAAGGGCTTCTGCGTACTCGGACTATACGCCCAACTCATTACGAATTTCTTGCCCGCTACCTTCTGTGTGTGTTCCTGTATTGCCTGCATATCTGCCAGTGCCTGGCAGGGATGGTACACATCGTCCTCCATGTTAATGATGGGAATATCAGACCATTTCGCAAATTCACGCAAGACACGATGCCCCCGTCCATAGATCCATTTGGCATGAGATCCGTAAATACGAATAGCTACGGCATCACCCATTCGGGCTAGGACCCGAGCCACATCGGAAATGCGCTCACTTGCATAAGCTTCCTCATCATCGGGTAAGGCGGGACGATACACATCTTGCGGTGACAGGAAGTGTGCATGCCCCCCCATCTGTGTCATGCCGGCTTCAAACGAGTTTCGTGTTCGTAAGGACCGATTAAAGAAAATCATGAACAGAGTTTGACGAAGCAGGTAATCATGCGGTTTGCGCGCTTTTTGTAGCTGTTTCAGCTCAATTGCGGCATCTACCAGTGTTTGCAGTTCTTCTTGCGACCATTCTTGGATTGTTAGCCAGTCGCGACCATGAAATTTTCCAACAATATTCGCGCCCATATCTAATGCCTCCTCAGTTCTTAGCGGAATGAATAGACATCAGTATTAATTAGTTTTCCATCGGCTTTGGATGTCAACGCCTGCCCGTTCGACTAATCGGAGTCCCCGTTCTTGGGCTGTTTCGATGACTTTCGTTTCGTTCATGGTTAGGAGTTTGCCTTCGTGAACGAGGATTTGTCCATTCACTATCGTGGTGTAGACATTGAAACCATTTGCTGCATAGATTATGTTGCTGACGGGATTGTAAGTAGGGGCAACATTCAATTGCTTGGCATCCACTAAGACTAAATCCGCTTTTTTCCCGACCTCGATGCTCCCGATGTCGCGATCAAGGCCTAAGGCTTTTGCTCCATTGATTGTTGCCATTTCTAAGACGGTTTCTGCTGGCATGGTCAATGGGTCAAGCGTACGGGCTTTGTGAATGATGGCAGCAAGGAACATTTCTCGAAACATATCGTATGCATTATTACTTGGTCCCCCATCACAGCCGAGACAAACATTGATTCCTGCTTGTATCATTTCTGGGATTGGGGCAATTCCTGAGGCTAGCTTTGCGTTGCTGGCTGGGCAATGGCACATGTGGGTTCCGGTTTCAACATAAATGGGAAATTCTTGGGGGCTAATCCAGACGCCATGTACCAATACGACATTACGCCCAATCATGCCGACATCTCGAGCAAATTCAGCAGGGAGCTGATTGAATTGGGATTTTGTGTATTCCACATCCTCTTTCACCTCTCCCAGATGCATGGTTATACCCATATACCGCTTTCGAGCGAGATCTGCTACCTGTCGGTATAACTCAGGACTCACAGCACCAGGTGTACGTGCCCCCCACCAGATAAACACTCGTCCATCCGCTGCACCTTGCCACTTATCATGCATTGCAAGAGTTTCAGCAATGCACTCTTCGGGGTCTTCTATCATTCCTTCATACATTATGGATTCTTCATCAGCATAACCAGTCCAATCCATGAAGAGCTTTGACAGACATCCCCGAATGCCGCTACTCTCAACCACTTGTGCGATTCCATCAAGACCATAACGCTTGTGAATCATACTTTCAAGAAAACTCGTAGTGCCTGATTTAAGCATCTCAGCGATACACAGCTCAGCACTAGCCCGCCCATCTTCAGGGGTGAAGTTTCCTTGGAGCACCCACACATAATCGCGTAACCAAGGGATAAGGTCAACATCGTCAGCTGTTCCTCGAATCAGTGCCTGGGCAAGGTGGACATGGCAGTCAATGAGACCAGGAATCAGAATTTTCCCTTCGGCATGAATTCGGGTATCTGCACTGAATTTTTGCTTTATTTCGTGGGTCTTACCAATGTCAATAATGCGTTGGTCTTCTACCACAACTGCCCCGTCAGAAATGATACGCCGCTGAGGATCAACTGTGATGATTGTCGCTCCATCAATAACCAAGTCTGCCATAGATATCAGCAAAGGGTTTGAGAACCGATTATTCTTAAGGCTTAGGTTTCATTGTGTTTGTTATTCCAGCAGCCTTTTGTGAAATAGGCAAACTCTTTGAGTGTTGATGTTATGGTGTTGCATGTGGTAGTTCGCACGATTGGACCGTTCACCGAACATCTGGGGTTCCACCAAATCACCGTTACGCTCAAGGGTCGCACCGTTCAAGATCTTCTGAACCAGTTATGTGATGAGCGCGGCGCAAAATTTTGCCAAACCGTTTTTGATGATGTAGGGCAGCTCCGTCGATATATCAAAGTCTTGGTGAACGGACGGGGGCTTCATGT
>SMTZ1_10003651_pt1 | contig 16769 bp, 19 predicted proteins | sample DeeMarSWOR136_30_FD_25667 | JGI IMG/M metagenome (IMG submission 25667)
TTTAGATAGGCAACACCTGAAAGTGCAAGGCCTATAGCTGTTAAGATTAGAAAAATCATTTGGGGTCTTGAAACGGACTCTGCAATTCTGTTACTGAATAAAGCTTGTGTGCTGAAGCCTCCAAAACCAAACAAAGTAGCAGCAAGAAAGGCAAATGGAGTTAAAATCAATCCCGCTAATGCCATATAGTTTGATTTTTTTTGGGACATACAAGTTTTCCTTCTGGTTTCTTAAACTACATATACCCGATTGTTAATTTTATCATTATTCTAATTATAATTTTCTCGATCTTGGGAAACGCTTTTTTTCTTCATTAAAGAATATTAAATTTTAATCTTTTTCTCTCTCACACACATCCACCCACACAACCACCACACCACACAACACACAAAAATAGAAACCGCAAAAAAGTGCTTTAAATTAGAATTTATATTTTAAAAAAGTAGTATAGAAATTATAATCGGGTGGTTATATTTCATTCACAAAATCTGAGCTAATCCAGTATCCTTTTTTGCCTCAAGCAAGAGAGTATATTGCTAGTTTAGACTTAGATTTTGAGGCAATTGCAAAATTGCCAGAAATCAGAAGCCGAGCAAAACAGCGAGTATCTTCAGCCTTTAAGCTTGAATCGGCTCTTTCTCAGCAATCAAGCAAAATTTATCAAATCGAAATTGCCTCATACGCCTTGTCTATCCTGTATGTTGCGGGAATAAAAGAACCCAGCTTAGTTGAACGGTTTGCCTTGTTTGAAGCACAAAAAATAAACACACACCTTAAAAATGAACAAAAAAATGAAATTATTTATGAGATTGCTGGGGCATTTAATTGGGAACTCAAGAAAAACGAAGATGATTCCGTTTCTATTAACTTTACGAACTTTCTCAAGACTTCAACGAGAGGAAGGCTTCATCATGATCCAAAGTGGAAGCTGGTTAACAGAGCCTTGGAAAAAGGATGGGTGCGAGTAACACCTCTTGAGCTAGCACGACTACTTCAGGAAGAAGTTAAGTACCAAATAGAGAAAAGCGCCAAACAAGAGCTTGGAAAAGTGCCTGAAGAAATTCAGCAAGATATAGATGAACTTAAAGCTGAATTTCTGAAAAGAAAGCCTCAGTTCGAGGAAGTCCTCACAGTAATCCGAGCACAAGAATCGGACTATCCCCCCTGCATAAGGGGCTTCATGGAAAGAACATCAAAAGGTCAACACTTATCCCATGTTGAAAGATTTACATTAGTGACTTATTTACTGCGCCAAGGCATAAGCGTGGGTGACTTATTTACTGCGCCAAGGCATAAGCGTGGATACAATTGTAAACTTATTTTCGAACGTCCCTGACTTTAAGGAAGATAAGACACGATACCAAGTGGAACATCTCTCTGGTGTAAGAATGGGAAGAACGGAACCCTACATACCCTATAATTGTTCTTCACTACAAACCCACGGCATCTGCACAAGACCAGACGACCCAATATGCAGAAGCTCTTTTTAGTAACTCATCCATCGAGGCTACTTAGAAATTTCTCATTAATAAAGTGAATAATTGAATTCACTATTCTTTATTAGTTGTGACTATTCCTGCCTTCCAACATTGCCTTGCTGAAGAACCTGTATAGAAGTTCATTGAAGATACCATGCCAAACTCTACGGTCAACTACAATTAGCTTTGCATGAGTAGAATCATCATACATAATTAATAGTTGTCTCTAAAACTCTTTTCTTAATTGTGGTGGTTCAATATTTCGCGTTAATAGTTTTATAAATACCCACTTTTTGCTCATCCGTGTAAGCTCTTCGCTGATATTGCATCACATGACAAAAGGGTTTGTCATCAACATCTCCTGTTTTGCCGCTGAAACGGCGTCTATTTTTCATCTGTTTGTTTCTCCCACAATTCCAGCATCTGCTTCTTGAACTCGCCGCGTTTCTTCTGTAGATACTTGTAAACCGTATGGTGCTGGCTTCCATCAATAAGCATCTGCACCGCGTTTCTTGCAACGTCAACCTGCTTAAAAGCGCCAATAAATCCAATCGTGTGGCCATAGACAACCACGTTGGCATCACTCAACTCTTCAATCAGCTTGCGCGTTTTGCCGTTCGCCCCGATAATTCGACCCTTAACCCGTTTAATATCTGATTCAGAACGACCAAATATGACGCGTAAATCTATGAAGTCAAATATATCATCTTCGTTGCGGAGCAAGCGGAATGCACGTTCAGGCGAGAAACCTCTGCCAATAGCAGTTACCGTATCCTTAGCCTTGAAAAGCAACGAAGGATCATGCGCTTTCTCTGTGAGCAAAATCGTCACGCCACCAGATTCACTTTCAATCTGAAGCTCAACCAGAAACTTCTCTTCGATTCTCTGTTTTACTTTTCCGTCTGGACCTACTAGGACACCAACTCGCTCTTTGGGAATTCTAACAAACATGCTTGGCTTCGACATTTTTAAACAACAACTTTCTTGTAAGCTTCGTCAACTGAAATAACTTTAACGCCTAACCGACTAAAGAACCTATTCACATTAACCAAGTCCCTGCGCAAAAAGAACCCAGCCATGGGATGCGAAGTGGGAACAGCCTGCGCTATATCAAAAATAACAGGTTTTCCTTTCCACATCATAATGTTGTATTCACTTAAATCGCCATGAACAAGCTCCGCCTTTCGGTAAAGCCGCTCCAAATAAGTCAACAAAACCTCATAAACTTTCTCAGAGTCACTTGGAGCTTGCTCCTTCAGAGACGGTGCATTAACGCCGTTCTTCCCAATAAACTCCATTACCAACACGTTACTTTTCACTGCGATAGGTTTGGGCACTCGAACTTTCGCTCGAGAAGCCTGCTGCAAATTTCTGAATTCTTTTTGAGCCCAAGTGAAAATCAGCGAGCGAGTGTCACGTTTGACGCCCTTGAACCTGTAATCGCCTTCGATATATTTGAGCATGCCCTTGCGGAATTCCGCGGAAGAAGTTAAGTAGATTTTCACCGCCAAGTCTTTGCCTTCTTTGTTCTTGCCCCAGTAAACTCTCGCTTCTTTTCCTGCGTTCACGACACCGTGAACTTCGTATAGCACACCACTGTTCAAGAACTGGTAGATGACCATGAGTGTGGCTCGGTCGAAAACCTCTTCTAACGTGGCTCTTTCAGTCGAGAAGTCGTGTACAAGCATTTTGTCTCTTCTTTCAACTGTTTTTTCTTTGTGCGCAAGTTTTTTACGGGCTCTTCTCGACATACGTGTTCATCATGCTATTCCTCGCGAAGTATTTAAAACCACTTGACCATAGTTACTTTGCGGAAAATGAAGTGGCTTAGAATGGAAACTGGTAAAAACTTGAGTTCTGATTTAGTTGCGCCTTGCGGAATGAACTGTACACTTTGCGCCAGTTACTTGGCGTTGGTGAACGATGTGAAAAGCAAGGGTATCCGAATGCCTTATTGCGCAGGCTGTAGACCGAGAAACAAAAATTGTGCTTTCCTGAAAAAACAATGCACCAGATTAATGAATGGTGAAGTGGCTTTCTGTTTTGAATGCTCTGATTTCCCTTGTGACCGGTTGAGAACCATTGACAGCAGATACAAATCCCGCTACAGAATGAGCATGATAGAAAACTTGAATTTCATCAAGGAACACGGAATGCAAAACTTTCTGGAAAAGCAAAAAAAATTGTGGAAATGCCTGAATTGCGGCGAGTTGATTTGCTGCCATAATGGCATCTGCTTCAAATGCGAGTTAGAGAAAATGAGAAGTAAAAAGGAAAAATTCAGGTGGCATGAATAACAGTTTTATATGGTTAGGACGCCTTTTCTGCGGAGATTTTCCGCTTGCGCGTGCGTGTAGCGCCATGTCACATCACCACGTTTGTCGCTTTGAAACTCCCATGGCGAAACAATCACAATGTCGCCTTCACGGATCCAAACACGTCTTTTCATTTTGCCCCGAATTCGGCAGAGCCGTTCTTTGCCGTCTTGTGATTTAACCAGAATACGATCGAAACCGAGCAGTTTTAACACTAACCCTAAAACTTCACCTTGTGCGGGATATACCATCTCGCTGATTTCGCCTTCACTTAACACTTTTCTCTTGCCCAAACGCAGTCCTCACGGTTTCGTTCAAAAATGAATAGTTAGCTTACTTAAAAGCATGTTTGTTCGAACATGTAAGTTGAAAGAGTTGAAGTGTCAAGTTGCAGCGATTTTTTGAAGGCGCTGCAGTATTCACGGCGTTATGTGGTTGGCTAAGCTTTAATTTTAACGTAGAATATACGTGTATGCTGAAGTGAGAGTTGATTTAAAGTGTCGTACATTTTTAACATACCGTTTCGAAATAACGCCAAACTAAAACATGTTATTGATAAGGTTAAAGAAGATGTAAAGTTGCAGAGTTTCTGGAGATGTTCGAATGTGATGGCTATTGATCGTATGGGCTATACTGATCATGGTCCTACGCACGTAAAAATCGTGGCTAACCTGGCACTGAAGCTGTTGCGCACCCTCATAGATAGACAGGTCAAGCCCAGTATAGTTAGGTATTATGGCATGAAGAACGAAGACGCGGAAGTTGTTGTTGTTCTGGGTTCAATATTTCATGATTTAGGTATGATTGTCACGAGAAATGATCATGAGAAGTACAGTGTGCTCATTGCATTAGAATTCATTGAAAAGTGTTTGACACCTATATACTCGGAAGAAGAACGCGCGATAATCTGCAGCGAAGTGTTACACGCTATAGTGGCGCACGAGCAGTCTAACAAGCCTTTAACTGTAGAAGCGGGCATAGTAAGCATTGCTGATGCTTTAGATATGGAAGCGGGAAGAGCGAGGATTCCTTTTGAGTCGGGAAAGATAGACATTCACGCGGTGTCCGCGCTTTCCATCGAGAAGGTGGAAATTATAGAGGGGGAAAAAAAGCCTATTACCATAAAAATAACGATGAGCAACTCTGCAGGCGTTTTTCAGATAGATGAGTTGCTGAAGCCGAGAATTGAGGTTTCAGGGCTTCAAGAATACTTTCATGTTGTAGCGGAGATAACTGGAGAAAAAGAAAGGAAAATCATAGAAAAGTTTGAAATCTAACAAACAATTCGCTTCATGTTGAAAGGTTTTTGGCTTCTTGTGCTATTTTTGACTATTAGCTTCCCTTATTTAAAGTACGTTAATCGCAAAATTACCATGAATGAATGGACGGGCTATTAGACATTTTGCTACATTAATTTTTGTGGTTTGCACTTTTGTGGGGTACCTCATAAAAAATTGGAGTTTGATGGAAAAAGAGACTCAAACAGAATTAGTGGGAAATCTCGGATAGTAGATAAGGCAACAGTTCTACAAGTCATTCATTACAGCGTAATCATAAGCGTAGTCCCTAAAACAGCTTCTAAATAAATAGTAGCCTGCTACAATCATGATGACAATTATAATTATGGCAAAGGCTAATTCGTACCACTTCTTGCAAGGTACCTGAAAACACATACCATGAAGTAGGTAATTAAGTAGTCTTTTTGTTTTCTGCTCATTCTATTGCCGCGGAATGTTTGAAATTGAAAAGTAAAAGATAACAAGTTTGACCAGTTTTAACTTTGCTTTTGGCAGGATTTAATACATTCTACAAGTGATTCAAGGTTTTCTATGGTTTCATCCAAGGTGACGAAATTACCAACTAGACTAACTATCTCAGAGGGAATAATTACTACTACTTTGCTTAAGAACGGTCTTTTGAATCCGAGATCTGTTGCAGCATCACCAGTTAAACCAACCTGTAAGCCTGTAACTTGCCAGTTGCTGAAGTCCACGTCTAATCCTTCAACTTCCCCAATAACGTAACCTTTGGCACCAACTACTGTTTTGCCTTTTAGTTTAGTGAAACTAGCCATAATTCCTCTTTTTTCAACATCTTCAAGGCTTCTGATTGGCTCTTTAAGAGTTATTATATCACCGACAGCTTTGATAAGCTGAGTAGGTAAACATACTGTGATTTTGCTTAGGAATGGTTTTTCAAATTTAAGTTCTGCGATAGCCTCATCACTTAAATTAATACAGAAACCGTTGACTTGCCAAGTGTCTAAGTCAATGTTTATGCCATCTACTTCCCCAAGTATGTACCCTTCACTTCCAACTACTTTCTTACCGTCTAATATAGTAGGGTTCACTGCAAATCGCCTTTTGATAATTCCAATTATCTGAATAAATATTTTACTTAAATGTCAGTTTGCAAGGCGCGCGTTAGACCTTTAAGCATAAAAGAGTGGTGATGTCTCCCGCGACGTTTCCCTTTTTAATTTTTAGCAGCTCGTGCTACTTTCTCGACAAAAATTAACTAGCTGTTTTGTTATACTCAAAATACATAAAACTTAAACCGTCTATCAAAACAAATATTGAATCGATAGAAAATGGGCTGGTCACAACAATTTTTTCGAATATCAGCGCACGCTCGCAATTTAATCCAACTGAGTTATCAAAATCACTCGCAATTAATGAATACCTACCCCTGCACGCAAAGAGATCGAAACTAAGATTTAGTAAAATAGGAGCATAAATAAGAATGATTCTGGATCTTCTAATTGATGAAAACCAAGAAATACCTGCAGATTTCTCCAAACAGTTTTCCAAGATTAATCTCGTAAAAGTCAATCCTAAACGCCCAATAGAAGCCCAAGTTTCAAAAATAGAAGACGCAATGGGAAAGCCATCAATTCAAAGAATGTTGATCTACTCCAAGAAATATAATGCCCTAGGAACGACACTAAGCAGAAGGTATATTAATTCGGCAAAACTCAGCATGGGACCGCTAAAGATTGGAGACACAGCTCTATCGCCCGACCACATTTCGAAAATCCCAAACAGAAAAAGGCGAAATCGCATTCTCTTTGTAGCCCCCCACTGCGATGAAGCCTACATAGCAGCCGTTCTACCCCATAAACTCATGGGCGACGAAGTGTTCCTTCATTCCTTCACGTTCCCAGAAGAAGAAAAAGACGAAATAAAACGAGCTTACAGCATGCTGGGTCTTGAAAAAAGCGATTATTCTCTAGGTACACTAGGCGTCAACAATTTGTTCAGAGCAAAGAAGACTATTAGAACAACCTTGGAAAACCTTCTTAACCGATTCAATCCTACAGTCGTTTTCTCAGTTTTCCCAAAAGGTGCCAGCTTTGACCACATCGCGGTGGCTCAAGTAGTCAAAGATGTCATTATAACCCAATCCAAAGCTGACCTAATATATGGATACGTTATACAATCTAGAAAAACGAATCCAATAATCTTCCCGCTTCTCTCTGAATGCGTCTGCGAAAAATTGTTACGTGCCTTTGGAAAAGATGGATTCGGTGGAATATTTGAAAATTACATGGTGTATTTGAAACATTATGTTCAAACATTGTCAGAACCCCTATTTAGGGTGGCGGGCAAACCAGGAATAGGTAAGTTCGGTTCGCTTCCATTTGAAGCAGACAGAATCGCTAATTACAGAATACCAAACCTCCTTTAACTATCGGCATTGCAAGAGATCTATATAAAGTTCCATGTAATTCGCGCTTTTGGCCTAAAGGTTTACCTAAGGCTTTCCAATACTAGCGCGTAAAAAGACTGTGTTCTCCCTTATGTAATGCATGAAATAGAAGTTGAACTGCTGTTAATAACTGGAATATTAGAAGTAATTATTTGCGGTAACATATTTATTCAGTAAGAGTTATTTTCAACGTCTGCAAAATGGTGTTCCAGTGCAGAGGTCGCCGAGCCAGGTCAAAGGCGTAGGCTTCAGGAGCCTATCCCGTAGGGGTTCGTGGGTTCGAATCCCACCCTCTGCATTATGAGTGTTACCCTCTTCTACAGTACCTACTGCGACACGTCAGAAAAAGTAACAAGGAAGACATATGTTAGACGTTTGAAGACTCTAAGCAAAACTGGAGGTATTAACACAAAGAGGTTTATTTAATCACATCAATTCGCTTTTTAAGTTATACTTCTCTAGTTTAGAGAAGGATAAAATGTTAGAGGATATTAAACTTGTATATTTATTTCATCAGTTGTGTTATTGGCTTCATTGTAATTTTGTTGCCTTATTTTTTGTCTCTTGAGCATTTGAAACTCGAAGAAAAATACGGTAAACAAAAAGCAAAGAGAATCGGCGAGCTTTTAGGTGGAATTTCAGGGTGGGGTTTCTTTCTTCTTTGGTTTGGAATATGGTTCTTTCCACAAGACAGATTTATTATTCCATTTTTTCAAGACTCTTCTCTTCAAATCCCACTATTGAGCTTCAAAATTTATCTTGTTAATTTACTAATTTTTGTTCCATTTTTTATTGTGGCTGCTTGGTTTGGCATAAGAGGAGTCACTGATACATCTTTAAAAGTTGCAGAAACACACAGAACTGAAAAAGTTGTTACAACGGGAGTTTATTCGATTATTCGCCATCCACAATATTTTGGAGCAATATTAGCACATATAGGCTTCTCATTTCTCTTGTCTGGTTTGTATTCTTTGTTAGTTACTCCTTTGGTGATTGCTGTTGTTTACATCATTTCATGGAAAGAAGAACAGGAACTGCTAAAAGAATTTGGCGAAGATTACGAAGAATACAAAGCCAAAGTATCTATGTTTATTCCCAAATTTCATTCTCATAAGCATTCCAGCTAGACACTGTACTCCTCAAGGAGTAAGGCTGCTTAGAGAAATCTTTGAATGCAAATTCGAAAATTATGAGTTGATAGTAAAAATTAGGCATAAACGCCCTTCCTCTGCTAAAAAAATAATACCAAAAGTCAAACTATCCCCAAAAAACACAACCACACGTAAGCGAGGCAAAGGGCGAGTCGATTTTAAGCATGCATTTTTATTCTGACGTTTCATCTATGTTTTCTTTCAGAGCCTTCGCTGACTCAGGTATTAAACACCATGTTATCATAATCTCACACGGCGGTTCACCTTAAATCCTGAACACGCCTACTTCATGCATGAACGTGAGTAAATCAGTGTAGCTTTCTTTAGCAAACCTAAGAGCGCCTACACATTAGTATTCGTTATCGGCTGTTCAATTCAGCATCAACACTGGATTTACAACCCTGAGAAGCCCAGCGATGCACTTTGCCGCTAGCGCCTTGTTAATCTTTAGAATATACTCCAACCACTCCTCCTTGCAAGCCCAGTCATTCCAGAGGACGGCATGACTACACTCATACTTAACAGCCAAATCCCTGATAACATCCTACAGAAGAAGCTCAATACATTTGAAGTGTTTATTTGAAGAGCTATGGTCTTTTCTTGACCGTCAATTTCGTAAATAACTCGGCGGAAATGGGCAAAACATATAATTGCAGAAACCGCATTTTGTCTGCGGTTAATTGTTGGGTGCAGAAGCCAAATGGAATCGCCGAAGCCGAAAGTAACGCTCAAGACGTTTCTATTTCCACTAATAGGTATACTTGCCTTCTTAGCGTACATATATCTCTTTCAAGTGGACATCCTAGCAATAATTACTACAGCACAACGCGCCGACCTTTTTCTCTACGCTTTAGCTATAGTACTTAGTTTAGCAGAAGTGTTGTTTTTCTCTGTGTCATGGCGTGTCCTCGCCAATTTCCTCCTGATCAAATTGTCAGTCATAAAATCCTACCTTTTTGTCTGGTACGGGATTTTCGTGGATATTCTAGTTCCAGCGGAATCTGTTAGCGGAGAAGCCCTACGAGTATACTTGGTCGTTAAAGAACAGGGCGAAAATACGTTTGGGCGAGTAGTAGCGTCTCTTGTCACCCATCGCCTTTTAGGCATGGGCATGAACGTCGCAGTTCTGATTTTAGGTATGGTCTTGTTTTTTACTGAAACACAAATCGATCCGTTAATTTTCAACTTGGTCATGTTTCTCGCGATCGGCATCACTGTCACCCTTCTTTTAATAATGTTTTTCTCCTTCAAAGAAAAATTGAGCCTAAAGGTAATTGATGGAATAGTACGGTTGGGAAAATTTCTCAGTCGAGGAAGATGGCAAGGGCAATTAAACAAAATCAAGGAGAACGCTTGCAATATAGTAAGAAGCTTTCATGACTCAATGAAAGAATTCAAAAATCATCCCAAAGCTCTTGTTTTTTCCCTGTTTTATCTTGCCATAACTTGGGTTCTGAGTTTAAGCATACCGTATTTGGTTTTCATGTCATTAAGATTTCCTGTCTCATGGGGGGTGATTCTAATAACCTCAAATATAGTTTTAGCCGTCAAATCTGTACCTATAGGCGTCCCTTTTGAGGTTGGAATACCAGAAATAACTATGACGACCTTATACACTTCACTAGGCGTCCCAGCAGGAATAAGCGCCACAGCAACAATACTGACGCGACTCATAACGCTTTGGCTCAGGTTTTTTATAGGCTTTACAGCACAACAATGGCTTGAACTGAAACCAATTTTGGCTCCAGCGAGCAAAATGCCTATGAAAAAAACCTAATTACCCTTTCACCTTCGCTGATTCATGATAAGCGCATGGACACAAAGATTGAAGACGCATCAATCAGACATTTAGGCAAGTTTTGCGAAATAGAAAAAAATTGCTTCGAACAAGAAGGTTTCAAAAGACAACAATTAGCATATCGCGCGCTACAATCAAAACTCAATTTTACTACGCCAAGCTTATGTTTTAAGAAATAACGTTTAAAAATGTTGATGCAATAGACACTATGTTGGTAGGGAAAATGGGAGATTCACGGTCCAAAGCAAAGGAGAAGACTCTCGTCCGAACCATCGTAGTTTTGATACGCAACACCACTTGGCGATGTGGCAAAGTCGAAAAGACTATTGTTCGCCACCTTTACACGCGGCACAGAAACTTTGGTAAAAAAGGAGTATCAATTCGAGATATTATGCATAACTTGAACATCGCTGGCGCTAAAAAAGATGAGTGCTTAGACGCTATCAAACGTTTGGAAAAAAGAAATATAGTGAAAATACTGCCGTTGTAACGGTTCAGTTTCAGTGTTTTATTTTTTTAAGCTCTTTGGCTCTTTGAATTCATTTGTTAGTAATTTTCGGGAAATTTTCAGTTTCTTCGCGATTGCTTTTTCAGGTGCATTAGCTAAATCGTCAACGGTGTTTTTACCTAAAGCCTTCAGTTACATGGTTCTTTTTTCGCTTATACCTTTCACCTGTATGAGGTCCATTGTTTCTATTACAGAAGTTGCTAGAGCTAGCGCTTCTTTCATCGAGGTCTCTCCATTGAACTTTCAGTTTTTCCTTATTGAAGCGCTTCCATTGTTACTTGAGGAAATGACGATGCTGGCTGGCAAGCTTGTCCTTCTGTTTTTGGTCTTTGACAGTAGTCCAAACCTATAGATAAGAGACCTAACACTACGGTGGTTACCACCCAGAGGCTTCTTGTTTCTGATTCTAGGCCTTCGATTGTCATGACAAAAGGTACTACTGTTATTATCAAGAGTAACGCTGCTAGCACGAAAAAAGTATAGTCTAACCGTATGTTTATCTCTGCCTCCGCTACGTCTTTTAGCAGTACATAAATATTTTCTCTTTTTTGGAAAGCTTTAGGAAAAATGTGGTTTGTAGCAGCCTATTCTAAAAGTTTATCTTCAGAGGGAGACTTTTTTATTAAATCATGTTTCATAAGAAGCCCTGTTGATCGCCGAGCGTTCTGAATTATAGCAGTAGCTCGCTCGTATAATTCCTGTCGGCTGGGCTTTATCCGTGCTACTCCTTGCTCGATTGACTTGAGAGCGCAAGCCACCGCTTCTCTTGGAAAAACCTCCCATTCTTCCATTCTCGGCAGAATATTTTTTTCGTTTATGCCCCTTTCCTCAGCGAACTTCGCCAGTTCTTGAGCCGCTGAGATGCACATGTCGTCGGTTACGGTCTTCGCCTTCACGTCCAAGACTCCACGAAAAATCGCTGGAAACCCTAAACTGTTGTTAACTTGATTGGGGAAGTCGCTTCTGCCTGTTGCCACAATTCGCGCTCCTGCTGCTTCTGCCTCCCAAGGCCATATTTCAGGGATTGGATTGGCACAAGCGAAAAGCACTGCGTTATCTGCCATTGTTTTTATCCAATCTTTTTTTATGGTGCTTGGACCTGGTTTTGACGCGGCAACAACAGCGTCTACCCCCTTAAAGGCTTCTGAAATTTTGCCTGTTCGCCCCTCAGCATTAGTCTTAATCGTTAAATCATGTTTCCACGGGTCTTCTTCTTCCGTTATATCTTTCCGGTGAGGGTTAACTATGCCCTTGCTGTCCACCATTATTATGTTGCCGGGTTTAACACCCCACCTGATTAGCACGTACGCCGTGCGCGTGTTAGCGGCTCCAGAGCCTACAAGGGTTATGAGGGTTTCGCGTGGTTTCTTTCCTACGATTTTGAACGCGTTTATTAAGCCAGCCAAGATCACGGTGGCAGTTCCCTGCTGGTCATCATGCCAAACTGGAATTCGCAATCGGCTTCTAGCTTTTTCCAGAACGCGAAAGCATTTTGGTTTTTCTATGTCTTCCAAGTTTATGCCTCCAAAAGACGGTTCCAGAAGCTCGCATACATGCACGATTTCGTCTGGATCCTTGGTTTTCAGGCATATTGGGAACGCATCGACGCCGCCCAAGTACTTGAACAGAAGGGCTTTTCCTTCCATCACGGGCATGGCTGCTTCGGGTCCGATGTCGCCTAAACCTAGAACGCGTGTGCCGTCGGTGACCACGGCAACGTAATTCCAGCGGTTTGTAAGCTCGAAAGATCCGTCTGGATCCGCTTGAATCGCCCTGCAAGGCGAAGCCACTCCCGGCGTGTACCATATTGCAAAGTCATCAGTGTTTCGTATAGCACATTTGGGCATGACTTGAACTTTTCCCTCGAAAAACCTGTGCATAGACAGAGCTAGCTGTACTGGTTTTTTGGCTTTGGCCAACAGTTCCTCAACGGTAGATTTTTCTTCTTTTTTCTCGGCGACCAAGCGGTTTTCCTCCTTCTAAACAAAAAGGAATGTCTGACGGATCTGTTTTAACTTTTTGCACAAAAAAGAAAGAGAATGCTATTCTCGGTTATTGGTCACGTTTCGTAATGTTGAAAAAAGCTCTGGCACAACTACGGCAAAACAGACTGCTACGAGCACAACAGAACAAGCCAAATCACGTCACTTTCTTAAGCGTCCATTCAAACTTGCCTCATGCCTACTCTTGTTCCATGAAGTGGTTTGCAGGAGTCAAAAACTGCTTGTAAACTGGATGCCTCTTAAAACGCAAAGTCGTTTCAGACCTCTCCACCGTTCCGCTTGGTAACCGCATGCAAATCGATTGCACAACCGCACCGTTCGAAATCAACCGTACACCATCCAATAACTCACCCTTAGTAACCCCCGAAGCAGCAAAAACCAGCTCTTTACCCTTCGCCAGCTCTTCTTGAGAATAAGTTTTTTCTACATCAACACCAGCCAACTCCAACCTTTCTATCCGCTGAGCATCATCCTTCTTATCCCGCCACACCTTCACAAGCATAGTCCCCCCCAAACATTTCACAGCTGTAGCCGCAATAGTAGCCTCTGGACCCGCACCAGCCCCCAAAAGTAAGTCAACACCCGACTCAGGAATACACGAAACAACCGCACCCGCAATGTCACCGTCAGGAATCAAAATAATCCGCACCCCAAGCTTTCGAAGGGTCCTCAACATTTCCGCATGTCTCTCACGCTCTAGCATAATCACAGTCAAATTTTCAAGAGGCAAATTCTTCGCTCGCGCCACCGTACGAACAACGTTTTCAATCGGCATATCCATCGAAATCTTGCCAATAGAATTACAATCAGTAGCAATCTTGAAGTAGTAACCATCATCAGGAAGAACCTGAAAACAACCCGAAGGAGCACAAGCTAAAGCGGAAATAGCATCTTTCCTGCCCTTAGAAGCTGCAGTAGTGCCATCAACAGGATCTACAACAAACTCCACCTTAGGACCATGACCCGTACCCACTTTTTCTCTGGTGGTGAACGCTGGCGCATGATCCTTTGGACCTTCACAACAAATAACCTCACCTTCCAAGTCCGTTTGAGCCAAAACAGCTCTCGAAAACTCCACCGCTTTCGCATCTATCAAATCACAGTCACCTTGACCAATATGCAACGCGGCGCCCACTGCACCAGCAACCGTAATCCGTGTCAACGAAGGAGCTAAAGCTCTTAACGAAACCACAGCATCATTTCTCCGTTTCCATATACATGAAGCTCAACTAATTTAAAGGTGTGCATAGTTCAAATGACATGTAAAAGAAACAATCTAAGCGACACCAAGCCAAAATCCCATGTACTGCCCAAAATAAACTAAAATGGTAAAAACTAATAATCTGGGCACGAAACTTAGCACTAAAAAAATCGCTTTAGACGTTTTGAGAAACCCACAGATGAATGCTAATAACTCCACGGGTAAAACTGGGATCAACCCGAAAATGGTGTAAATAAACCAGCCCCACCTGTTCCAGACACAGGACATTTCTTCAAGATGCTTAGCCGATATCCGTTTTTGGACGTATGGTCTACCAAGGCGGTACGCCAAGCCATAGTTGATTGTCATGCCTACGGTGAAGCCGACTGAACCAACAAGTATTAGCAGTATGGAGTCAACGAAAGGGGATGCAGCTACGATTAAGGCAGGACTTCCCAAAGGCACAATTGTCCCGGCTGCGATGGTTGCAAGGAAAATACCTGCGAGTCCATAATTTGCAAAAAAGCTTCCTACATCGGAGAAAAGTGGCGTTCCCGTGACATTGAAGGCTTTCAGAAGCCAAATTATTATCAACCCTACGACCGTTGCTATGAGAGCGAGTTTTATTGAGGAACGCATCCATGAAGCCTTAAGCAAATCGGATAAACCGTAGTTTGCTTTTTGACTTTTTTCACTCATAACAACCACTAGTGAAAATAGAAGAAGGCTTGATCTTTCTAAAAAGCGTTTGCGAACATAGAAACATACGCTTTCAAATTTGCTGTGAAACCGTTTTTCTGGCTTCATAAAAACTGATTAGCTTCATCTAAGATGCCTAGACTTCACTGTTATTTTCCAAAAGCGCTTGAAGTGTCTTGTGGCACTTGCTACATTCGAGCATAGCGTGTCCACATGAGGGACAGAAAACTTCTTTTTCAAGCAAGTTTTTAAGAAGAGCGGACAGCGCCACTTTGTTCTGCTCTGCGCGTGCATCTTTGATTAATGCTTCAGACGCAGCAGGCGTCCTGTTGCCTTCTTCACGTGCTGGTTCTGCCTCTCTTTCGAACGCCATCACTTTGCGGTAAACTCCTGAGATACTGGTTTTTCCTTCTCGCAGTTTCTGCTTATCCTCTTCGCTTCCCTTCTCCAAGATTTTTTTACCTCTTTCAAAAGTTCGAGTTGAAACCCCAACCTTCTTGGCGACAGCTGCTGTTGCTTTGATCTTGAACGCGGGCTTGGCGTCATCTGGCGCTAGCCCCAACTGAATGTTTCGCACTGTTTTTCCTCCTGTGATCTGGCGTTTTTTCGCTAACGCCTTTTCAATCTCCAGCAAGGGTATACCCAACTCCACAAGCTGAAACTTGGTTAGATGGCGACGCCGTAAATTTGCTTCTATGACAAACTTTTTTTCAAGTAGTTTATCTTCGAATTTGCGCACTTCAAAATCTGGTTCGATGCCCAACTCGACGCAAGCTTTGAGGCGTTGGTGGCCATCTAATACGACTAAGTCTTCGTTTGCGACGATTGGGTAATGCTGACCTTCCGTTTGTATTGAGGATTTAAGTTCGGCGAATTCTTCATCAGACATTTTAGGTAGCAACTTTTCGTACTCAGGATTTACGTGCAGGCTCATGGCATTGCCTCTGTCTGCTACACTTTACTTTTGGCGTCTTCTCTTATTTAAGACAGAAGCCGCAAGGTTGTGAATGCGGTTGGCGCTTGCAGCTCTGCTTAGGCTACTCGAACTGCAATTCATACTTCAGCGTACTGGTCTAAATCGTTGGAGTGGGGCTTACTTGGCTGAGAATTGCAGTTATAAGCACTCCGCGAAGACGAGAATTTTTAAGTTAAAAAGGTTAAATTATTACGTGGAGGATAATTATGAGAGAAGCGGATTTCTTGAGGGCAATACTTGAAACTAGCATACTCTACGTTGATATGGTTGAGAAATCAACGCAGTCAAATAAGCAAGAGGGGAAAAGTGAAGCAAAACCAGTAAAATTTGGCTTTTGCAAATGCAAGGAGTGCGAAAACTTGAAGTGGATAGCACATTCGAACAAGAGAAAAAGGTTGATTCTCGTTTCAAGAAAGGCTTTTGAAAAGGAATTGAATAACAGAGCTAACAGGGGAATGAGCTTTTTTATACTAATTTATGCTATGATGTACGCGTATCTGCAGATTCTACATCCTTACTCTAAAGAGAAGACGATTGAACGCAAAGCTAACAGGTATTTCAAGAAAGCGATGCAGGTAGTAGCGAAAGACGGATTGCAGGTTATCATGAACAAAGTAAGCGTGTAAGCTTCCCCTACAAAAAAAGGGAAAGAGCGCGTAAAATATGAATTTGAATCTTACAGCTACACTTATGGCTATTTTCGCCTTAATTGGGTATCTATTGATGCGTTTCTTTTTGCCTACATTTAATTATGAACGCCTTCTGTTCTTGGGAAGTTCTACACTTATAGCAGTCCTCCTTATGTTCATGCATCGGAGGCAGAAGCAAAAAAAGAAAAACAAGTAGAAGCTATAAACGCAAAGTTTCATGCCTAAAGGTTTAAGAGTTACATGTATGTTTTATGTGCGTTAGGTGAATAGACATGCCAACAC
>SMTZ1_10005170_pt1 | contig 16767 bp, 15 predicted proteins | sample DeeMarSWOR136_30_FD_25667 | JGI IMG/M metagenome (IMG submission 25667)
GCCATCATTTCGACCACAACCCAGCGAGCGATTCGTTTGGTTCAGCGGGCAGAAACCGCCGGCGCAGCGGCCGTAATGGTGGCACCGATCGTTCCCGAATTATATGCTGGAAGGTCACACGACGATGTCTATGCGTTCTACGCAGAAATAGCAAACGTCACCTCCCTGCCGATTATCTTGTTCAACTACCCATCGCTCACCGGGGTGGATTTTATCCCGGAACTCGTCCACCGACTCACCGAGATAGGGAATATCCGTTATATTAAGGAGAGTACGGGAGACACCAAGCGTGTGCATGGGCTCCACCGCTTGGTTGGAAGTCGGATCTCCGTGATCTGCGGCGCTCCCAATGTGGCACTGGAATCGCTATCGCTCGGGTGTCGAGCGTGGATTACCGGGACCATGAACGTGGTTCCTCGCTCCGCCCAACAATTGATGCGGGCGGTGCACTCAGGAGACTTGGAGATCGCGCGCCGTATTTATTACACGCAGATCTTGCCGATTGTGGATGTGATGGCGCGCAATTACAATCCCACAGGAACCATCAAGGCGGGAATCCGTGCCCGTGGAGTGGACGTCGGGACTCCACGTCGCCCGGGAAACGATGTGAATGCGACTGATCGTAAGCACCTTGCTGAGCTGATCACTACAATCACACGCGCAGAGCAGGATATTGAAGCAATGCTGAATAACTCCTGAGACAGGACAATTTTCGACCCTGCCCTTGGTCTTTGAATACAGGGATCAGCTCTGCTACCCTTGGAAGGCACCTCTCGGCCCGACCATTCTGTTGCTATTGGCTCAGTTAAGGTCGGGCCTTGCTTGTTAAAGGTAGCGCCGAATCGTACGTTCGCTGTTAGCCACTGGGTAGCTCACTTGAGACAGGAACGACGGACGCGGTAGTCCCTCATTTTCATGAGGAGCGAGGACGTGTCTTCCGGGATCTCGAGGATTTCCCTGTTGAATTATCTTCGAAGTGTCTTGAGGCCAGTCAGGGCAACCGAGGTACCTATTATGGTAATGGTAAGGACGAAGAACAGGGTGGAGACCGCCGCCACCACCGGGCTGATTTCGTACTTCAACGAGGTGAAAATCTGGACCGGAAGTCTGGTCATCCTGCCCGTGGTCAGAAAGAGGGCCATGATGAATTCCTTTCGGACTGAGGAGGCTTCCGTTTTGAATGGGGTTTTGTTTCAGGTCGACTTGTGGTAAGAAACATAGTAGCTGAAGGGGAGACCGTATCGGCGAACGGGGGGCAATGGGATGCTGGAGATCGAGAACCTGATGGTATTCTATGAAAATGCCATCGCCATCAATAACGTCAGCATGGGGTGTCGCCAGGGCCAGATCACGGGGATCCTGGGGGCCAATAGCGCCGGGAAGTCAACGCTGATGTATACCATTTCGGGGATCATCCTGGACGTAAAGAAGAAGGAGGAGATGAGAGGGGGGGAGAGGATAACGGTTCTGGGAAAGATCCGCTACGACGGCGCGGATATCACTACTATGAAGCCCAGCGACAGGGCCAGGAGGGGGATTATCCTCTGCCCGGAGAGGCGCCGGATCTTCCCCGAAAGTAGTGCGCTGGAGAACCTGAAGATAGGCGCTTACCTGGCGACGAGGTCGCAAGCGAAGAAAACCCTCGATTATGTGTTCGGCATCTTCCCGGCCCTCAAGGAGCTGAAGGGGAGGGAGGGGGGATTCTTGAGCGGGGGCGAGCAGCAGATGCTCGCCATCGGCAGGGTCAATAAGCAGACGGGTATTACCATACTGATCACGGAACAGTATGCCAGGCCGATCCTGCCCATCATAGATTACGGCTACGTCCTGGAAAATGGGGGAGCGGTTTTGGAGGGGACTTCCCAGGAGCTCATGGACAACCCCGACGTGAAGTCGGCCTACTTCGGGCTGTAGCGCTCCCTCGAAAGTGGGCGGGTCGTTCCTGCTCCTACAATGCAATCGTCTTTCTGCCTTCGGCTATCCGCCTTCGCTCCTCATCCCGTATTTCACGCCTCAAGAGCTTTCCTACCTTGGATTTGGGGAGCATATCCCTGAACTCAATATACCCGGGCACCTTGTAGGAAGCGAGCTTTTCTCGGCACCATCTGATCAGTTGAGATGCATCCACACCCCTGGCATCTTCCTTGAGCACCACCATTGCCTTGATGCGTTCCCCGACCCGCTCGTCGGGCACACCTACAACGCATGCCCCGATGACCGTTGGATGATCCTGCAATACCGCCTCGATCTCCGAAGCGGAGATCCTGTATCCCTTATATTTGATGATATCCGCGGACCTCTCCACGTAGTAAATCTCTCCCTTTTCGTCCTGTCGTACATAATCCCCCATGCGATAGTAGACCTGGCCACCTATTTCCACGTAGGACCTTGCCGTCTCCTCGGGTTTTTCCCAATAGTTCTTCACGGTATAATCCGAGGTGACCAGGAGCTCGCCCGTCTCCCCCATTGGCACCGGGTCCAAGGTATCAGGGTCAACAATCTTACACATCCTGCTCTTGAGGGGCAACCCGACGGACATTGGCTCGGGTTCCCTGTTCAAGCGACTGTAGGTGACATGGCCGGCTTCAGTGGAACCGTATACCTGGTAAATGGGTATGCCGAAGCTCTCCTTCCAGCGGTTGTACACCTCCATGGGAAGCACATCGCCACCGCAGTAGCAGAAGCGAAGGGAGCTGAGGTTGTACCGATCGAGCCTGTCATTCTCCAGAATCATCCGATAAAGGGCAGGCACGCCGAGAAGCCATCTCACCCGATATCGCTGGATGGCCCCCAGGATGGCGTCTATTTGAGGCACGGGCATGAGGATGGTAGTATTGCCGTAATTGAGCCCTATGGCCACAAATAATCCCAGGGCCATGATGTGGAAAAGGGGGTTTACCGCGATGTAGGTATCCCCTCCCTCCTCGATGTATCGACTGGCCACATCCTCCATGATGTCGTTGACATAGGAGGTCATGCCGACGTGGTTGCCGGGCACTCCCTTGGGAAAGCCAGTGGTTCCGCCCGTATAGAGGATGTAGGAGAGGTCCTCCCATGGATCGATTTCCACTTTCTCCCGCTGCGGTGGGACCTTCAGGAGGTCTTTAAACGAGTATACGTTTTCGCCTCTCCGCACGGTACCTCGAGGAACCTTGTCAAAGAGGACACCGACGGAGCGCTTCCAGAGGGGAAGCAAATCGACCAGGTTTGTCACGATGGCATTCCTCAGGCACGTCGTGGGAAATATCTCCTGCACATAGCAGAAATTGGTATCCTGACAGATGATCGTCTCGGCCCCGGAGTCATTGATCATATATTCGATCTCATACGATGTGTAGATGGGGGATACCGGGACCGCTACGGCCCCCACTTTCTGAATCCCGAAAAATGCGATGACCCACTGCACGCAATTCGAAACATAGATCATAACCCTATCGCCCTTTTTTACTCCCAGGTTATGCAGGGCGCCGGCAAATCTGTCGATGAGATCCCTCAGCTTGGCATAGGAGAACCCCTCGCCCAGATAGACGATGGCTGCCCGTTCGGGGTACCTCTCGCACATCTCCTCAAATCTGGTAAAGGTGTATTCCTTCACCCTTTTCCTCCCTCGGAAGGCTCATCCAGCGACCTATCGGAGCCCAGGTAGGCTCGTTTCACCTCCTCATCTTCCATTACTTCCTCTGGTTTACCCTCGGCGATTTTTTCGCCGAAATTGAGCACCATCACCCTTTGGGCCACCCGGAAAAGCTCCCTCAATCTATGCTCTATCATGATCAGGGTGATGCCGTCCATTTCCGAGAAGACCTCGTCGCAGATGATTATCTCGGGCCTCAACGCGAGGCACCGGGCGAGTTCCAGGCGCTTCAGGTACCCCGTTGGGAGACTGGATGCCATTTTATACGGTACAAAGGAGTCCCGCTCAAAGCCGATCTCCTCCAGGATATCGATGCCCACGGCATCCCTATCCCCCAGCTTGCCGCCTCCCCTCCAACCTCCGGTTCGTTTGGCCCTGGGGGAGAAGAGCGGGATGATAAGGTTCTTATAGGCAGGCAGGCTGTAGTACGGCCTCATGATTTGGAAGGTCCTGGTGATACCGAGGTTAGCGATCTTATGGGGCGCGTGGTGAGAGATATCCCGTCCCCGGTAGAAGACCTTCCCGGAATCCATCCTGATGAAGCTCGTGATGCAATTGATGAGCGTGGTCTTGCCCGAGCCATTGGGGCCGATGACCCCGAAGATCTCGCCTTCATTGACGGAAAAACTGACGTCCACCAACGCCTGGACCCCGCCAAAGGCCTTTTTAACGTTTTTGACCTGAAGAATGGGCTCCAATTTCACACCCTGACCCACCTTTCGAACTGGTGGTACTTCCTCTGGGCGTAGACCATGAGTCCCTCGCTCCTCACCACGATGAAGGCCGTCAGGATGAGGGCGTAGAAGACGATCCTGAGGGTGCCGAAGGCCCGCAGCAGCTCCGAGATGGGGACCAGGATAAGGCATCCCACGATGGGCCCAACCAAGGTTCCCCCTCCCCCGATTACCGTAGCGGCAATGGGCAAAATGGAGAAATCGAGGGCGAATTGCGATATGCCCGCCCACATGTAGATATGCGCTAGAAAGGCCCCGCCAAGGCAGCCTAATCCGGATGCAATGAAAACGGCGATGGACTTGTAGAGGGTTATGCTCAGCCCGGAAGCCTTCACCGCCTGGTCGTTGTCCTTTACACCCCGGAAGACCAACCCGACATCCTGATTGACCAGTCTCCTCAGGCCGAAGAGGGAGACGATGACCATCAGGATGATGAGATACTGCTCGACCCATCTGTTGGGAAAGCTCGCCACCCCGAGAATACCCTCGGTTCCTCCCAGGATGTTCAAAGCCTCGATGATCCTTAGGAGAACCAATGGATACATGAGGGTCACGATGGCGAAGTAGACGCCCCTGAGGGGGAGAGCCGGTAGGAGAAGCAGGGTGCAGATGATCGCCCCTCCTATGGTGGCAATGGGAATGGTTACCGCTATTGGGAACCCTAACGAAGTATTGAGGATTGCGGCCAAATATCCACCAACCCCGATAAATAGGGCCCCTCCCAGGGAGACCAGTCCCACGAAATGAGCCAAGAAGTCGAATCCAAGGGCAAGCAAGGCATATATACACACAATGGATATGACCCTTTGCCAATACATGCTGGGCATGGCCAGGGGAAGGATGAGCATACCCACGATCAGGGCGAGCCTGGGTACCAGGAGATAGTTCATCTCCTCCCACGAGGAGATGGCATAAATGCCCTCGGTGCGCACCTTTATGCCCCGATCCAACCTTTCCCTGCGCCGTTCTCCCGTCTCCGGCTTCACACCCTCTCCTCCAGTTCCTTTTGCCGGCCGAAGAGGCCCGAGGGCCTCAATATCAGGGTAATGATGATGGCCAGAAGGGCTACCACGATATGGAAGTGAGATGCGATATAGGCTACGGTAATGATTTGAGCAAAGCCGATAATAAACGCAGCCAGGACGGCTCCACCCCAACTACCGAGGCCGCCCACAATGCAGACGGCGATGGCAAGGATCAAGACCCTGTAACCAGCCTCTACCACGATATTGCCAAGGGGTAGTAAGGCGATTGCGGCCAAGCCAGCCAGGATGGACCCGAGGGCCATGGCTACTAACGCCATCATATCGGAATCGATACCGAGCATCATGGCGGCCCGTTCATCCTGGGCCATCCCCCTGAGGGCCAGGCCGATCTTGTTATAGTGGGTGAAAAGCCAGAGGAAGGCCACGACCACTGCCCCTATCCCCACCACGATAATCCGCTGAAGATCGACCGGTACCCCGGCTATCTCAATGCTCCCCTCGATGAATACGGGAAGGGTGTAGGTCATTCCCTTAAACCCTCCCCAGCGAAACCCCTCCAGTATCGCAAGCCCTATCGCATAGGATGCAATAATCTCTGAGGTCGCCATGCCCCTGACTCGAATCAACACGAACTGGTAGATGGCGGCGCCTAGGAGGCCGGTAATAACCAGGGATAAGATGATTCCCGCGATGTAGTGAACCCCAAGGATGCTTATGAAACTCCAGACGAGGAATCCCGTTACCACATAGAGGGCGCCGTGGGCGAAATTAGGGAGCCTGCTGATGCCGTAGACCAAGGTGAAGCCTATGGCCATCAAGGCCAGGGAGAAGCTGTTTATTGTCCCATAAATCAATATATCCATATGACGTGCCGACTATTCTTTTTCCTATGGTTTCGAGGAAGCACAGACACCCATGGAGCCATGATTCATCAAAGTTGGGGGAGGAGTAAGACCCCTCCCCCTCTTCACAAAGATAGGCCCAGCATTTACGGATGCTACATCAGTCCGCCTTTAGCCAAGGCGGGAGCTTGATCTCTCCCATGGCTATCTTCGGCGGGAAAACCACGACCCTCTTCCCCGCCTGCCACTGGAAGATGGTCCCCACAACCCCCTCATTCGGGTCAAGGCTGGGAATGACCTGGTGGCTCTTGGGATCGAATCGTATTCTTCCGTAAACCCCCACCATATCGGTCTTTTCAAGGGCTGCAACGACCGCGTTCGGGTCTAAGGAACCTGCACGCTCGATGGCATCCTTCAGCACATAGGGCCCCATGTAGCTGCTCGAAGTTCCATACCCCTCGGGTTCGATGTTCCATCTTTTTGTGTACGCTTCGTAGAAACGCATCGTCCACGGCGTGGCATTGGAAGGGGCATTGCCGGCGTTGACGACATTTGCCAGGGTATACTCCCCTTTTCCCTCGGTCGCCTTCCAGAAGCCGGGCTGTTCCGCCGCCGCGATGATCGAGCCAAAGGGCAGTGCCGGAACCTTCAGGTCGTACCACTGTTTGAGGAGGATGGAGGTCTCCGGCATGTCCATCCAGATAGATAGTATCTGAGCCTTTTCCCTTTTTGCCTTGAGGAGACGCATGGAGAAATCGGTGGTCCCGGTGGGATAGATCTCCGGTGGTCCCTGGACCTCCCAGCCCTTCGGCGGCATGATCTTCGCGAGCAGGGCGCCGCCACCTCGGGCATGGGCCACATCCTGAACCATGATGGCCAGCCTGTTGAGGCCGTAATTTTTCTCGATAAAAAGAAGACTTGGGACGATCTCCCCCCCGACCATCCATTTCGCCTCACCGGTGACTCGGAAGCAATACTTGAACTTCTCGTACTCGGCGGCCACACGTGCATGGTACGCCGGGGTCAACACGCCGGTTGTCAGGATGGAGACTTTCTTGTATTTGGCCAGCAAATCCATGGCTGCCAAAGCCGCTTCGGAACGAACCGGACCGCCCATGATGAAATCGGCCTTGTTCTCCAAGATGAGCTTCTCCACCACCAGAAGGGCCTCGCTTACCGGAACCCCGGGCTCGAGATCGCGCGTATCAATTACCACCATTTCAAATGGACGCTTCACCCCTTTGACGTTAACCCCGCCCTTGGCATTGATTTCCTCTATGGCCAGCGTCATCGCCTTTTCGGCATCCCAGCCATACAAGAAGGCCGTGGATAGCGGCGCACCGATTACGATCGGTTCAGCTGCATAACCCACATGAGCCGAAAAGGCGATGAGAGCGGCGATCGTAAGAACCGCAAACCTCAGTAACACATGTGTTTTCATGATTTCCCCCCTTTTGTTGCCTTTCTGAGCAATCAGTTTTTCGGTTTATCAATGATACTGGTACCACCCTCTTCCCCTCATGATCCCTTCAATCACCCCCTTCCCGTTTGAAGTCTAGACTGGAACACCCGTTGAGTCAAAACCTCATTGGGCATCTTTGATGACCAGTTTGTCCTGAGAATCAGGGTTGAACGGGGAATCCCAAAACCAAGTTTAATCAAATGATTGCCCATAGTAATATAATTCGATCCTTTTTGCAACGAAGAATGTTGTTTCCCTGGGCTTGTGAATTTCATAACAATTTTCAGCGCTTAAACCGATTGATTTCACGGATGGGAAAACAGGAAAATGAGGGAAACCATAATTTTGTGATACTCGTCTAAAATAAGATTTCATTTTTTTCTCCCCTTATGGTAATGAATGGGGGAAACGGTGGTGTATGGAGTAGTCCAATGACCACAGGGCGCGTTAAACGTAATCTCAGTGCCCTCCTCAGCGCGGATGTGGAGGGCTACAGCCGCCTTATGGGAGAGGATGAGGTGGCGACCGTTCGCACCTTAACCTCATACCGGGATATCATGGCAAGCCTCATCCAGCAGCATGGGGCAGGGCTCAGGATAACATGAGGGGAGACGAAAGGAGCATAATACATGGAGGGGAAACACGAACACAAGCACCTGCATTCTCACGAGCACAAACATACCCACACCCATGAGCACTCACACGGAGACCTGAAGCACACGCACGAACACTCTCATGGCCACACTCATGAGCATACTCATGAACACTCGGACGACCATGAACATCCGGCTCATGAACCTGAAGTGCACGATCACCCTCATTAAGGCTTATTTGCCTTTATATCCGTGAACCTTACATAAGATAAGGAGGAATTGGTATGGCAACGTTCTTGATGTTCGGCAAATACTCGTCGGAGGCATTGAAGGGGATTAGCTCAAAGCGCACGGAGGAGGCTGCAAGCCTCATCAAGAGATTTGGTGGTGAGGTGAAGGCGACATATTCACTGCTGGGAGAGAAGGATTTGGTTATTATCGTCACGTTCCCAGGGATAGAAGGGGCAATGAGAGCCTCCGTTGCCTTGAGCAAAATGTCGGGAGTCTCATTCACCACATCGCCCGCAGTGACAGTGGAAGAGTTCGATAAGATGATGGCCGAGGTTTAACGGAAGCTCATCTCCTCGGGGACTTGAAGATCGGTTAACGTTCGCCCGATTATGTGGGTGCTATCGTTTAGCTTTTTCCATCTCTACCCCAAATCGCTTGGACCGAAGGGGCTAATGGCGGCGGGTACTTCTCGTCGACAAGGGGATAGGTCTTCATTCTTGACACGTCAATTTCGTGAAGAATGAAATCCTCCCTCATCTTTTCCATTCTCATCCCTATCAGTGTCAGGGAGAGTTTCCTGCTGGTTTGGGAGGTAGGGAAAAATGAAAGCGATAAAAATCATGCTCATTTTTTCCATGGTCTTAACCTCGATCTCACCAGTTATGGCAGAGGAAAAGATCAAACTCATGATACCAGAACCGATATCCAAGGAAGCGAAAGATCGTCGAACGGGGGAACTAAAAACCTTTTGGTCATATGAAAGGGTAGGAGAGGAGGAGCCGGCGGGATTGGTTTTTAACGAAGTCGATCTCGATAAATTCATTAAACAGTTTCAGGAACACTTCGAGGTAGAACAAATCGAGCTATGGGTGGAGGGGCGAACCGAATCAAAGGGAATTACCAGGCTTTTCATTTCGTTTGGAGGAACGGGTGGCATAAAAGTCATATTGAACCCAAAAATCTCGAAAAAATAGCCAATCCTCTTTTTCATTATCTCGTATTGGTAACGTATTTGTTGAGTAACGCCTATAGCGTTACGGTTCCTTTAATTCGGAGGGCGATGCGGCAGTGAAAAAGATTCTGTTTGTCAATCCATCTAATAAAAACGATATCCTGGAGAATGTGAAGATTCTTTCCCTGCCGCCCTTGAATTTGGGGATTTTGGCCAGCCTTACACCGGAAACATACGAAATAGAGATTATCGATGAGGCCATTGGTACGATCGACTTCGAGAGAGATGTCGACCTTGTCGCTATCACCTGCATGACGCCGTTGGCCCCGAGAGCCTACGACATTAGTGCAGAATTCAGGGAGAAGGGAGTCCCGGTGGTTCTTGGCGGTGTCCATGCTTCTGCGGTGAGTCAAGAAGCCGTAGATTTCGGGGACGCTGTGGTGATAGGAGAAGCGGAGGAAATCTGGCAAACGGTATTACAGGATCTTGAGAAGGGCAAGCTGAGGAAGACATACCACTCTAACCGCCCAAGCCTCGGAACTCTACCGTGGCCGAGAAGGGATCTTTTCTCCAAGGGCTACTTCATCCAGACAGTTCAGACCTCCAGAGGCTGTCCTTTTGACTGTAACTTTTGCTCGGTGACGCGTTTCAATGGAAGGCGTTATCGGTTTAGGCCCGTCGATGATGTAATCGACGAGGTTAAGGAGCTAGAGGGAGATCGTTTTTTCTTCATCGACGACAATATCATCGGTTCAGGCGAGCGGTGTACCAAGCGGGCCCTCAAGCTGTTCGAACGCTTAAAGGATTTAGGCAAAGAATGGGGTTCTCAGATTTGCGTCAGTGTCGTTGAGAGTGATGAGCTGCTCCGGAAGGCGACTGAAAGCGGTGCAAAATGGTTTTTTATCGGATTTGAATCGGTGGAGGCCGGAACGCTCTCTTGGATGAATAAGCAGATCAATCTTCGACCTACCACGCGAAATTTCAGGGATGCCATAAAGAAAATTCGGGATCGGGGTATCGCGGTGGTGGGGGGATTTATGTTTGGGAGCGATACTGATACGAAAGACATTTTCGAAAAAACGATAGATTTCATTCACGGTACCGAAATGGATGCGGCTCAATTTACGATCTTAACGCCACTTCCAGGCACCAGACTATATCAGCACCTAGCCAGCGAGGGCAGATTGCTTTTTGAAGACTATCCAAAGGATTGGAGAAGATATAACGGATTTGAAGTCGTGTTTCAGCCCGAGAATATGACGGTGGAAGAACTACAGGAGGGATACATCTCAGCATACAAAGCTACGGCCTCACTTACGAGTTCATTGGTGCGGGCGGTAAAGACTTTCTTTAAGACCAAGAGTCTCTTCAGCACGATCAGTTCGTTCTACTGGAACTACGATTGTTATAAGACGATCTCTCGGAACGCGAGATCCTCGCGCGAGCCAAGGCATGGAAAGCTCTAGATTCTTTTGAAATTATGAGAAAATGAGAGATATTCAAAGAAAATCTAAGATTTAATGAGATTTTTCGATTTAGTAGTTTCCTGTTAGGCTTATCTAGTTCAGTTATCTGAGCACAATAAGGAGAGGGCAGAGGAATTGGGGCTGAATAGAATGGGCGGAAATTCTTCAAAAATAGGTTTTTCATTTAGGTCCTTTTATGGTAATAGGAACGGTAACCCGCATTCCCTGTCAGCGTCGCTCTGAAATCTTCTTCGAACGCTGGACGCTCAAGGACTGATGCGGATCTTTTGAATTCTCTCAAGGAGGAACAAATGGTCTTGGCCATCGACGCGGTTTGCAATCTCTGGACAAAGGAGATCAACAGGACAAGACCTAAAGTGCTTGATGATCAAGTCCGCCATTTTTGGCAGTCCTACGCAAAAATCGATCGCCAACTCTATGAAGGCGAAACCGTGGAAGGTATTTTAAGGAGGATGGATAGAGCGGGTATCGAAAAGGGATTTCTCATTGCCCCGGCCCTGGGAATTTGGAATGTCCCCTACGAGAAGATCGCACAAGCAGTCGGGAAGTATCCGGACCGGTTTCACGGACTTGCCGGCATCAATCCCGAGGAAAGGATGGAAGGAGTCAGAAAATTGGAGCGTGCGGTTAAAGAGTACGGTTTTATTGGCGCACATGTCTACCCACACTGGTTCAAAACCCCTCCCAATGACAGGATCTACTATCCATTCTACGCCAAGTGCGTTGAACTCGATATTCCCATCGAGATCCAAATTGGCCACAGTGCACAAACCTATCTCCCCACAGTGGCCCACCCCATGACCTTGGACGATATCGCCATCTACTTCCCGGAGCTCAAGATCATTGGGATTCACATTGGATGGCCTTGGGTGGATCAGGCCATTGCCGTTGCCCTCAAACACCCGAACGTCTATTTGGGCTCCGACGCCCATGCCCCCAAGTATTGGGATCCCAAATTCGTACATTTCTTGAACACGAGGGGAAAGGACAAGGTGATTTTCGGTACGGACTTCCCGGTCATTGATTTCGAGAGGGCCAAAAGGGAAATTGATGAAATCGAGTTCAGGAAGGGGGTGAAAGAGAAGTTCTTGAGGGAAAACGCTATCCGGGTCTTTAAGTTAAACGAGAGCTGAGATTTTCTCTTGGGAGAAGAAAGGAGGAGCAAAATGAAAGCCATTTATAAGCGGAGAGCCCTTTCAGTGTCACTCGTTGTGTTAGCCTTTCTTGTTTTTGGGACGTACGGTCACGCCGCACAGCCCTATTTTCTCAAAGTAGGGTCCGGCTATGCGGGAACGTATCCCATTTTTTGCGGTAAACTCGTCGAATTGATCAATAAAGAGATCCCGGCAGTCAAGGCAAGTGCCCAGCCAGGCGGAACTGAGGCTACTATGGTTCGGATCCAGAAGGGCGAGATGCAGATGGGCATCGGATACACCTTCCTCTCCAGTCTGGTTTCCCAAGGAAAGGGAGCACTGAAGGTCAAGGCCGCCAAGTTGAGGCACCTTATGTCACTTTACGGATCGGCCTTACAAGTTGCAGCGAGAAAGAAGAGCGGTGTGACTGATCTCACTGAGGTGGTGAAAAAGCCTCTTCGTGTCTACGCATCGAAGCCTGGCTCGGTATTCTATCCCCTGGTTAAGACATCCTTTGAGGCCTATGGCATTACGTTTGACGATATCAAGAAGGCGGGCGGATTACCCAACCCCATGGAATATGGCGATCTCGTGAGGATGATGCAGGACGGCATGATCGATATCGGGTTCTTTTCAGGGCCCGTGCCGTATAGCTTGATTCTGGAACTGGAGAAGAATCCCGGTGTCAATTTCGTAGGGTTTTCGGGGGAGGCACTGAGCAGGTACAACGAGCTGTTGCCTGGTACGGGGAACATTACCATTCCCAAGGGATCGTATAGAACCCTGAACAAGGATATTCGAACGGTTTACGTCATGAATCATCTCTTTATCAGCGAAGACGTACCGGACGAGATCGCATATAAAATAGCCACGGTTATTGATAAGCATCTGCCCGTATTTCAGAAACTCTTTGCCGGTGCTCAGGAGATCTCCGTGGAAAAGGGGCTGCTGTATAACCCGATCCAGGTCCATCCAGGGGCACTGAAGTTCTACCGCGAGAAAGGGATAAAGTAGTTCAGGTGGGGCGTGGGTTGCTCATTTGGCTCTAGGGAGAATGGTCTAGCAGGAGACAGAGAACATCGTGCTGCCGTGCATAAGGGTGCTCCCCTTTCTGCCGCTGGCAAAAAGGGGAGCACTTTGTATTAGGAGTTTATGGTAAGCAATTCTCCTCCCTGAATGTTGTGAGGAAATGTAAATCTCGGAAGAAGTCATACCCTATGGATCAGATGACAGCATTGGAAAAGCTTCTGACGGACCACAAAGCCGGTTTGGTGAGGTTTGTCTATTTTACCATTGCCACGCTCGCGACGTTCCTCGTGCTGTTTCACCTCTACGTCGGGGTGTTTGGTCCCCCGCCGGGTTATGTGTTTAAGACAGTCCACCTGGGAGCAGCCCAAATTTTGGTATTTCTCGTTTTCCCGTTACGGAGGGAATGGAAACAAAAACAGATAGATAAATTCTTCGCCCTCGATATGATCTGTGCTTTCATAACGGCTTTTATCACTATTTATATTTTGATCTACTATGAAACCTGGCATCTCAAGATTGCTCATCTCAGTACCCTAGACTTTGTCCTGGGCTGCTGCCTCATTCTCTTGGTCTGGGAGGGTACGAGAAGGACCATCGGGTTGCCCATGGTCATCGTGAGCATGTTTTTCTTCCTGGACGCCGTGTATACCGATAAGTTCTTCGGCATCTTCTACGGCCCGCCGCACTCATGGGAGTACGTAATCACCGTCCTCTTCGTCGAAGAGGCGGGTATCTTCGGGATACCGATTGCCGTGATGGCGGCCTACGTAGTCCTGTTTCTCATTTTCGCCTCCCTCCTACTCAATACGGGGGCCGGAAGGTTCTTCACCCAACTGGCTTTCGGAATGTTTGGGCACAGGACTGGTGGTCCCGCAAAAGCAGCAGTTGTTTCCAGTGCCCTGATGGGGACGCTCTCCGGAAGCGCAATAGGAAATGTGGTCACCACCGGGAGTTTTACTATCCCTCTCATGAAGAGGATGAGGTATTCCCCCGAGTTTGCTGGTGGAGTTGAGGCCACCGCTTCTACTGGGGGACAGTTCATGCCACCCGTCATGGGAGCTGTAGCCTTCATTATGGCCGAATTTCTGGGGGTCCCTTATGTGAAAGTGGCGATTGCCGCGGCAATTCCGGCGATTCTCTATTTCTCCGCCATCTTCGCCGTTGTCCATCTTAGAGCTATCAAAATGGAGGTGAGAACCGTACCCAAGCAATACCTTCCGGATACTAAGAAAATTCTTCTCAAATATGGCTATCTGGCTTTCCCTTTGATTCTCATTATCGTTGTTTTGGCCTTGGGATATAGCATCATATTTGTGGCAATGGCTGCAATTGTTTCGACTTTTCTTCTCAGTTTCGTTCGCAGGGCAACGAGGCTTAACCCCCTCCGATTAATGACTGCGATGGAGACCTCGATTCGTAACGCTATCCCCCTAACGATGACCTGCGCCTGTGCAGGGATCATCATCGGGTCGGTCTTCATTACAGGGCTGAGCTGGAGGCTCAGTTACATCATTATTGATATCTCAATGGGGCATCTCTGGATCGTTCTCCTTTTCACCATGGTTTTGTCCATAATCCTCGGCATGGGACTGACAACCTCGGCCGTTTACATAACGTTGGTCGCCATTATTATCCCCGTCCTGGTTGAAATGGGGGTTACCCCAATGGGTGCCCATCTGTTTTCCCTCTACTACGGCATTCTTTCCTGTATCACTCCTCCCGTAGCCTTGGCGGCGTATGCTGCCGCGGGTGTGGCGAAGAGCGACCCAATGAAAACGGGATTTGAGGCTACAAGGATAGGTCTTGTGGGATTTTTCGTCCCGTTTCTCTTCGTTTACGGACCGGAGCTCCTCATGATAGGGAAGCCATTGGCAATCGTCGTGGCCTTTGCAACGGGCTTACTCGGATGCGTTTCCATGGCCGCGGCATTGGAGGGGTGGCTCTCCCGGAAAGCGATATGGTTTGAGAGGTTAATGCTCTTTGCAGCGGCCATCTTCCTCCTCAAAGCCGGGATGTATAGCGACATAATCGGGATAGCCCTCTTTGGCTCCGTGTTTTTGCTCCAAAGGAGAGTCACATTTCACTTGATGCTTCAAAAGGCCACTGAGGTGGATCGACCCAAGGCACGTACAATGCTACGGAACGTCATCAGCACGTTTTCCGCAGGGCATCCCCAAATGAAATTAGAGAAAGATCGAATACATTCGGACAATCAGGGCGACGATTCTGATCTGTTGCAATTCTTGCAGGACGATTCCCTGGGTGAGGGCCGACAAACATCCCTCGAAGAAGAAGGGATCTGGAGGGATTATGTTGCCTGGGGTGTGCTCAGTTTGGTCATTCCGGTATTTTTCGTGTTTGGGAAATATAACTTCCATATTTTGTACCTACGCCTCTGGCTCGCGTGTTTGCTCATTGCTAGCGTTGTCATTATTTCCACATTCTGGCTTCTGTTCCTCAGAACGAGGTCATAATTGCCCCCCTAAAACTGGACACGTTGATGGGAGCTTGTTTTTATTGAGGATAAGTCGGGTTTTTCATCCACAGGAGGCGCACAATGAACGTAGCGGATTGCTTGCGCGTTAATGCAAGGAGCCATCCCAATAAAGTTGCCATCCATGAGGGTGAACTGAGTCTTACCTATCAGCTCCTCAATCAACGGGTGAACCGGCTCGTTCATGGCTTATTGTCGTTCAACGTAAAAAAGGGAACCATTGTCGCGATCGTTCTCCCCAGTGGTCACGAACATCTGGAGGCAATGTATGCTCTGGGTAAGATTGGAGCCATCGCCCTTCCCATCGACGATCGTTGGGGAAGTGGGGAGATTCGGAGGACCGTTGAGCACTTTGATGCTTCGTGTGCCATATTCCATGGGGAAAAGGTGGAGACATTCTCGGAGTTGAAAAAGGAGGTACCGAAACTGAAGAGGCCTCTCATCTGTACCGAGGAGACCAATACCTCAGGTATCATCAATTATGAGCGCCTTATCTCGCAGTCCTCCGATAGTGAACCGGAGTGTGTCGCTGACGAACATGATACCCTGCTCATTGCCCTTTCCTCGGGTACTACGGGGATACCGAAGGGCGTAGTTCTCACCCATCGGAACATGATTTTTCGGTTCCTCACTCAGATTGTGGAGTTGGGGTTTAATCCATCGGATATCTATCTCAATGTGACACCGATGCATCATGGAGGAGGGCGATCCTTCTGTATGTGCCATCTCTTTGTGGGAGGGAGAATAATTGTATTGGGGGGAAGGTTCGACCCCGGTGCCACCCAAGAAGCCATCCAAAATGAGAGGATCACCACGTGTTTTATGGTTCCAACGATGTACCATCGGGTCCTTCAAATCCCCGACGTGGAGCGCTATGACACGAGTTCGCTGAGGGCCCTCATCACCAGTGGATCTCCTATTCACGAATCGGTCCGGAGGAAAATCTTGGAAACGTTGACGCCTCATTTCTATGATTACTATGCCACGGTTGACGGGGGGGGAATTTCCCTCTTGAAGCCCCAAGACATCCTGCGAAAACATGATTCGGTGGGGCAAGGGGTATTCAACACGGAGATCCGGATCGTTGACGAAGAGGGTCGCGAGGTTCCTCCAGGAGCGATTGGGGAAGTAACGTATACGGGACCGGGTACAGCGAGGGAATACTATAAAAACCCCGACGCAACGCGGGA
>SMTZ1_10004510_pt1 | contig 16766 bp, 12 predicted proteins | sample DeeMarSWOR136_30_FD_25667 | JGI IMG/M metagenome (IMG submission 25667)
TCAAGGCATCACTTTCTTCAATCATGGGGGTTTACAGTGGGCTTTGAGGAATTAAGCACAAGGTCAAATAATAAAAAAATCCTACGGGTCAGCCATGACCCGTAGGATGCGACGCTTATCCAACAACCTTTCCTTTCTTTATAATCTTCGGTTTTGGAAACCCTTCGATGGCCTTAAGGGATTTCTTCATTTCTTCTTCTGGCAATGGGTAGTCAATCAGTTTTCCACTAAAGTAGGAATCATAACCACCCAAATCCATCAGGCCATGCCCACTCCAGTTGAGAAGGATAACTTTTTCCTTCCCTTCTTCTTTTGCCTTTTTTGCTTCCTCAATCACCGTGACAATGGCGTGGCTGGTTTCCGGAGCAGGAATACCTCCTTCCGTCCTCGCCCATTGGACAGCGGCAGCGTAACACTCCAATTGATTGTACGCCCGGGGTTCAATCAGTCCCTCGATAATCAATTGGCTAAGGAGAGGGGAGATACCGTGATACCGCAGACCTCCGGCATGAATGGGAGGGGGAACGAAGGTATGTCCGAGGCTGTACATGGGAGCCCAGGGGATCATCCCAGCCGTATCGCCATGGTCATAAACAAAGGGCGCTCTCGTCATGGTAGGGCACGAGGTTGGCTCTGCAGGGACGATCGTAATATTGGCCCCGTTAATCTTGTCCAAGACAAAAGGAAGGGCTATGCCTCCGAAATTACTCCCTCCACCAGCACAAGCTGTCACCACATCGACCTTCTTCTCCCCAAATTTTTCTAACTGTTTCTTGGCTTCGAGGCCGATGATCGTTTGATGCATGAGCACATGGCTCAAAACACTTCCAAGAGAGTATCGGGTCTCCTTGGAAGTGACAGTATCTTCAACGGCTTCGCTGATCGCAAGCCCAAGACTGCCTGGATGATCCGGGTTTTGCTCCAACGCTTTTCTTCCTGCATTCGTATCTTTGCTCGGGCTGGGAACGCAGTTTGCTCCCCAGGTGTTCATCATGAGACGTCGATAGGGCTTCTGATCGTAACTGATCCTCACCATATAGACTTTACATTCCAGACCATAAAGACAGCAGGCGAAACTAAGCGCACTCCCCCATTGTCCAGCACCTGTCTCGGTTGCTATCCGTTTAATTCCGAAGACTTTGTTATAATAGGCCTGCGCAATAGCTGTGTTTGGTTTGTGACTTCCTGGAGGGCTTACACCTTCATTCTTATAGTAAATTCTTGCGGGTGTTCCTAAGGCCTTTTCAAAGGCATAGGCTCGATGAAGGGGAGTGGGTCTCCAGATAAGAAGTTTCTCCAACACTCCTTCCGGGATATCGATCCATCGTTGAGTGCTTACCTCTTGTTCGATGAGATTCATGGGAAAGACAGGAGCTAAGTCCTGAGGGCCGATAGGTTGCCCTGTCCCAGGATGGATGAGTGGCTGGAGGGGGGACGGTAAATCTGCCTGGATGTTATACCATTGCTTTGGAATTTCATCTTCTTTCAGAAAAACTTTAAACTCCTTCATAATCTCCTCCTTCTATTTTGAAAAGAATTCGCTCAAAACTGAGGAACCTTTGTCATCACCTCCTTCTCTTTTGCATTGAATGATTTGTTTCCTTTGACTTCTTAGGAGAACCTCCCAAATATCAATAATTGATTGTGTTGTCAAGCTTTTTTGCTTCTTCGAAAGGACTCAAAAAAAACGGCACTCCGTGTTGCAGAATGCCGTTTCATGTGTTTTCAAATTTGGAACACCCAATGGGATATCCAGTGTTATTTCTTCTTAAACTCATTCCACGGATAATCGATCAGCTCCAAGAGCACACCGTTGACAGCTTTTGGATGAACAAAAGCAAATTTGCAGCCGCGAAAGGGTCTCAACCCTCCAATGAAGGGATAATTTTTGACCTTCAGTTCGTTCATGGCTTCCTCGGTATTATCCACATTTAACCCAATGATCATGACGCCCTCTCCCCTTTTCTCGATGAACTTGGCCACATCGCCATCCGGGGTGGTGGATTCCATTAACTCGAATCCGACTTCCCCTAACCAATATCTCGCCACCCGAATCTTTTCAGCCTCATCAATGTAAGCATCATCGGGTTTCGATTTCCCCAGAACGGGCTCCCAAATTTTTCTCGCCTCCTCCAAATTTCTGACGGCGATGCAAATATGATCAATCTTATTGATTTTCATTATCGCTCCTCATCTTTTTCACCTTTGCCCCTGATTTTCATAGGATGAAAAGAGTGGGCCGTTCGAAAGTTACATTTCCCACCGAAATCGTGATTACCCTATTTCCTAATCAAAATCCTTCTTATACGCCCCCCGCCTCCTTATGATTGAAAGGTTATTTTCGATGTTTTTGATTAACATAGGCCAGGGCTTCATCTATTGCTTTCGCCGTTCGGTCCAGATCTTGTTCCGTGTGTCTGTAGCAAATATATCCATGATGGTGTGGGGTAAAAAAGATGCCTCTACGGATAAGCTGAGTGTAAAAATTATCGCGTCTGGCTCTTTGGGTATTCGCTTCATCTCGCTTGAAGGTTATGAAAAACATGGGTGCAACACCGCTTAACTCGGCTCCAACATCATACTTGTTAATGATGTCCTGGACTTTTTTCAGAAAACGGCCACCTTTTTCCCATATGTTATTAAGGACGTTGTCACGTTCTAGAATTTCAATGGTTTTTAGAGCGGCAATATAACCGTCGCTGTTCGGGAAGAAGGTGGAGGATATAAAAAGCTTCTGTGCTGCAGCCATCATCACCTCAGCTTTTCCAGTAACAACACTTATTGCATATCCGTTGGCCATTCCTTTTCCAAGGACCGCCAGATCAGGTGTAACTCCATAAAGTTCCTGCGCTCCACCCATTCTGAGCCTGAAACAGGTACGGACTTCATCAAAAACCAAAACTGCGCCATACTTGGTAGCGATTTTCATAATGATAGCAGCTGTCTGATCGCCATATCGTGCCATCAAGTCCTTGAGCTGATCCACATCGTTGTAGCGGAATTCATATACGTCTTCGTAGAACTTTTCAGGAATGCCCCCTTTCATCTCAACGCACCAGTCATGCCAGCCGTGGTAGCCACAGCGCATCACCTTGATCCGGTTTGTGTATGCCCTCGCAATACGGATGCTCGCCGTAGTGGCATCTGAACCGGTCTTTAAGAAAATGCTCATTTCTGAACAGGGGACGAGTTCGGTGAGTTTTTTCGCGAGCTGATTCTGATACCTCTGCGTTAATGTGAAACAAAAGCCTTTGTCTCTTATTTGCTTAATAACAGCTTCATCAACTTCTTCTTCTCTATAGCCCAGGATAATTGGTCCGTAACCACAGAGGAAGTCGATATACTCATTTCCATCAACATCGGTTAATCTGCTGCCCTTGCCATCTTCAAGAAAGATGGGGTATTCTCCTTCGATAAAATCACTGGGTTTTCTGGCACCTAAGACTCCGCCGGGAACCAATTTTGTTGCCTCATCAAACAGTTCAAGACTTCTCGCTATGTTTAGTTTTTCAACGTTTTTCATAGAAATTCTCCTTTTCACATACCTGGTCCAGGTTAAAGTGAAAGCATAGACTTTACCGTCTCCGTTTGATGTATTTTGGCGCCTCTTTGTATTAATGCTGCAAGGAATTTTTCCGGATCGATGCAGCCTTCCGGGGCTACCACTCCCTTCACCGTAACATCGCCAGCATCCAGCATCAGGGCTGCGATAGAGGCGGGAAGTCCTGTCCCTGGTGCCATCCTACCTACGATGTCAGCGGTGTATGTCACCTGTTTTCCTTTTCTCTCCCCCTTTACGATCACTTTCAAGCCGGAAGCGAAGGGTCCCTTGTCTCGATTGTTGGGAATTGCACCCCAAAGCTGCAACGTCAGATCATAGGGTACTACTTTAGCCCCCTTGACCTCTACCGGTTCCTTACTGAGAAAACCTGTCTCTCTCTGCTCTCTGATGAGCTGGTCTACCCATGACGGTATAAGCGCGCCTTTGATAACCACCTTTCTCACCCCTTTGATATACCGTGGTATTGTGAGTGGCTGAGGATGGCCCACATAGCGAACCTGACAGGTACCAAGGGGTTCAAGGAATTCAGCCGTCTCCTCGCCGGTGCCACCCTCTACGTATTCCAGCTTACCGTCCAAATACTGTGGGATTTTACCTATCGTCATATGGAGGCTATGATCCCAGGCTGCACCCGCGAGTTCGGCAATACTTACTACCCAGAATAAGGCGATCTCGTCAACACGATCCAGTTGATTTGCGTACCACCTGACGATGACGTTGTTTGTTCCCGGATCAGATCCCATTCCTGTCAAGACGGTTATTCCTGCTCTTTTGGCTGCGTCATCAATCTCAGAGGCAAACAGAATGTCCGCCGCCTCATAATCATCGCAAATATCTATGTAATTGACCTTCGCTTCAACAGCTGCCTTGGCTACTGCCACAGCCGTCTTGTAGAATGGCCCCGCGCAGTTGATGACCACATCAGCATCCCTGATTGCTCTGACCAAGCCCTCATGATCGTTTACATCTATTTTACGAAGCGATACCTTTCCACTGGCGCGCAACTTATCTTGCACTCTACTTAGGTCTGTATTGATGTCACCTAAAATGACTTTCTTAATCTGTTCCTGCTTAATGAGGTCCCGGGCGACTCCCTGACCCATCCCCCCGGTTCCGCCTAACACCAATGCCTGCATTTTTGTTCCCTCCTTATAGATTGTGGTTTGTTCGGATAAGAACTCGATCAAGAAGCTTCATGCTTTCGTCCCGTACTGCTCAACCGTATACATTATACGGTAAGCGGAGGCAAGTCAAACATATGATATGAAAGGATGGAGTTGTCTGTCAAAAAGACCAAATTCTTTCATTTCGTAATCCCTCATCAAATTCGGAGGTTCCCGGGTTTTTGATCCAGGATGAATTTTGAAGCTCCCCGCCCTAAAGGGCGGGGCTTCCCGGCAAGGTAGTTCCCTTTTATATTGTGCCCCTTCCTGCCTGCCGGCAGGCAGGGACCCCGTTCTAAAGGATGGGGCTTGCGGGGCACGTGCCGGTCAGCTCAGCGATGAGCAAAAGGATGTGAAAAGAACGCCACAGAATTTTGCAGACGGAGAGGTCAAGGATTTTACCCAGGAATTGTGTATCAGAGAAGAATTGCCAATGTTCCTTCTTCCAACTTCCTTACAGCGATGCAGAGGGAGTCAAACCTGTAGGCTTTCATACAGTGGACTTCTTCTCTTCCAACATGCGAAGCACCACCTCGGGTGTGAGAGGAAGCTCCTTGGGCATAACGCCAATGGCATTTTGAACGGCATTGGCCACAGCTCCAGTCATGGCCACGGCGATGGACAACCCTCCCTCTTTGGCGCCAAACGGCCCAAAGGGATCGTTGGAGGTTACGACGATTGGGTCGATGTTGGGGACATCCGTGGAGAGTGGGAACCAGTAGTCGGCGAAGTTGGCATTAAGGTTTTGCCCCCTACTGGTCCATAGATGTTTCTCCATGAGCACACCCTGTGGACCCGCCTCCATTGCGGAACGTTGGATTTGTTGCTCAACAGCCAAAGGGTTGATAGGCTGGCCGCAGTCGTGGGCCGCAACCATGTTGAGCAGCTTCACTTTCCCTGTTTCGGGATCCACCTCCACCTCGGCCACGGCCGTGCCAAAGGAGAATGCAGAGGCTACCTGCCCACGGGGGTTTTTGATCCACTCCCGCTTGGGGTCGGCGTCAGGCCAACGGTCGCCACGGCCTAAGATCGCGCGATTCTGCGCCAGAGCCGTTCTGGCCACCTTAGCGATATCGACAGATCTCTCAGGTGCCCCCTTGATGAAAATGCGGCCATCACGCCCGGCCAGGTTATTTTTATTAGTCTCCAGCATTTGGGCAGCGACCTCAAAGAGCTGTTCCTTGGCGTCGGCGGCCGCTGCTTTGACTGCGCCGCCGGAAATGAGTGTGGAAGCCTGTGAGTAAGCTCCTTGATCAGACGGAGTCACACTGGTATCACCGGTAATGACTTTGATTCGGTCGAGCGGGATTCCCAGCTCCTCGGCTGCGATCTGAGAAATCATACTGTCGTTGCCCTGTCCATTATCCATGACTCCAGAAATCACTGTGACGTCTCCGTCCTCATTGAACCGCACAAAGGCTGCGGACCCGCCGCGGATGCCCATTGGAAATCCGCTGATCACCGAGCCGCAGCCCATGCCTATGCCACGATAAGGCGGTAAATGGCCTCGTTTCTCTTGCCAGCCAGCTTTCTCCGTGGCCAAGCGCATGGTTTCGACCTCGGCACAGGAGCTGATCACCGTCCTCGTAGGAGTAATGTAGCCCTCATGGACGGCGTTCTTGATCCTAAATTCAAGGGGGTCCATTCCGAGTTTCTCGGCAAGGGCATCGAACTGCAGCTCCAATCCAGCATAGGCCGTGCGGGGGTGATGCGGGTACATTCCGCGAGGGGGTTTATTGGTATAGGCCCGGATGGCCTCATAACGCAAATTGGCGAACTTATAGGCCTCTTCAATCATGATGTACGCGACAGAGGCAGCGATCGGGCCGGTGCTGGCGTAAGCGCCACCGTCCATAATGACCTTCATATCAAGGGCGGTAATTCGTCCCTCGCGATCGACCCCCACTCTGGAGGTCGTAATGCTGCTGTGAACCTGCCTTACGCAGTTGAAGTTTTCCTCGCGTGTGTAGGCCAATTTAACAGGACGGCGAGCTTTCCTTGAGAGGAGCGCGGCCATAAAATCCGCAGGTGAAACCTCGGACCTGCCGCCGAAATGTCCACCGACGGCGATCTTGCGCACGCGCACATCTGAGGTCGCTATGCCCAAAGCGTTGCTGAGTGGTCTCGCCTTCATATGGGGCCCCGCGTTAGGACACCAGATGTCCAGCCCTGTGCTGTCAAAGCTAGCCACGACCGTGTAATTCTCTAACTGGCAATAGCTTTCTTCTGGAGATGAGAAGCGGCCCTCCTGCACGAGATAAGACTCGGCAAGACCCCGGTCAACATTCCCTTCGTTCACGAAAATGCGCACGCTGACGTTGCCGGGTTTGTCATCATGAAGCTGAGGAGCGCCCTCAAGCAACGCCTGTTCGGGATCGAGAACATGCGGTAAAGGCTCCCACTCCACCTTGATCAGATCCACGGCCTCCTGTGCAGTTTCTTCGTTGATGGCAGCAACAGCAGCAACCTCTTGACCAAAGAAGCGGGCCTTCTCCGTAGGAAGGAGCTGCATATCCCGGGTGTAGGCAAAAACGCCCCACTGGTACGGTATGGCGTCCCTGCCGGTGATGATTGCCCTCACTCCAGCAAGCTTCTCCGCTCGACTTGTGTCGATGTTCAGTATCCTAGCGTGGGCGTAGGGGCTGCGAAGCACTTTAGCACAAAGCATCCCTGGTAAATACAGATCTGCGGAGAACTTGGCTTCGCCCTTCGTTTTCGAGACAGAGTCAGTTCGTGATACTCGTTTTCCTACTACGGAATAGTCCGAAATGACATCTTCTTTTTGCGAGGACGAAGCTCGCTGACCGGAGAGGGCCATCACGGATTCGACAATCTTGGTATAGCCAGTGCACCTGCACAGATTGCCAGAGATAGCTTGCCGAATTTCCGTTTCCGTGGGAGAAGGATTCTTGTCCAACAGCGCCTTGGCCGTAAGGATCATGCCCGGGGTGCAAAACCCGCATTGACTGCCACCGTATTTGACGAACGCCTCCTGTACCGGGTGAAGTTTCTCTCCGTCGGACAATCCTTCTATGGTGACAATCTCTTGCCCCTGGACTTCCGCAGCAAGAAGTAAACAGGAACGCACGGGTGCCCCATTCAGCAGGATCGTGCACGCACCGCAAGTCCCATCCTCGCACCCGCACTTGGTTCCAGTAAGTTGTAGATCATCCCGGATGACCTCTAAAAGGGTCCTCTGAGGAGCGATATCAAGGATTTCAACTCGTCCGTTTATATTTAGTGAAACTGGAATCCTTGCCATGGTTCTCCCTTAAGCCCGTTTCGTTTGAGATTAATATCGTTTAACGGTGACGACGCCGGTATCGAAGCAGGAAGCTCGATGCTCGAATTTCGGCAAAAATGGACGCGAGCCTCCAGTTTCGACGGTCGAGCATCTATACGAGCTTCGACAACGACAAACGTTGGTTCCCTCGAGATTTTTTGGACACACAACGTCACCGAATGACGATACGGGCATCGTCGCCCTTGCCGTAACCGGGAAACTTTTCATTAAGACCTATTCTCCGGGGCCATCGTCAGGGCTCGGCGCAGTGCCCGCTGTACAAGCACTCCAACCATTTTCTTGCGATAGCTCGCGTTCATAGCCAGGTTTCCTACTGCCTGCGCCCTATCCACTGCCTCTCGGGACACAGACTCAAGGATATCGTCTGTAGGTTTGTGGCCATGCAGAAGTGCTGCGGCCTTGGGCACCTCTGTTGGGGAAGATCCCACCGCTCCCAGTACCACTTTGGCCTGTTCAATGGTGCCACTCGGGGTCCTCTTGACCAAAACAGCTACTCCGGCCATTGGAAAATCCATGCCTTCGCGCACACGTAGTTTCTCGTAGACCCCTGCAGACCCGTGGCCAGAAGGTGGAATTCGGACTTCCACCAATATTTCGTCACGCCTGAGTACGTTGGGTTTCTCTCCTCTCCCGGTGAAAAACTCGGCTAAAGGAATGATCTTCTCGCCCTTCGCCGAGGCTATTTTCACCTCGGCTCCCAGCGCCAACAGAACTGGACCAAGATCACCCTGGTAAACCGCCTGGCAACGCCGGCCCTTCTCGACGGCATTGCAGATGTTCCCTCCCAGTTTGAAACAAGGCTTGAGCCCACTTCTCCAGACCTCGGACTGATTGTAGTAGATGCATCGGGCGTCAAGACAGAGGTTACCTCCGATGGTGGCTTGATGGCGGATAGGAGGAACGGCCACAAGTTGGACGGCCTGAGCCAGGGGGGCGTGACCGTTTAAAGCTGAGAGGGATTTCTCCAGGGTCTCCAATGTAACCATAGAACCGATAGCGAGTCCGCCGCTCTCGTTTCGGCTCACATAATTCAGTGCAGTCAATCCCTTCAGGTCAACAACAACGGCGGGTCTGCTGAGTCTGTAACGAAGGCCAACCATGAGGGCTGTGCCTCCAGCCAAGAGGACGGCCTTCGTATCATGCTCTCCAAGAATGGAACAAACCTCTTGCAGAGATTGCGGATGGACAAGCTCGAACTCAGGCAAGTTCATTTCATTCCTTGCGGTCTAGCTCTACCCCAGGACATTTTCTTGAGGGTTTCCCGCTCTATACAGCAACGACCAGCTACCGAATCTATATAAACGCAATAAACCTTCTCTGTCAAGAGAACACTTTCTGGGAAGGACTAAGTTTTCCCTTGACAAATTTTGGGCTTCTTGTTTAATGAATAAGGGGAAAAGAAAAAAATCATGAACCTATTGGACAACGTGAAGATTCGATCTCTGAGCAAGGAAGATTTGGAAGCTATTGTTGAAATTGACAAAAAGGTCTTGGGAGAAAAACGAAGGGACTATTGGGAAAAGAAGTTACAAATGATGAATGACAAAGCCTCCCAGGTTTCGCTCGTGGCCGAAGTAGAAGGGCGAGTCCTAGGATTCATTCTCGGGGATATAAGCGGGTGGGAATTCGGGGTTCCAGACACGATCGGATGGATTGACACGATCGGGGTCGACCCCACTCATCAAAAGAAGGGATTGGCCACGGCTTTAGCCCACGAGTTGATTCAAAGGCTGAAAGCCATGGGCGTAAGGACTATTTATACACTGGTCAGTTGGAACGACTGGGACCTTCTTCAGTTCTTCCACGCCATGGGATTTACCAGAGGAGATATGATCAATTTAGAGTTGAAGATCTGATCTCTCCCACCTTTAGTTTCAGCCGATCTGAAGGATAGATTCGATCTCCGCCGTTAAGGGAATTCCAATTCTTGATTTCTTCAATGGTGACATTGTATTTTTGGGCGATGTCCCAGAGCGTATCCCCTTCTTTCACGATATAGATGATCTCTTTACCTTCTTTCTTTGGAGGTCCATTCGACGGGTGTTGGGAAGTCAGGATCCGGATTTTCAATTTATCGCCAGGCATGAGTTTCTTGTCTGGATGGAGATTATTCCAGCGGCTGAGAGCACCGATGTTCACTCCCATTTCGTTTGCAATGCTCCACAGACTATCTCCCCTCTTGATCGTGTAGGTGATGTAGGTGATCTCTTCGTTCCTGAACGGTTGGCCTTCTTTTTCCATCTTCCTCTTTGGCACCCCAGCAATTCTCGCATCCTTCGGGACGGGGATGATGAGGTTCATCCCTATGGATAGGAGGCTTGACCTCTTGAGTCGGTTCAGCTCCAATATAGGCTCCAAATCAACTCGGTAACGTCTCGCAATTCCTCCAAGGGTATCCCCCTTCCTCACGATGTGGGTCTTGAATTGAAATCTTTCCTGGTGGGGAAGGGCCTCAAAATTCTTCGAAAAGAGGTCCTTCGTTCCGAAGGGAATCTTGATTTCATATTCTTGACGATCGGGAGGAGTGCACCATCTCAGCAATTCAGGATTAAGATCCTTCACTTGCTCTACTGAGACCTCACAGGCTCTGGCAATGAGACGGAGGTCTGTGACCGCTGGCACAGTCACCTTCTCGTATCGCAAAGGTTCCTGATACTCAATGTCGACAAACCCATATTTCTCCGGGTCCTTAGCGATCAAGGCGGCCGCAATCATCTGAGGGACATAATCCTTTGTTTCCCTTTTCAGATATCGATATTTCGTCAGTTCCCAAAAATCCTCCGTTCGATAACGTTTCATCGCATTAATGATTTTTCTTTCCCCGGCATTGTATCCGGCTGCGGCGAGATACCAACATTCAAACAGGTCGTAAAGATCTTTTAGATATTTAGCTGCGGCAATCGTGGATTTTTCTGGGTCCCGCCTCTCATCCACCCACCAGTTCACTTTAAGACCATATTTTTTACCGGTGAAGTAAATGAATTGCCATGGACCAGAGGCCTTCCTTCTGGAATAGGCATAGGGGTTGAAGCCACTCTCAATCAAGGCCATGTAGACCAAATCCTCCGGGAGCCCGCTCTCTCTCAACAAATTCTTCATGAAGGGAATGTATCTTTCAGACCGGGCGAGCCAATTGACGAAGACCTTCCTTGCTGTGGTTTGAAAATATTGAATGAAGTGTTCCACCCTTTCGTTGATCACAATGGGAATGTCAAACTCCTGGGCCTGCTTAGGAGAATCGGCTGGTAGTTTCTCCAGGGTGAAGTCTTCATTCGGTTCGTCCCCGGTAGGGAGGTCCGTTTTTACGATAGGTTCTTCCGTTGGGAGAGGTGCAAGAGAAGGCTCGCAGTTTTCGGTAGAGGGATGATGAAGAGGGAAAAGTTCCGATTCAGGCTCGACCATGAGGGAAGGGCTTTCCTCCTCATTGGAGGCCAGAGCCATATGGCGTCTTTCGGGAAGGAGGTTCAGGTGGGGGAAACAAGTTAAGGAGAGGAGTAAAATGATCCCCACCCAACAGATCTTGTGCATGATAAAGAATTCCTCCCGAGGGCACAACAGAATTGGAAGAATTCAACTTAATTGTATTTTTTTTAAAGTGGCATAACTATCCGAGGTTTGTCAAGTTAAAAATTTTCAAAAACAATTCTTAAGGCTCCGTGCCTACTGTGATCGGTAGATTCCGATCCGCAGACCACTCAACCCAGGACGCCCGGTAAAGGCGAACATTTGGAAAGGCGAGGACATATTTTAAGGTGAAGTAAAGATGGCTCCCTTCCCTTCCTGTTCGACAATGAACGATGACCTCTTTATTCTTTGTTACCCCTGCCTCAACAAAAATTTTTTTCAGGTCCTCCTTCTTCTTCCAGACTTTTATTTCCTCTCCCTCAAGAGTCCTCTCCCAGAAGATATTCCTGGCCCCTGGAATATGACCTCTCCGGATCTCTTCGCCCTCTTCGCCACTATACTGTTGGGGTGAGCGGACATCTACAATCACTCCATTCGGGGCAGAAAGTCGATTGAGAACCCATTTCTTTTCGGCTAGGCTTTCTCTTTTGATTCTCCCGAAGAATTTCTTAGACGAGAGAGAGGGATAATGCTGGGTTTGGGGGAGCTTGTCCGCAGTCCATTTCTCCCAGCCTCCATTCAGGACGCCCACTTTCTTATGTCCTAAGTAATCGAGAGTCCACAGGAGGTAGGTTGCATTGGGGTCCGATTTTTCCGAATAGAGGATGACCCACATATTATTAGAGATGCCTAAATAGTTTCCCATGATCTTTTCCAAGGAGATTCGATCCGGCAACTGGGCAGGAATGCCATTTCGGGGAACCTGAAGCGTTTGGAAATGGAGATAGACGGCATTTGGAATGTGGCCCCTAAGGTAATCGGAGAAGGAGGACCTCAGGTCTACGATCCGAACGGACGGGTGATTCACGGCATTTGCCAGCTCTGCTGTCTCAATGAGTCTGGGATGCTCCAGATTTCTAATGGGAGGGGTTTTGGCATTGAGGGTGCTTGGAAGGGAAAAGAGAAGACACAGAACTCCTGGGATCAGACAATTTAAGATTGGGTTCACGCTGTAAACTCTCTGAAAAAGACCGATCAGGACGTTTCTCTCTTTTTCAAGGTTTGCTGATAAAGCTGAAGATAGGTCTCCGCCGACCTTTGCCAGGAAAAATCTGCCGTCATGGCATTTTGAAGAAGTTGTTTCCAATGCTTCGGTTGCGAAAAGAAACTGATCGCCACTTTAATCTGGTTCAGGAATTCCTTCGCATCGTATCGACTGAATTTGAAGCCATTCCCGGTCCCTTTCGAAGGATCGTAATTCACGATGGTATCGTCCAGTCCCCCGGTAGCCCGAACGACGGGGATCGTTCCATATTTCAGGCTATAGATCTGGTTCAAACCGCAGGGTTCATATTTCGACGGCATCAGAAAGAGATCAGCACCGGCTTCGATCTTATGGGCCAGGCGGTCGTCATAAGCGATTCGGATTCCGGCTTTCTGGGGGTACTTACGAGCCACCTGTTGAAAAAGATCGTGATATTTCTGTTCTCCTGTTCCGAGAAGAACAAATCCGATGTCGAGGGCGAAAAGCTCCTCTAGAATTTCGGCCAATAAGTCGAACCCCTTTTGATCAGCCAAGCGAGAAATCGTACCTAAGAGGGGAGTTTTTTCAAGGGATGAAGGAAGATTAAACTCCTTCAGAAGATCTCTCTTACAGGTTTTCTTTCCGGAAAGGTCCTGGAGGTCATATCGGGCCACCAAGTGGGGATCATGGGAAGGATCCCATTCCTTATAATCGACCCCATTGAGGATCCCATAGAGATCTTCCTTTCTCTTCCTCAAGATACCTTCCAGTCCATAGCCGAATTCGGGAGTCTGGATCTCCTCGCTATACTTGTGGCTCACGGTATTGATCGAATCGGCATAGACAATGCCCGCCTTCATCAAATTGATCCTCTCCCAATATTCGATCCCTTCCGGATTGTACATCTCCTGGGGAAGACCCGTGACCAAGAACTTCTCCTTTTTGAACAGTCCTTGATAGGCAATATTGTGGATGGTAAAGACGACCGCGGTACGAGAGAAGAGGGGATTTCCCCGGTAAATCGATTTGAGGTAGGCGGGGATGAGTCCTGTCTGCCATTCATGATGATGGATGATGTCGGGAGAGAATCCCAAGTACTGGCAGAGGAGAAGGGCCGCCTTCGAAAAGAAGATGAAGCGCTCCGCATTGTCAAAATAATCTCCCTTGGAAGTGCCATAGAGATATTGGCGATCGAAAAATTCTTCTTGTCCGATGAAATAGACCGGGAGTCCCTGATCAAGCTGGCCCTGATAGAGATCGGCCTTGATGGCCTCAGTCCCGACCGTAACTTCCAATTCCTTCCCCAGGGATTGGATGGGAAGGCCTGTGTTTTTGACCATCCGGTAGTAAGGCATGACTAACTTTAGATCACACCCCAGGGATTGAAGATATTTAGGGAGGGCGCCCGCCACATCTGCCAATCCCCCTGTCTTCGCAAAGGGAACGGCTTCCGGCGTGGGGAAAAGGACACGTAGAGGTTGATTCATAGCGAATTAATATTCAATATAACCAAATTCCAAGTTTCAAATAATATCCAATCACCAAATTCCAATTGCCAAAATTTGGACATTTACTTATTTCCTTTGTCTCCCCAGAAAAGGACCCGGTGAGGAAAAGGAATTTGTATACCCTTTTCATCAAATCGAACTTTAATCCTCCTCGACGCTGGGCTCCGGAACCAACCCTTTGATGATCCATCTCGACATCTGGGATAGGATGAGGCGTGCAATCAGAATCCCGATTATTTTGATTCCAGAGGTGGTGAGCCAGGACGAAATGGCTTTGATTGGTTCAGACATCAGCGTCTTCACTATGGGTGTTCGCGAAAAGAGAAAAGGATCTCTTCAATGATGTTTAGATTACGTTTGGTCCTTTTCCGTTTTCCGGATAGCTTTTTCCAGACGCTCAAGGGCATCGGCCGTTTTCTCTCTCAGTGCATCGGTCATGGCCGCCAAGGTATCCATCTCCTTCTTCAAGTCAAGAGAGGAAGTCTTGGATTCGATTTGCCGTTTCAGCTCAGCAGTGCCTCCTGTCCGTTGGTAAGCGAGAACAGAGAGGATAAGAGCAACCACTGCGATGAGAAGCGTGATAGCTTCCATGATTAAGGACCTCCTTCAAGTTTTGAATTAAGATACTTCATCTTTTCGAAATTTTCAATCGATTCCTTATTCGGTTTCGCATGGGTTAAGGAGACGGTGAGCTGAGAAGGGGTGACAATACCCACGGACATGATTGTTTTAATGGCCTCTTCAATCGTCAACTGAGAAGGAAATACCTTTTCTCTCGGGAGGAAGAGGAGATGGCCAGCCGGAGGGGCGAATCCCGTCGGGATGAAGACGGTGATCTTTTTTTCATTCTCGAGATCGGTCAACTCGTTGGTGATGAATCCAAGAACGAAGTTCCCTTCCCGCGGAAATTCAACAAAGACGGCTTGTCGGAAGGAACCTTTTTGGGTGGCCGAGAAGGCATCGGTCAGTTGTTTTGAAGAACTATAGATATTTTTGACCACAGGGATATTGGTGAAGAGTTTGTGTGTCCAATGGACCAGTTTTCGTCCCAAGACATTGGTGGTGATCATACCGATCAGATAGAGCAAGAGGAAAAAACTAATGATTCCCAGCCCGGGGATGGACATCTCCCGTTGGAAAAGATAGACAGAAACCTTGGGCATCAGCGGGTCAAGGGTAGTATGTAAAGCGTTGAAGATGAAATTCAAGACGAGAAAGGTAATCCCGAGGGGCAGGATGACCAGGATGCCGGCAAACATCTTTGTTCGAAGGTGTCTGAAAAGTTTTTTGATCATGCTTTGGCGACTTCCAATTGGAGAATTTTCTTCAAGTCCTCTTCCTCGACCACCTCCTTTTCCAGTAAGAGACGGGCGAGTTCTTCCAGTTTGTCCTTCTTTGCCGTGAGGAGTCCTTTACTCTTATGATAGGATTCATCCACGATCTTTTTCACTTCTTCATCGATCTGCCTGGCTGTTTCTTCGCTATATTCCCTTGATGAGCCAAAGGCAGAGGACAGAAAGAGAGGCTTCTTCTCCTTCTCAAAGGTGACATAACCCAATTTTTCACTCATCCCATATTCTTTCACCATGCTGGTGGCAATGTCGCTGGCCCGCTGTAGATCATTATGGGCGCCGGTCGAGATCTCTCCGAAAATAATCTCCTCAGCCACTCTTCCCCCCAAAAGGACAGCCAGACGGTCTAGGAGTTCCGTCTTGGTCATTAGGTATCGATCCTCTGTGGGCAATTGAAGCGTATAGCCTAATGCAGAGATGCCTCTTGGAATGATGGAGATTCGCCGGACCGGATCAGCGTTCGGTAAAAGGGAGGCTACAATGGCATGGCCTGACTCATGAAAGGCCACGATTTCCTTTTCCTTTTTCGACATGAGCCTTCTCTTCTTCTCCAATCCCGCCACCACACGGTCGATGGCCTCCTCGATATCGGGCATCTCAACTGCTTCTTTATTCTTGCGGGCGGCCAGCAGGGCTGCTTCGTTGACGATGTTAGCGAGATCGGCACCTACAAATCCGGGGGTTCTTGAGGCGATGATCTTTAGGTCGACCTGGGGGGAAAGTTTTATATTTCGGGTATGGATTCTAAGAATCTCCTCGCGACCCACGATATCGGGTCGGTCCACCAAAACATGACGGTCGAAGCGGCCTGGTCTGAGCAGAGCAGGGTCAAGAATTTCTGGCCGATTGGTGGCAGCCATGATGATCACCCCCGTATTCGGATCGAAACCATCCATTTCTGCCAGAAGTTGATTGAGGGTCTGCTCCTGCTCGTCATGTCTTCCCAAGGGATTGACCCCCCGGGCCTTTCCCAGGGCATCGAGTTCGTCAATGAAGATGATGCAGGGGGCATGGTTCTGGGCCTGGGCAAACAGGTCCCTGACCCGGGCGGCTCCCACTCCAACAAACATCTCCACAAAATCGGAACCACTGATGGAGAAAAAGGGGACATTGGCCTCTCCGGCTACCGCTTTGGCCAACAAGGTCTTTCCCGTTCCGGGCGTTCCTACTAGAAGGACTCCTTTGGGGATCTTTCCACCAAGGCGTTGAAACTTCCCCGGGGTTTTGAGAAATTCGACAACCTCCTTCAATTCTTCTTTTGCCTCATCGATCCCGGCCACATCGGCGAA
>SMTZ1_10016703_pt1 | contig 16766 bp, 11 predicted proteins | sample DeeMarSWOR136_30_FD_25667 | JGI IMG/M metagenome (IMG submission 25667)
TTCCTTTTCACCACCTGCCAAACACACCGCTACACAGGTACCACAACCCACAATGAGAATTTTCTCATAACCTTCTAATGATCGTTTGATTTCCCCTACGGGTTTTCTTTGCGCTACAATCATGTACACTCCTATGCTACTCTTTTTAAGGGATTAGGCCCTAACTCTCTTGCCCTCCTGGTCATCTCTTCAGCGGCTTCCACAAACTTGGGTGCATCCGAGGCACCCATATTGAACATCTCAAGCCTCTGCCCTCCAAGGCCAATTTCATCAAGTAGCTTCTTGGTATATTTAACCCACTTCTTTGCTCTGATATTTCCTTCCAGGAAATGACACTCACCCTCTTCTCACCCTGCCACAAAGGCAGCATCGATGCCGTTCTCGAAAGCTTTTAGAAGATATAATATGTCAACTTTTCCCGTACACATTAACCTTATGATCCTCACGTTGGGTGGGTACTCAAGTCTCATAGAACCTGCAAGGTCAGCTGCGGTATAAGCACAAAACTCACAACAGAAGGCAACAATCTTAGGTTCAAAATCGCTCATCTCTTATACCCTCTCTTCCCTCATAGGGCTACACACTTACTCAAAATCTGCTCATCCTTATAGTGGTGCACATTAATTGCCCTACGAGGACATGCACTGGCACAGATACCACACCCATGACATGAAGCACCCTCTATTTCAGCTACCCCCTCTGCATTTATGACGGGAACATTATAGGGACAGATCCTCACACAGGTTAAACAGGCGGCGCACCTTTCCCCATCAACTACTGATATCGCACCTCCCACCCACATCTGCTTCTGGGAGAGGATGGTAGCTGCTCGGGAGGCGGCACCTCTCGCCTGAGCAATGCTTTCATCAATAAATTTGGGTGAGTGGGCTAGCCCACAGAGAAACATACCCGCGCTTGCAAAATCAAGGGGCCTCAACTTCATGTGCGCCTCGAGGAAAAAGCCATCGGCGGTGAGGGGAAGCTTAAAGGTGGTTGCCAATTTCTCATTTTCAGGATGAGGACGAATGGCAGCACTTAAAACCAGATAGTCAGGCGCAAGCTGAATGGAAGAACCCAAAAGATCATCTTTGACTACCACCTTCACCTTCCCATTGTCAACTACCACCTCTGGTTTGTTCTCTACCTCATAGCGAATGAAGTTCACTCCCATCTCTCGAGCCTTTCGATAGTAGAGCTCCTTGAAGCTGTATGTACGTATATCCCGATATAAGATTGATATCTTGATCCCAGGATTCATCTCCTTAAGCCTGATAGCATTCTTAACCGCCTGCGAGCAACACACTCTACTACAATACTGATTGGGTTGTTCCCTTGAACCCACACACTGGATCATCACCACCTCTTCAATGTCTCTAAACCCATTGCTGTCACTTACAATCTTTTCCTCCAACTCCCGTTGGGTGATTATCATATCACTCTTTCCATAGTGGTATTCCTCCGGCTTATATTCTACACCACCAGTGGCGATAATGACTATTCCATGTTCTAGTTCAAATTCTTTACCCTCATAGTTTATCTTACTCTTAAAATTCCCCACATGGCCAGAGTAGTCAATTAACTCTGCATTTTTGTACAAAGTGATTGTATCACTCGCTTCAAGTTCTTTAATTAAAGAATTAAGATATTCACTTGGTGTTACCCCTTCCAGGGTGTAGTAAATATTCCTTAGGTTTCCTCCCAGCTTATCTGTCTTTTCAATCAGATGGACCGTAAACCCCTGTTGAGATAGAGAAAGCGATGCCACTATACCGGAGAGCCCTCCCCCGATCACCAGTGCCTGCTGCTTTACCTCAAATGAAAGCTCTTTTAAAGGTTCCAAGGTAACAGCTCGTGCCACTGCCATCCTCACCAAGTCCTTTGCCTTTTCCGTTGCCTTTTCAGGATGGGTTGCATGCACCCAGCTACATTGATCCCGAATGTTAGCCATCTCAAAAAGATATTTGTTTAAGCCGGCTTCTCGTATGGTATCCTGGAAAAGAGGTTCATGGGTACGAGGGCTACAAGAGACTACCACCACTCTGTTAATACCATGCTCTTCGATAGCAGAGACGATTTTCCTCTGGGTATCCGTTGAACAGGTATAGAGGTTCTCTTCTGCGTGGACCACACAAGGAAGAGTCTTAGCATAGTCGGCCACACTGGGGACATTAACCACCCGGGCAATATTTGAGCCACAACGGCAGACGAATACCCCCACGCGCTGAGGTTCTCCTGAGATATCCCTCTCAGGTGGATACTCCCTTTCCTTGATCAGCGTTCCTCGCTCGTGCGCCAAAAGCTCAGCAGACTGTGCCGCTGCGCTGCTTGCGCTCATTACCGTCTCTGGTATATCTCGCGGTACCTCAATGGCGCCTGCTACATAAATGCCAGAACGCGAGCTCTGGCCGGGGGTGAAGGGATGCGTAGTGGTGAATCCAAAGGTGTTTGACTCAACGGAGGTGACCTCCATCAATTCCTTGCTTGCAGATGAGGGTACCAATCCCAGGGACAACACCACCATATCAAATTCCTCCTCCTTCACTTCTCCCTCATCAGAGATGTAGGAGAGCAGGAGATCTTTGCTCTGCTGTAGTTCCTTTATGGTGGAAACGATACTCTTAATATACCTCACCCCATACTTTTCCACTGCAGACTCATAGTAGTTATCGAAGCCTTTGCCAAACGTCCTCAAATCATTATAGAAGATGGTCGTCTCCACTTCAGGATAGTGATCCCGGGTTATGATGGCCTGCTTGGTAGCATAGGTACAGCACACCGAAGAGCAGTAATCACGACCGCAGGTAATATCCCGAGATCCCACGCACTGAATCCAGGCAATCCTTTTGGGCTCCTCTTGGTCAGATGGTCTACGTACATGTCCTTGGAATGGTCCAGAGGCAGAGAGAAGACGCTCAAACTCTAAACTGGTAACCACATTCTTCATACGACCATATCCATACTCACCTCGAAGCTCAGGATCAAACTTATCAAAACCTGGTGCAAGGATAATGGAGCCCACGTTGAGCTCAACCTCTTTTTCTTCCATTTCATAATCTATCGCCTCTGCCTTACAGACCTCTACACACTGCAGACACTCACAACAGTACCCACAGTTCATGCAACGCTTCGCCTCGGAAATGGCCTGCTCCTCGGTGAGACCACTTGTGATTTCCCTCCAGTTCCCCCTTCGCTCACTAACAGGTAGCTTTTTCTCCCTCTGGCGTGGTTTTAACTCAAAGACCCGATCCTGAGGACGTGGAGCGGGCTCCTCCTTCTCCCTTAGCCGACCTTCTCTTAAATCCTCACCTCTAAGGTAACGGTCAATGGAGAGTGCCGCTTCATGTCCATGAAAAATGGCCTCAACCACCGATTTTGGCCCCGTTACCCCATCACCACCAGCAAAGATACCTGACAGATTAGTCTCTAAAGTTAAATCATCTGCCTTTATATTACTATCTCTAAAGGTTTCTATAGAACTCTTCTCACCCAAGAAAGAAAGTTCAGCAGCCTGTCCTATAGCCACTATTACTGTATCTGCACTGCTTGAGGTGGTCTCATCCTCACTATAAGAAGGGTTAAATCTGCCCTCTGCATCAAATACTTCAGTGCACCGCTTAAAACACACCCCGATAACCTTTCCTCCCTTACCCTCAAAGCGTTTTGGTCCCCAGCTACAGTTAATTTTAACCCCCTCTTCCAGTGCATCTTCAATCTCCCACTCATGGGAAGGCATCTCCTCCCTCCTCTCCAAACAGAACATCTCAACCTCTTCTGCACCCACACGAAGCGCACTCAAAGCCGCATCTATCGCCACATTTCCGCCTCCAATCACTACTACCTTTTTCCCTATAACAGGTGGTGTGCCTAGATTTATATCTTTCAAAAACTCAATCCCACCCAATACCCCTTCAAGACCAGATCCCTCAACAGGAAGTCTCCTGCTCGCCTGTGCCCCAACCGCGAGGTACACTACCTTATAGCCTTGTTGCTTTAAATCATCTAGGCTCAGATCTTTCCCGATGGGGGTATTGACCTTAAGTTCAATCCCCAAATCAATGATTTCTTGAATCTCTTCATTAAGAATCTCTTTTGGCAGGCGATATGGTGGGATACCCGTAAGCATCATTCCTCCAGGTGAAGACAGGGCCTCAAAAACGGTTACGGGATAACCCAAAAAAACTAGATCCTGAGCAGCCGTAAGCCCAGAAGGTCCAGAGCCTACAATGGCAACCTTTGGTTTCTGTAGATCAATAATCGGTTTTTCATTAAAAAGAGTGGTGTCACCCTCAGCAGACCCGTTCTTTTTCTTGTTTCTCATATAATCTGAAACAAACCGTTTGAGAGGATTGATAGCAATAGGTTCATCCAGTTCTTGGCGATTACACTCGAACTCACAGGGGTGGTGGCACACCCTTCCACAAATCGAGGGGAAGGGGTTTTGTCTCTTGATAACCTTATAAGCATCTTCAAATCTTCCCTCCGCGGCGAGGGCTACATAACCTTGAACATTAACTGAAGCAGGGCAGGTGATCACACAGGGAGGGCGGCTGGTTTTAGTAATTAACATTGCGTTAGGAATGGCTTGAGGGTAGCGCTTGTGGATTGCGGTGCGGCGACCCAACCCCTCATCGAACTCACTTAAGAGATGAACCGGACATTTTTCGATGCAGTCCCCACATGCACTACACTTCTCCAAATCAACAAAGCGAGGACTTTTAAGTAAGGACGCCTTGAAATTTCCTGCCTCTCCCTCAATATGCTTTACTTTGGTGTTAGGAATGATTTCAATGTTGAGATGCCTTGCTACTTCAACCAACTTGGGGGAGATGATACACATAGAACACTCATTAGTAGGAAAGGTCTTATCCAACTGGGCCATATGGCCCCCTATGGATGAAGATTCCTCCACTAGGTACACATAGTATCCAGAATCCGCTAAATCGAGGGATGCCTGCATGCCGGCAATACCACCACCAACTACCAGCACCGCACCAATTTTGTCAGGCATGTACTTTTACCTTCTTTCTTCTTTTTTCCTTTTAAGGCTTATCTCTTATGTTCACATAAGATTATGCTCTCTGAGCAGGTCTCTGGGATCAACTATGTGTCTCTTTGCCCATTGACCTACTTCCCCACATCCCATGGCTAACCCTAAAAGTTCAGTGAAATAAAAGATGGGTAGGTGAAAATCTTTTTCCAATGTCTTTGAGGCTTCCGCCTGTCTAGTATCTAAATTGGCTTGACAGAGAGGGCACGCGGTCAGCATGCAATTAGCTCCTGCCTCCTCTGCCATCTGAAGCAGTTTGCCCGTTAACCTTACCACAATATCGGTACGAGAGAGCATCAGGCTTCCCCCACAACAGTCCGTCTTATAGGACCAGGGGTAACTCTCCGCACCCAAAAGGGTGACGAGATTATCCATGGTCTGGGGATTTTCACAGTTTGCTGCATCTGTAACCTTTGGCGGACGTACCGTGAGACAACCGTAATAACAAACAGCTTTAAGACCTGCCAAAGGTCTTTTCACCTTTTCTTGAATCACCTTAAGGACCTCTGCTTCACACAGGAAGTCAAGAAGATGTTTGATAGGAACCTTTCCCTGGTAGGAGGTATTAATGACAGGTTTCTTGCCTTCTCTGATATGTTTCTCTGCCACCTTAAACCTTTGAAAACAAGCGGCACAAGGAACCACCAGGTCTAACCCCACTTCCTCTGCAATAGCAAGGTTAAGGGCAGGAAGGGCAATGGCCAAAGCCTCATCAGTACTATGAGCAGAGCTTGCACCACAACAGTTCCAGTCAGAGAGCTCATTTAGCTCGATACCTAGCACTTGGCAAACTGCTCGGGTGGACTCATCATATTCCCTTGCTGTACCATGTAGAGAACACCCAGGATAGTAGGAAACTTTCACGCTTCTTCTCCTCCTTTAAGCTTTTTTAAATAACTTCTTTATCTCCCTTGTTCCCTTTATCTTCTGGGGAAGAAGTTTAAGCTTTCCTTTCCTAAACATCTGCCAACCTAATTTTGCATCTCCCAAGAGGGTGCCAGTTTTGAGCTTGGCTGATGCATCTCCACTTTTTAGGGTGTATATAACAATCATTCCTAATTCAAACACCCTCCCTTTGCTTTTGATAGAGGAGAGAAATGACTCATGGAAAATGGGTACTCGTTTTTCTCCTATCGCCAAACCTGACTTAAGCGATGCCCTTCTCATTGTGTCCATAATCTTGGCGATGTCAATATCGTTAGGGCAGCGGGTGGTGCAGGTTTCACAGGAGGCACACACCCAGATAGTAGCACTCTATCCGCTGGAACACTTTTTGCACTGATAACAGGCAGAAACTGCTACTCCACTTACCTTTTCCACCTCAGCAAGCCAGGTGTGATCTGGAGTGATCAAAGATTCAGGCTGCATGGCAATCTCCTTTTCTCAAGGAGCAATGAAGGTGCTCCTCAACAGAAAAAACTACTATCTAAATATAGCACCTTACCCTATAACCCCGCAATAAAAAGGCAGGAAAGATTCCTGCCTGAGTCTAAAAAACAATCTTAATACGCATGAAATAAAATGGCCCTTTTTATATCTCCAGCCAGGAATCAGAGTAGAGAGACTTTCCCATCAACACATTAACCGTTTTCACGTAATCTTGCTGCTGTTTGGGAAGTGAGCCCATATCCACTGCCTCTCCTGACATAGCCTTACCCACCAGTTCCAGAAACTCAGGTTGCTCCCCTTTACAGAGGGCCATAAGCTCCTCATCATAGGCATCAACAATGGCCGAATAAAGCCCTTGTTTGTAAAGCATTAACAGGTAGGCTCTATTAAGGACCGGTCTCAGCTTATCAGGGGTCCCATTAGAGACATTAGAAAGCCCCACAATCGACTTACACCCTGGGGCCAAATCTTGTAACATTCCCATAAATTCGGTGCAGGCAAGTACTTATCCCCTCCCCATTGGCTTTAAAAACTAAATCTACAGCGAGAGCAGCACGCTCATTGGCGTCACGGGGCATCCCCTCTGTTCCCCACAATAGTCCCACCATTAGAGTGCCATACTTTTTTACTAGCTCAAGTCCGGCATTGATACGATCCGTCTGGCAGGACACCGAATTGACCAGGGGACGTCCCCCTTTTTTATGGGCTTTGAGGCCTGCCTCCATAGCTACTGGGTTAGTGGTATCAAGTGAAAGGGGGAGATCAACTACCTCGTGAATCGTTTTCACCAACCACTCCATCATCTCATCGCCACTCTTGCGGGCAGGGCCTATGTTGACATCAAGAAAATCTGCTCCTGCCTCGGCCTCGGCAACCGCCATATCCTGTATAGGCTTTGGATTCTTTTCTTTCATGGCAGAACCAATGGTCTTGGACATGATATTAATGCTCTCAGCAATGGTCACGATCTTCACTGTTTATCCCTCCTCTTTTTACCTTTTTAAAAACATTATGCTGCCGTCCAGCTCTTTAGATAGGGAGCCAAATAGGCAGCCTCTCGGGGGCCTATCTTAATATTCCAGCCTGGTAGTTCCTCTTCCAATTCTCCGCTAATGGCAGCTGCTGCTCCAGGAATCACCAAGGTTTTATGATTGATCTTCTCCCCGATACCACACTTCTTTACGAAAGGGGCAATAGCATCTGCCACAAATTTACCTGCGGCCCAGCCGGTAAGCACAGAGAGCCCTTCTGTATCCTTAATCAATAACCAGCAGGGTACCCTGCGAGTGGGGATTCTTTAATCGGATTGTTTATCTCATAAATACCTTCTGTAGTTGCCATGGGCCGCTGGGGATCAGTATAGATATTCATCCTCTCCACTAATAGGGGAAAAAGCAAATGCCCTTGAAAGTCAGAGAGTACAATGATACCTGCATACTTTGCCACCAGGGTACCTGCAATCAGGGCCTCTTTCATGGGATCACTTGTCATCTCACAGGGGAAGGTGATGGTGGGAAATCCTAAGGGGCGGAAGTTGTTGAGGGCAGATCGTCGAATGACCACCTGATCTTCGAAGAGCTGTTTTAGGCTACGCGCCCCTGAGTCAATGACTAGATCTTTGAGGCCCATTTTAGTGAGCTCTTCTGTAAGGGTGGTAACCTGATCAAGGTTTTCTCCATAGACTGCCAGAGGGCACTTCTTCTCTTTAGCAAGGTCTCCTAGGGAATCAATGTTTTCCTTATCGGCAGCGTAGAGAAGCGGTCTATCCTCAGCACAGTGATTGAGCGCAGCGGAAAGCACATCTGTTTTCCGTGAGATCAAGATAAGCTTTTTCACCCCTGCACTTTTAGCCTTCTTAACCAAGGTCTCCATTTTACTGGCATCGCCATTTGCTGATTTTATAGCAACAAGATCAGGTTTCAAGTTGAGGCCAACCCGTTCATATTGTAAGTCTATATAGCTTTTTAATCGACTGGAGACCTCCTCTTCACTCATGGTATCTGTTAGTTGAACTGCAACTCCTGGTGGATTAACAAAAGTCTTCTCATGTCGGAATAGAACAGTTTCACCCCCTACCTTTAAAACATCTTCACCAGAGCCAATGCTCACTACCCTGATGGGCGGCGCTGCTGCCTCTTCTAATGTTGCCTTTGCCTCCTCAGAGACATATGGACACAAGGCCAATTCAACCTGTCTGGCAGCAAGTTTCATGGCAAAGGCTAAACAGGTAGGTACACCGCACTCGCCACAGTTGGTCTTTGGTAAAAACTTGAAGATTTCAATTCCAGTAAGCGCCATTCTTCCTCCCCCTCATAAATTGTTATCTACTATATGCACTCCCTTGCTTCTATACCATAGGATCCATTGAAAGGGCAGGATGTCCTTTCTCTTTCAAAAAGGGTAGAATCTCATCTTCCGTCACGCCTATGGTCTCATCGGCAATCATATCAGCAAATCCCTTCACCCCTTCCTCTTCACCTCGTTTTTCTAATTTCTCTCGAAGCTCTTCCTTTAATTGCGTGGGCATCCATACTAATCGTTTGACACCCCCATCCGCCTTAAGAAACTTCTGAGAGCAAATATAGTGTTTACTGTGACCTACAAAACCAGGTGTTACATTACCACCACCCACAGAGCCCGCCAAAGTGGTAAATTTCATCCCGCAGGGAGTGGTATCTCCACGAAAATCGCGATCTACGGTCATCACCCCATTACACTTACTCAAGACTGCAGCAATACACTCAAAACATCCGCAGGAGGTCATGGGATTCCGCATAATGGAATAGGCACTAACCTCCGACACTTTACCTCTGGATGCCTTGCTGACAAACTCATTAACCCCCTTCCACTGACCAAACACCGGGTCAATCACCTCTCCCTTCTGAATGGGCTGGTTGGGACCAGTGGGGTTGATCTCGTTTGAGGCCTTACAGTCCAGCCAATTATAGGCACCACAGAGTCCCGTTCTCTCAGGAGTTACCACACATACGTGAGAAGGGGCAAAAGACTGACAAAGAGTGCAGGAATAGTAAGTCTCTTCATCCTCATCTGTCATGCCGGCAATCCGCTCGTCACGTGTCTTGAAGACCTCACGTGCCTTCTTGGTAATCTCTTCTACCTTGTCTTCCTCGGTATAGATCTTAATCTGAACCTTATCAAAGATGGCGCCAAAGTCTTTATGATACATGGCATGAATTATTGTTCCTATATCCTTCAAGGTAAACCCCTTCTCCACCGCTTGCTTGGCTATCCTTATCCAGGCAATATCCCTTTGACCTATATGCATTGACCCCTGGGCATAGTTTATCAAGTGATGAATCTGACGCTCCAGGATGGGAAGGAAGTCCTCCTGCATCTTGCGCCCAGCAATCTCTACAAAAATGGCGAGCGGCAATTTGCTTTTTGCGGGAATATCCGTAAGATCTGGTCCGACTACCTCTATCTTGCCATCTTCCACCTCCGACATATCCTTCATCTCAGAGAGCTCAACCATCCGAGTCCTCCCGCCACCGCACTCTAGATAGATATCATCTCCACGCACCCTTTCACCCTCGAAGGCAGGACCATAGGCAACAGGAATGGGGACTTCTGTTACAGTAACCTTTAATCCCCGCACCTCTACCGCCTTGGAGACCATTTGATCATGTGGAACATTAGACACCACGTGCTCATAGGTACAGATGCCGGTAGGCAACACCTCTGGAATAGGTGTGTCTGCAATGGTAGGAAATCCCCAATTGATAGCACCAGCAGCATTGGCATACCACTCATCATTTACAAATCCCATGGCTAACACAAATGCAAAGATACGGTCCTTATTATAGATGAGTATTTTTCGATAATCTCCCGGTTTAATGCCCCCAAAGGACATGGCGGCACGGGTAGCAAAACCCATGGCAAAGACTGCGGCAGAGATATCAGGACCATATGAGACCAATCGGGTTGGCCAACCAATCTGGACACCCGCTTCCACCAACTGCTCTGAAAATCTTTTCCCCTCATGCTCTGAACACATAAATACATAGAGGTTTTTCTTCTGTAACTCTAAGGCTATGTTAGCAGCAATCTCCGGTGTAGGAGCAGCACCAACTACGGCAGCAAACCCGGGAGCAGTCCCATCAACAAACTCAACCCCTCTCTTTCTTAAGATAATATCATCAGCAGCACCTAGCCAGATCCTACTATCCTCCACATCCTCTCCTCTTAAGTAAAAGTCCGGCTGCTCAAGATAGCGGATCGCCTCTTCAATCTCCTCGGCAAAAAGGGTGGCCATCCCTGCGTCGAGCGCAGGTGCCAGATAGGGAAGATGAGATTCCTCCTTAACCGGGGAAGGGATGATTTGCTGACACTTGAGCAATACCTTAGCGCAATCACCTAATGTCTCAACGGGGATTCCCAAAATGCCATAAATAATTGGTAAATAGTAGCCCGTATTGGGGAACCCAATTTTTTGGTCAGCACCATACTTTTCCACGGCCCTTTTATATTTGTCAAGCACCCGATTATAAACCTTGTGAGCACCTCGAATAGCAGCTGAAGCAATAATCTTAGACACGTTTCCCCCCTTCTAATAGATTAAAAATGAATACCTACGAAGCAATAACCTCTTTCTTTCTAAAATTTAAGCACTCTCCAGTTCACGCCTCATGGCCATATCATAGAGCACCCGCTCGCGTGCCTTATCAATCCCTAATATCTTTCTCTTGGAATCAATATGGGCAATCATCAACTTAGCAGCTTTGATGGGGTCCGGCTCAAAGGCCCACATTCCCCCCAGCATCTCTTCCATCTCCTCAAAGAGGTGCTTGGTTAATATCTCGCTTCCTAAAGTCGGCCAGGTCGCACCAAATACCGTAAACACCCCAGAGGAGACAAAATATTGCCCAATCGATATTGCTTTCTCACTCATCCACTCAGGCGCTGCCCCTGCCGCTGGAAGATCGCTGATGTCATCGCCCAGCCCTCCGTCTTTTACCATAGCAGTAGCTGCGATCAGGATACGGCTGTTATCAACACAGGAACCCATATGGATGACAGGTGGTATGCCTACCGTTTCACACACCTCTGCCAGTCCTGCACCGGCATACTTGCCGGCTGCCTCAGGAACCATCAACCCTGCCTTAGCACAGGCCATGGCGCTACACCCTGTCTGAATCACCAGCACATCGTTTTTTATGAGTTCTTTCACCATGGCAACATGGCCTTCATCATGGGTGACCCGTACGTTGTTACACCCCACAACCCCGGCTACCCCTCGAATTCTTCCATTAATGATGTTATCGTTGAGTGGACGGTAGGAGGATCTGAATAATCCACCTAAGAGATAGTTTATCGTCTCATGGCTAAAACCTGCCACCAAATCCATAGATTGTCCTTTAGGAATATCAATATTCTTTGTCCGATTTGGATAGTTTTCAATGGCAGCCTTGACGATGGCCTTAGCTCCTGACATGGCATCATGTTCATCAAACTCTATATGGTTTGCCCCGGGAATCTTTGCCTTGGATGCAGTGGTGATGATCTTGGTATGATAACACTGGGCTATATCCTGTATGGACTGCATAATACACTGGACATCTACTACCATAGCATCAACCACACCTGTTACAATAGCTGTCTCCTGCTGCAGGAAGTTTCCTGCCAAGGGTATACCATGCCGCATTAGAATCTCATTGGCGGTACAACACATCCCCCCTAGGTTAATGCCTTTAGCTCCCTTCGATTTCGCCATCTCTACCATCTCGGGGTCCTGTGAGGCTACCACAATCATCTCTGAAAGAAGTGGCTCATGGCCGTGAATAATGATATTTACCTCATCCTCTTTTAACACACCCAGGTTTACCTTTCCTAGTACGGGAACGGGTGTGCCAAACATGATATCCTGAAGTTCAGTGGCAATCATGGAGCCTCCCCACCCGTCTGCAATGGAGGTTCTGATGCCCTGAATGAGCAAGTTCTTGTAGTCCTGATCAACTCCTATATGGGTGCGGTGCATAATCTCCACAATCTCTCGATCAATACCTCGAGGTGCCACCCCAAGTTTTCGCCAAATCTCTTGACGCTTAAGTGGAGCCCTCTTCACAAAGTAAAGTTCTCCTTCTTGCCTACCGAATTCTGCCAGTGCCTTTTCACCTACTTCAATGGCGATGTCCTTAATGCTTCTGCCTTCAATCTCAATATCAAAATCCATTGCAACCTGAAGGAGTTTCTGCTCATCTTTGATACCATAGCCAGGAGCCTCTCCCTTGGCAGCAGCCAGAAAGGTCTCTGCTACCCCTCTGCCGTGATCAGAGTGTGCTGCTGCCCCTCCCGCAATCATCCTGATGAAGTTTCTAGCAGATATGGTCTCGGCAGTAGCCCCGCAGATGCCTCTCCTTTTACCTTTATCCTCTTTACCTTCCTCTTTCTTCTTGGGAGCTGGCACCCGACAGGGACCCATGCCGCAGTTTTTGCAGCAACTTCCTTCAGCACCAATAGGACAGGGCTTCATGGTTTCAGAACGGTCAAATGAGGTGGAAACACCATCTTTTGCCGCCTTCTCAATTAACTGCTGGGTGGCATCACAGACCGTCCTTCTGGTTTTTGCGGTTTGCTCCTTATCGACTTCCTTCTTGTCAACAGTTTTTTTACTTCCCATTTTTTTAGTCTTCTTTGATTCATCCGACATAACCTATGCTCCTTATTTATTTAATAAAATTAGAAATTACTACGCAGGTTTCTTTCGCTTCTCGCTGCCATACCAGTCTTTGCTATACCAGTAGCGCAAACCAGTTTTTAGATAATTTATTTCATCTTTTCTGCTGGTGATTTTCTTGCGCCATTCTTCTTTCTCTAAGGGTACACCTGGTTCAAAGGTAGATCCCAATACTTTTATCGGCTTTCCGTCAAAACGCTCTTTTCCCATCAGCTCTTCCTTGGCAATCTCAGAGGGAATGGGCTTAAGTGCGTCATAGGCATCTTTGAAAGTTATCTCAGATTCCTCAAAAACTTCCTCCTCTTTTTTCTCTTCTTCGACCACCCTATCTGCTTTCTCCACTGCCGCCTTCACCGCAACTTTCCCCTCTTTTATATTTGTCATATACTCATATATCACCTTTAGTGCACTATAAGCTGTATCAAAATCTACCTTTTTCGGTATCTTAAACACCTCTGCCTCCACAGCCTCTTCCACAACTTCTTCCTCTGCAACCACTTCCTCGGGAGCCTTCCCGAGCATATCATTTACATAACTTCTCACCAGCTTGATTGACTCCGGATGCCTCATCACCAGGATGTCAGCACCAGCAAGGAGTAAAGAGATAGCGGTAATTGATTCAAGCATAATCCCTCGCTTCTCAGCATCACCGAGCTTGGGATCATCTGGTGTTTTTGCCTCCTTAGTCTTCCAGGCCTCTTCTGCTAAATTAGAAATGAAGGGGTTCTGGAGCTTATCATCGCCTTGAGTCAGGGCTGCCTGTCTAATACGCTCCATCACCGAATAGGAGTATTCCAAACCGTATCCCACCCCTCCAGTAGTAGGATCAATGATAATCTTCTCAAGTGGTACTCCTAGATTGTTGAGTAAAATATTGAGTTGTTTTGCCAGGTTGATGTCGATGGGGGTGCTGGCAATTACTAAATGGTTATAAGCCAAGGCTGCTGCCCCTAACTGTTTGTGATTTCCCTCACTCACAGGACCTATAAGAATTTGTTTGGTGCTACAGACCTCAGCAACCTTTCTTAACACCTCGATATCCTTCTCCTCATTGGCGCTTCCCCAGACGATAAGTGGTACTCGCACCGCCTCAGAAACCTTTTGAGCGATCTCAGCTGCTTCTTCTGCCCCTCGATTCATACCGTTGGGGTCCGTACCCTTAAGCCAAAGGAAAACGATATCTGCTTTATAGGTATCCTGAGCCTTCTTAGCCCAGGCTACCGGGTCGTTAATTACATCTTTGTAGGGTTCTACTACCGCCTCTGCCCAATCATCAGGTGCATAGTCTAAAACCTGGATGGCGATTTTTGGTTCCCTTGGAATAGAACCCTCAAAGGCACAAAAGGGATAGGCACTCTCCCCTCCTACCACCACCTTTCCCTCTCTATCTAAGGCTATTTCTCTAATGGTTCCGTTGTATGAAACCTTTGGTACGTCTAGGGCCATTTTCACCTCCTGAAAAAATATAACCTAAAAAATAAATTCCTGCCAGTGATACTCCTGTTCAGTTTCTCAGCTTTGGCTTTTTTGACACTACCCCTATTTTACACCAGCAGCTATCTTTGCTGCCCTCACTGTATTTTTCATCAGCATGGTGATGGTCATAGGGCCTACTCCTCCAGGCACTGGTGTGATAGCACCTGCAATCTCCTTGGCAGTCTCAAAATCAACATCCCCTTTCAAAATTGCAACTTTTTTACCAGGAACGCCGGCAGCTACTATTAAAATATCTGCTCGCTTGCAGTGGCTGGCCATGTCTTTTGTTCGCGTGTGCACTACTGTTACCGTTGAGTTAGCCCCCGCAGCCTTCTGCAGCATTATGTTGGCAATCGGTTTTCCAACAATATTTGAGCGTCCTACCACCACCACCTCAGCCCCTTCGGTCTTATAGCCTGATCTCACAATTAGTTCCTGAATGCCGGCAGGGGTGCAAGGGAGGAATCTTACCTCTTCGCCCCCAATCATAAGACGACCTACGTTGACTGGATGGAAACCATCTACATCCTTGTCTGGATCAATGGCATTCAATACCTTCTTCTCATTAATATGCTTAGGAAGAGGAAGCTGGACTAGGATGCCATGAATTTTGGGGTCTTTGTTGTACTTTTCAATAAGCTGAAGCAAATCTTCCTCAGAAATGTCTGGCAGCTGGTTGTCCTGAATAGAGTGAAAACTTAAATCATGGGAGGTCTTCTGTTTGGCTGTCACATAGCTTACCGAAGCCGGGTCTTCCCCAACCAGAATGGTCACCAGCCCTGGGACAATATTGTGTTTCCCTTTTAGTTCGTCAACTTCTTTCTTTAATTCCTCCCGAATCTGTGCCGCAACTTCCTTACCACTGATAATCTTAGCAGCCATCTTTGCTCCCTCCCTCTTAATGCACCTAATTAATTAAGAATGATTTTACTCATTAAGTTGTTCACCTTTTTAACCGCCTCGCTCTCCTCCGATAGATTAATTATGGGCTTACCTTCTAAATCGTACCTATACAGCTCTTCATCAACTGGAACTATACCCAAGAGATTAAGCCCTTGTTTCTCCACTTCTTCTTTAATGCTCGTATCGAGTGGCTCTGGTGCCCGGTTAATCACTAAAAACTGCTTTCCAACCTCGAGCTTTAATTCCTCTGTGAGGTCTCGGATCCTTCCAGCCGCCCGCACTCCTTTGATGCTATAGTCGGAAATCATAAGCATGAGGTTAATATGATCGCTCAAACGACGACTCACATGCTCCATCCCCGCCTCGTTATCCAAAACCACAAAGGGGTAGTTTTTAGTCAAAATATCAATGTACTTCCGTAAAATAACATTGGGATAGCAATAACAACCTGTTCCTTCTCCTCTTCCCATGACCAGAAGGTCGATGCCCTCGCTCTCCACTAGGAGTTCATTTAACTGGTATTCTATGTAAGCATCCTTAGAAATCCCTTGAGGGAAGTCGAGCTTCTCATCAATAAAGGTGGCAAGCATCTTTCCCACAGTCTTTTTCACATCAAGACCTAAACACTCAGCCAAATTGGCATTGGGATCGGCATCAACTGCGAGGATGGGTCCTCTCCTCTCCGAGTTTAAAAATCGAATGATCAAACTGGCTAGTGTGGTCTTCCCTGTGCCCCCCTTTCCCGCCACTGCTATAGAATAACTCACTAAAGCTTCCTCAGCCGAACCTTTCTTTAATAAGCTTTTCTGAAGCTACCTTCCCTCCACTTTTAAAGATATCAACTGGTGCTCTACATCTTCCTAAAAAAGTCCTTTCACCTTTCCCGTTTCAACATCCACATCGATTTTTCTGAATGCAGGATTTGAGCTGGTCCCTGGCATAAGGCTAATAGTACCGGTACAAGGGCATAAAAATTTTGCCCCTGCAAAGACTAAAATATCTCGAACAGGGAGGGTCCACCCCTTGGGTACACCTTTTATTGATGGGTCGTGGGTTAGGCTCAAGTGGGTCTTTACCATCATGGTGGTGAAATCCTTCATTGCCGGATCTGATTCAAACCTCTTGGCCTTAGCCTCAGCATCAGGCGTCCAAGAGACCGCATCTGCTCCATAGACCTTTTTGGCGATGAGATCAACGCGCTCGCGAAGAGGCATCTCAAGTGGATAAAGATGCTCAAATTTTACCTTGTCATTACAG
>SMTZ1_10003097_pt1 | contig 16762 bp, 18 predicted proteins | sample DeeMarSWOR136_30_FD_25667 | JGI IMG/M metagenome (IMG submission 25667)
GATTCCCTACAGAAACCAAGGAAGAGGCCCTGTATACATATAATCGGTTAAATAAAGAAATTGGAGGAGAGCCCAATGTCTCTATTGCAATTTTCCCCTTCGTTCTCTTCAACAACTGTGCAATCTATTCGAGACTATCTGAATTTGGGTTGGCTGCTCAGGAAAATAACCCAAAGAAAGGATATTTTTTTCCGAAGAATATTTTCGTAAAGTATGAAAAGGAAACAGGCATGACTTTGAGAGATGTTTTCTGTATCATAGAAAAATATAACAACGAATTCGGGAGAAATACCATTCATTCTGAAGAGCAATACGAACCCCTGTCTGCAGAAGACACGGTCGTATGGTCAGAGAATGTTGAATCCCATTTCATTGATTTTTACGCATGCCAGAGAGAAGAAATCGAAAGGTCTCCAAAATACATGCTTTTTAACTTTGATCGCGGCGCGGTCATGGTATCTGATGTAGATATGGGGAGAGTATTCCACTCCATCCAGAGTCGGCAGGGCGTCCGTGTCAGAGACTGTATTGGACCTGGGAGCGTAGAAGAGGGTGAGAAAGCTCTTGCTGCTCTATGTGAACTGGAAGCTTTCGGAGCTTTTTTCCGGGTTTCTGCTCTGCAAACGCGTCCCCCACCTTTCTGAAAACAAGGGGTTCCCCATCTATCAATCAACGAAAACCTTATATATGGATAATTCTAAGACTATCAGAAATCTGTGTGAATGACAGAAACCCAATGACAACGTCTGAGGACAAAGATCCTTAAGTTGTTCAAAAACGGAGGTCGTAACATGACAGCACACTCACCTGTAATTAAGTTTTTCGCCCCTGTTACTGATGCTACAATCTATGCCTTGATGAATGCGGTGGATCAGAAGTTACAAGAAGGAATAGAAACCCTCACCATTCTCATCTCTTCGCCTGGAGGTTCAGTTTTTCATGGGTTAAGCGCGTACAATTACTTGAAAGGATTGCCTATCACAATAACTACCCACAATTTTGGAAGTGTTGACTCTATAGGTGTGGCTTTATTCTGCGCTGGTTCTCAAAGGCTGTCAGTGTCTCAAGCCAGGTTTTTACTCCATGGTGTCACTCTCCAGTTCAGAGGAGACCTAAGATTGGAAGAGAAGTTTTTAGAAGAGAAGCTGAAAGGATTGAGGGTCGACACCAGGAATGTTGCAAAGGTGATTGCAGCAAATTCGCACAAGACTGAAGAAGAGGTAATAACTGCTATGCACGAGAGGATAACACTGAACCCAGAAGAAGCTCTGTCCTGGGGACTGGTGCACGAGATAAGGCCGGAACTCTTTGAAGCAGGAAGTGAGGTCATTTCTATACAGCCAGAATATCCACCTAAAAACACTAGTTCAGGTTTTTGAGGTTTGGTTTTGTTTTTGAAGAAGACAGTGATAATATTCATTGGATTTTTAGTACTCAGCCTCTATGGCTGCGTGGAAGAATATGCACATGACCAATTCATTCGAATACATAAAAGCCCCGGTAAAACTACGTGAACCAATACATACGATACATACGATACAACCCCTATACAAATAAAAGCTGTAACAGATAAAAAAATGAGGAGTTACCATGAAGGTTGATCCAATCAGAAATGATCCTGTACCAGATTTCAACCACCCTGCCACCCTGGTACCTGTCACCTTTGAAAGTGGAGGAGAACAGCTCATTGGGGTCATACTGCAAGCGCAGGGAGAAGGCCCTCACCCCACTGTGGTCTTGTTACATGGATTTCCCGGGTATGAAAAAAACTTTGATGTAGCCCACGTAATCCGTCGAGCAGGGTGGAATGTTCTTTTATTCCACTACAGAGGGTCCTGGGGCAGTCAGGGCTCATACTCATTTGGGAACTGTTTAGAAGATGTGTTGTCAGCTCTCACTTTCTTGAGGACAAAAAAGGTGTGTACATCATACAAAATTGATGCTCAGAACATAGTATTAATCGGGCACAGCCTGGGTGGGTTTTGTGCTTTAATGACAGCAGTTTTTGATCCTCCTATTTGTTCAGTAGCATCTATAGCTGGGTTCAACATCGGTTATTTTGCTCAGACTGATGTACACTCTCTAAAAGTCAAGAGCTTTTTTGAAGAAAGCCTGCCACCTCTCTGCGGAACATATGCTGACCAGTTGATTGCTGAAGCTGTATCGTGTGCAGAACGCTGGAACTTGCTGAATTATTGCAGACCATTATCTGAGTGTTCTCTTCTTCTGGTTGGTGGAAGCCGGGATGAAACTGCACCCATTGGTTACCATCATGTACCATTAGTTCGCAGATTACAGAATGAAGGATGTGAATCCCTTACTGACATCATTATTGATGCAGACCATTTATTCTCAGACAAGAGAGTTACCCTCTCTGAGATAGTATTTTCATGGCTTCAAGATCAATGCAAGAAGTGATTTGTAGGAGATTGGTAGTTGGTTACTGCTGCAAGGAGGAACAGTCACGTTCAAAGTACTGTGGAGGATATGGCTTATTACGGTTTTAACAGTGCCTATAATGTCATTACATTCTTATTTTGGGGTTACTTTGCACTTATCTGATTATTGCAGCACTCATTTATCTCTTCTTCTACTGTGGTATACAGACAATTCCTTTCTTTCTTTTATGGGGTTTTCTGAAGAGGTGCAGTGACCTTTTGTAGGTTCTCTCTTGGTCACCAGGCACAATGCGTACCGGGTGGGCACCATAATCTTTTTAAATACCAAATGCCACAATAACACAGCCGCGGTAGCTCAGGTGGGAGAGCGCTAGACTGAAGATCTAGAAGTCGCTGGTTCGATCCCGGCCCGCGGCATGAAATAGATGGTTTAATCCCTAACCATCTATTCTTCTTGATTCTTTTCATGAATATGATAGAATATAGAGGAGGTAAGTCATGAGCAGTTTGAAATACAAGTAATCATGCAGTCCAAGTACAAATAATCATGAGTACTCTTATAAAACACAATTCTCACTACTTGTCATGAAATCGTACAGAAATGGATACATAGAAGCAGCTGTCTTTTTGTTTTACAGAAATGGTAGTATTCTCATAGAACACAGGCCTGGATCTGAAGGAAAAGAGACATTCATTCCCAATGGAACTATTGAAGATAAAGATAAAGGCATAGAAGAGGACTACAGAATTGTGGCAATGAAAAGGGAGGCACTGGAAGAGATGAATGTGAAAGTTACAGAATTTGAGTACTTGACAGAATACAAAGTGGAAGAACCCAGGATCTGGTTTTACTGCTATGTGATAACAGGATGGAAAGGGGAAATACCCCACTATACTATAGAAGAAGGAAAAAAATTTGCTGATTTGGAATGGATTAACCTGAAAGAATACAAGAACTATTTTCACTTTCAGAGTGCACTTTTTATGTGTGAAAAGCTCATTGAACACCTGAAAGAAAAAGAAGACAAGTCGTAGAGATGTTATGGAAATGATCTTTCTATCAGGTTCATCAACTAGAGTTTTATACTGGTACCCATATGTGAATGCATGAACGAGGAATTCGATTTCTTAGTTGAGGGATGGTTACACTCTTTAATGGAGTTCAGGCCTCAGGCTGCTACTGCTATAGGACTTCACCAGTACGATAAGAAAATGCCTTCAGGAACCAAAGAATCACTGCTCAAATTCATTGAAACCAGGTCGGTATACCTCAAAAAATTCCAGTCTATAAAAGAACCCTTGTCACCTGACAGGCAGATTGACTGTAAGTTGTTGATTTCCACGTTAAAGTACAACCTTTTCAAAGAGAGGGAGATTCGCCAGTGGGAGAAAGATCCAGATCTCTTGCAGATTATTTCACCTACTCTCCTCCCGTTATTTTCCAGAGAATTTGCTCCTTTTGAAAACCGGTTAGAATCCATAACTGCAAGACTCTCAAAATGTCCTCAATTCATAGAAGAATTCAAATCGAGAATTGCCAACCCAGTTGGGCTGTGGGTGATTATGGCAAAAGAAGCCTGTAATAGCCTCCCCCTGTTTTTCCAGGTGATCTCACACACTGCAAAAGAAAAAGGGTTAGACACTACTGAACTGGATGAAGCTTCAGCAAAGACTGCAGATGCACTGTCCGAGTACGTGGGATGGCTGGACACTCTACCCTGTGAAGAAGAACCCTTTTTGGGCAGAGAACTGTTCGAAAAACTCTTAAAAATGAGAGAAATTGGGTTTAGAGCAGATGAAATCTTAAAATTAGGGGAGGACTACCTTAAAAAAGAAAAGGCCCACCTGAAGAATCTGGCATCGAAAGTAGATCCTTCATTATCAGGAGAACAGGTGAGAGCCCGCATTCGTCAGGATCACCCATCCACCTTTGAGGCTGTCCTCAACGAGTACAAAAAAGCGATTACCAAAATGCGAGCCCTGGTCTGTGAAAAGGGGTTTGCCACCCTTCCGGAGGGAGAACATCTCACAGTACAGGAGACTCCTGCTTTTTTAAGACACATAATGCCTGTAGGGTTCTATATACTCCCGGGCGTGTTTGAGAAAGACCAGACAGGAACCTTCTTCATCACTCCTGTAGAAGGAGAAGCTCTGGCTGAGCATAACTATACTGCAATTTTGAATATTGCTGTTCACGAAACCTATCCGGGCCACCATTTACAGGCGGTCTGGTCCAATAAAAATCCCTCATTAGCCAGAATGCTCAGTTTTGCACCCGAATTCGGTGAGGGATGGGCCCACTACTGTGAGGAGAGAATACATGATTACGGGTTAAACAATGCTAACATGCAGATTGTGCAGACCATGAATGTTATCTTCAGAGCAGTACGAATGATCATTGATGTAAAGCTCCACTGTGGTGAGATGACTTTTGATGAAGCTATTCAATTCTTAGAGAAAGAAACAGGAATGGAACACTCTGTAGCTGTAGCAGAAGTGAAACGGTACACCAAGACCCCCGGGTATCCTCTGAGCTACCTTCTGGGAAAGCACCTCATGATGCAGTTGCAGAGAGAGGTCAAAGAGCACTTAGAAGATAAATACTCGGACAGGGAGTTTCATGATGTAGTGCTTCAGGCTGGGATTTTACCTTTTGCGCATTTACGAGAAGTATTAAAGCTTCAGGGAATGCTCTAGATAGCCTTTACTCTTATCAATTCAGGAGACTTATGAGTATTTTTTGCTTTCTGAAGATTTCAACCAGCTGTTAGATCACAGATACTTCTTTAGGAAATCAACCATCTTTTCTGGATGTTCACCAACGTAGTTGTATGTATCGAACCGCTCCATCTCACCTTCTATCATCCAGAATTCTTTGGGTTCAGGAGTAGCTTTGAAAAATCCCTCTATATCTGAGAGCTCGGTCCAGGGATCTGTTCTGGCCTGGACATACATGGTGGGAACTGGAATATCTTTGCAGTACAGTAAAGGTGTTATCTCCCTGAACGGGTATCCACCTCGCCATTGGCACAGCTTGTCAACTAGAGGAATCAATACTAACCCCAGGGGAGTATACACTTGTTTGACAAATGAGCGAATGAAAACTATCATTGAAATAGGTTGAATAGCTATTAAGCACTTAACATTTCCGAACTGTTCTTTTGCTTTACCCATGGCCACGATTGTGGAGTTGGCCCCCATACAAAAGCTCACAAATCCAATTGTACACGATTTTAGATTTGGATGATTTCTGATATAGGTTAAAGCACCCAGTACATCCTGGTATTCATTTAACCCAACAGCAGTTATCCCTCTCTCACTTTCGCCGTGATTTCTAAAATCAAACATGAGAACTGAGAAACCAACCCGATTCAGTGCCTGGGCAGTCTTTAGCAGATCAACATCTATTTTTAACCGGGTAATCCATCCCTGGTTTTCAGTTGAAAATCCATGGCGATTAAACGGGAAGGGATGGGTAACAATGACAACTTTTTTGGATGTCCCTGGTATGAACCACCCTTTCAACGTGAGACCATCTGTACTCTTGAATTCAATGTCTTCATAATCCATCCCGTACTCTCTGGGGGAGGTTACAACTGGCTGCCTGTGGGAGTAGATGAGGAGACCAGAAAAAATGAAGCACACAACCACGTATAGTACTCCTGTAATGACTAGGAGCAAGATCAGTGCTGTATATATGGACACGTGCAACCCTCCTTTTCAACCTTTTTTGGTTCAATCATGATGATCCCTCATACTTCTCCACACCCACGTTATATAAGGCTTATGATCTTCAAGAAAGAATCACTCTAACCCAGACTAACGAAAGTTACCCTGTCTCTTCTATCCTGCGGCGATGGAAATTCTCTCTGAATTGTCTTGCTTTCTCAATTTCAGCAAGAACTGCATCTGAAAAAAGACCTCCCATTTTAGATTCTGGCTTTATTTCTTCTTTCAACATTTCTGATATCTTCAACGGTTCAGAAAACAAGTACTGGTCATTGAGCTTGCGCGCAATTTCCATCTCTGACGGAGTGAAAGCTCTCACTTCTACTTCAAATCCATCAATTACAGAGTGAAGCTTCTCTTCAAGAGGAGAATCCCCTCTCGTGGTATAGTACCCGATTAAGCACCCTTCTTCAACCAGGAGGAAAAAGACATTCCATGCTGCTCCTCTCTCAAAAAAACGGATGACACCTGAGAAACTGAGATCTGCCTTGGCCAGATAATCTATGGGGCGAGCTTGTTCCCATTCTTCAATACTCTTCAGTTTTCCAAGTGGGAGGTTCACCTTAACACCTCTTCATAGTCTAATATAAGCTTTTTCCCACCGCATCTTATAAAAATATGTGTGAGGAGTGATATCCCAATTCTGTGAAGCAGTGTACAAGAATTTTTTACCAGCAAAGGAGAGTACAATAAGGAGAATAACACTTGTTCAATAGATAATTTAAAAAATACAATAGTTCAAACACTCCCAAGGTTGGCAACTCCTTTTATCAAAACCCATATAAAGTGAGAGTATTCAGACAGTATCATGAAACATTCGATAAAAGTAGGGGTTAGCTTCGGCTTAACGTCTGCAATAATTACAACACTTGGCCTCATGGTAGGTCTGCACTCCGGCACGAACTCAGAACTTGCAGTTGTTGGAGGTATCCTGACCATAGCAGTAGCAGATGCATTTTCAGATGCACTGGGCATCCACGTCTCTGAAGAATCTGAGAACAAGCATTCAAAAAGAGAAATATGGGAATCAACGCTCTCTACTTTTCTTTCCAAGTTTGTCTTTGCACTGACATTTGTTATTCCAGTCTTGCTGTTTAGTCTTTCAACAGCAATTTTTGTGAGCATTATGTGGGGATTACTCGTGTTATCTATTCTAAACTACAGCATTGCTGCAGAACAGGGAGCAAATCCCTGGAAGATGATTGCAGAGCACTTGGTTATTGCCATACTCGTTATAGTGGTAACACACTTTGTGGGCCACTGGGTATCATCAGTATTTGGTTAAATAGCTAAAGAACAACTTACCGCACATGAAATCCTCGACGTGAGTAGATCATTCCTTTTGCATTGTTTCAATCACTGCCTAGAATGAATTTGAATCTGGTCAAAAGACTAAATTCAATTTTTTAACCTTTTAACTTTCTTTGCTTTGAATCAGTATCAGAGGGTTACTCAACTGCATCCTCATGCCTGTAAATACTACCAAAGGATATTTGCGATTCGTCAGGTACCCTGGAATGATGATCACTGGAAAAGCTTATCTGCGAAAACCTTGAAAACCCTTAACAGCCCTGATAAACAGAAAGCGTTGGCAGACCACGCGAAAACCATGGGTAATGGCAGAAGTTCTCCAGATCGGAAGGTCCAGAGCCCACAAGAAGCTCCCAAAGCCTCGCTCGTGCTTCCAATGACAATTCCTGTTACAAGAACTGCAAAATTCCAGCCAAATGTACCATATACAGAGGAGTACACTCCAAGGACTGCCATGAAGAGGTACAACCCTATAGTCAAAAAGGTTATGTTCCCTTCAGTGTAGGAGAACAAAAAGAAGAGGCCAAAGCACAGGAGAGCAGGAATCACAGCATATGTTTTCCAGTTGGCATATTTTTTGAGGTATTGTGCACTATAAAAGACTATTGCCAAAAGAAAAACCCAGCCTACAGCCACCCAGAGAGGAGGCTGTCCTCCATTGTAGTACGTCCAATTTGCAGCTTGTGTATTCACATATTCTACTAAAATCCCTAAAATCACAGCTAACCCACTGAACACCAAAAGAGGCTTCGTCTCGAGTTTGCAGAGAACATAGACAGAAACCACAAGTGTGGCAAAGTAGAATCCATTGAAAAGCAGAGACGCTTTAGAGAGATAACCTCCATACAGATAGCTCGAAAAATTCAGAAGTACTAAGAGGACAACAAACAAATATTTGAGGTTCATACTATGGCAATACATTGAAATCTTATAAGTTTTTCCTCCAGATGTTAACAAGGATTTATTAGCCTGTAACACTCTGGTAAATTCTACTTTGATATGTTGTATAGATATAAGAGAAGATAGTTCTCTGTAAGCTCGCTCATGAAATGATGAGCTTTCAGAGGTTACATCGATGAAACTCTGGCAGTTTTTGATTAATCGGGTCATAAACGTAGAATTGGGGTTGTGTCACAGTAACAGGTAAATTCTCATAAATCCTTGTAGTTCAGCAGTGATAGTAATTCTTTGACAGACTACAATAACCACACGTTGGAACAACTCCTCTGACTAATGTGTCGCAGATTTTAATACAAACTACATTCAATTCCTCTTACATGAACCAACAGCAAAAATTCGAGATATACTAACTCCTTTGCAGAAAATAGATCTTTCTTTTAGATTTTGTTTATTTCCATCAGTATTATTTCTTTTTTCTAAATGAATACATTTTATCATATTTATCAACCTTATACTTTTTGATACAGTTTCTTGCATGTCTTCTCATCTTTTTTGCATAGCTCTTATTGCAGTACCGTGCTTGATAGAGTTCCTCATATGTGGGGATCAAATCTGGCTCATAATGTGTCAAAAACTCCATGAACCTGGTTCTTGCCTCTTCACGAAAGTTGAGCACATCTGCAATGACGAAATCGGCACCATGTTCTGCTACAGTTCTTACAAGTTCTTCTACATCTTTTTCATTGTCAGAAATATACGGCAGCAAAGGGACTGCAGCAACGCCTACAGTTATCTTTTCTTCGTGGAGTTTTTGAATTACTTGAAGCCTCTCTTCTATGCTGGGAGCTTTTGGCTCTATCTTTTTTCTCAACTCTTCTCTTAGAGTGGACAAGGTGACCACCACATTGAGAAACCCGGTTTGTGCAATTTCTACAAGTATGTCCAGATCTCTCAATACTAAATCGGATTTGGTAGTGAGCATTAAGGGATTATGATGGGATAAAAAGACTTTGAGAACCTTTCTCGTAATCTTGAACCTTTTTTCTGCTGGTTGATAAGGGTCTGTGACAGTAGCCAGATTGACTGTCATTTTTTTCCATTTTTTTCTGGAAAATTCTTTGTTCAAGACGTCTGCTGCGTTATCTTTAACAATAATTCTATGGGTGAACTCCCCTGTGGGAAGCCCCAGATATTCATGGGTATATCTTGCATTGCAGTACACACAGTTGTGTTCGCATCCCCTGTAGGTATTGGTTCCCCACCTGAAAGGCAGAAACCAGACATTGATATAGTGGAGCATCTTTTTAGCCCGGGTGTGCTCATAAATGACATTTGACTTTTCCATTTTTTCACCGTTTTGGTTACCTTAAAATTTTCCAGATAAAAGAGTTTGCCAGAACCCAAAGTTAACATTAATCAACCTTTTGTCGCTCCAGAATCTGTGTCAAATCCTGTTATAGTTGTGTGCTCTCTTTCAAATGTTTTTTTAGAAACTTTTCAGCTTTTAACCTTGTAGCATTCCGGGTGTTTTCTTGTTGCCTCTGTACGAAAGAGTGTATCTTCTCTTTATCTTCGATCTGGTCGAAGTAGAGATCGAAGGCTAAAATGACTTTACCAAGGAGTATGTTTTTGCATTCATCGTTTCTTGGGATTTCTTCGACTTTCAGGAGTTCTGTTGTAATTTTTTTGCTGAGTTCCGGTTTGGCTCTTACGATCTTGCCAGAGTTATCAATGACGTGGCCAGCAGTGATCATGCTTTTGTCTGAAAGGAATGTGTAGAATTTTTTGAAGATTCTGTTGAATTGGTTTTCACTATCCACAGGAGCCAGGTTTCCGATAACATCTATTGCGATCCACTTGAGGATCGTATCTTCGCCCTCTATGAGGTCGATAAAAACACTGATGTGGGGATATACTATTTCAGGATTTTTTTCGCTAACAATTCTCAGGATTTTAGCAGACCTGTTCTTTATTCTCTTGTTTTCTGGAGAGAGGCCCTGGAAGATTTCCAAAAGCAAATCGGGATCTCCTATCACTTTTTCAGCAATTTCTTCTGATTTGTCATCTTTTTTTCCTAGTTCCTCCAAAATGTTTGATTTATTCATAATGACACCTTTTTGAAAATTGAGTCTAGGAGAATATAAATTTTTTCATCCACGGTTTGTTTCTGCTTCTGTTAGACCTTTTGCTTGATAGGTGCTCTTAAATATCACAGTAGATGCTGCAGTCTGTTAAAATGAAGTTTTCGGGTCGAATGTGAGCAGTCATTGGAATTAGTGCTAGTGAAAAAAAGGTTATTGGTTAAAAAGAGTCACAATTTCTGACAGACTGCAATAGTCCTCCACGCTGAAGGATGGTTCAACCCAACTGATGTATCGTAGGCTCCGTAAAACGAGAGCAGTTCAAATTCTGACATGGAGACCAGCAGGAGAAACTCCTGGGGGAGAATCAATCTTTTAATGTCCTCATCTATAATTTTAAATTCTTTTTCACCATCTTTTATTGTGTACTCCAGTGTATCTGTGGTCAATTGCTTTTCAAAGTCTGTAACTTCTGATGAAACTTTAGCTTCAATAGTAATACTATCTTTTTCTTCTCTCCATGAATCTTCAACTGTTTTCTTTTCAAGCCAGTCTCTGGGATGGCTCCACTCAGTGATGAAAATTCCCCCATCTGTTAAACATGAGGAAACTGACTCCAAGTGAGAGAGAATTTCTTTTTTCGTTGTTAACAACCGCAGTGAATCCAGCACACATATAGCAGCATTATACTGGGTTTGTAACCTGAAAATCCTCATATCCTGGTGGTACCATGTAAGGGAAACACCTGCTTTCAAAGCTCTTTTTTCTGCATATTTCAGCATGACCACAGATAAGTCTAACCCTGCAGCTTCATACCCCATTTTTGCCAGCTGGACTGCGTGGTAAGCTGGACCGCATGCGAGCTCTATGACTGATTTTACACTGTACTGACAGAAGAGCTCATCTAGAAATTCACACTCTGTCACCACGTTAAACTGGCCCGGTTCAAACCTGGGGGTTCCAAAGATAACATCGTAGTAGTCTGGATAGTCTTCTATGGATCCGGGAAGTTGTTCCATGAATAGGTTAGTTCTGATCTTTTAAGTACTTATGGAAAGTATTAAGAAGAATTTACCCTGATACTAACTGTTAAGTATTTATGATTACATAAAAGAATTTATTTCAACATTCCTGCAATACCATTAAAAATTCAATAAAATTTCTTTTAAAAGAATAAAAAGGCTTGAAAATCTATAAATTTGCAAAAAAATTGAAGAGAGAAATCAATTACAAAAATGAGAATCAACATCTATCCACAAATGGTACAATTTCCAGGGCAAAAACGTTTACCTTTAAATACATCAACTGCTCACCCTAACCATGAGCCAAACTATGACAGAAAAGATATTGGGTAGGGCGAGTAACCAGGAGGTATCCCCGGGAGACATCATCGATGCTACAGTGGACTTAGCCATGTCCCACGAGAATACTGCTGCTATCAGCAAAAAATTCAAAAAAATTGGAGTCCCCGCTGTATGGAATCCTGAAAAGATTGTCATCCCCATTGATCACTGTGTTCCTGCAGCTTCTGAGGAGTATGCTAAAAATCACAAGCTCATCAGAGAATTCGTAGAAGAACAAAAAATTACGAACTTTTACGATATCAAAGCAGGTGTGTGCCACCAGGTGCTCCCTGAAAAAGGACACATCAGACCTGGCATGTTAATCGTGGGTTCTGATTCTCATACGCCCACGTATGGTGCTTTTGGTGCTTTCTCTGCCGGTATTGGAAGGACAGAAATGGCTGCAGTGTATGCTACAGGGAGTATCTGGTTGAGAGTTCCTGAAAGCTTCAAGATCATTGTGGAAGGTGAACTGCCAGAGAAAGTGTCAGCAAAAGATGCTATTCTAACTATTATTGGAGAACTGCGGGCAGATGGCTGTAACTACAAGGCAGTAGAATTCTGTGGCAGTACTGTTGAAAATATGAGTATAGGAGAAAGGATGGTCTTGTGCAACATGTCTGCAGAAATGGGTGTTAAGGCCGGGATGGTAGCCTTTGATGATACAACAAGAGCATACTTAGATCAGAGGACAGAGGGGGAGTACACTATTTTGAATTCAGATGAAGAGTGTACGTATGAGAAAACCTTCCTCTTTGGTGTATCTGATTTAGAACCTCAACTATCCTGTCCCCATACAGTGGATAATGTCAGACCAGTTCACGAAAAAGAAGGAACACAGATTGACCAAGCAGTTCTGGGTACCTGCACCAATGGGAGGGTAGAAGATTTGAGAGAAGCATCGCAGATTTTAAAGGGCAAAAAGGTAGCAGATACAGTACGGTTACTCGTGATTCCTGCATCCACAGAAGTGTATAAAGAAGCTTTACAAGAAGGTATTATCTACGATCTGGTAGAAGCAGGTGCAGTCATTTGTAATCCTAATTGCGGGCCCTGTTTGGGAGCCCACCAGGGTTCTTTGGCCCCGGGAGAGGTGTGTATTTCCTCATCCAACAGGAATTTCAGAGGGAGAATGGGGTGTAAAGAAGCAGGAATTTATTTAGCATCTCCCGCGACAGTGGCTGCTTCTGCTGTAACAGGTGAAATAACTGATCCCCGAGGTGTCTAAATGAAAGGAAGAGTTTTCAAATACGGAGATGATGTGAACACAGATGTCATATTTCCAGGGAAATACACGTACACTATATCAGACCCCAAGGAGATGGCTGAGCACGCTTTAGAGGATTTAGACCCTGATTTTGTAAAGAATGTGAAAGAGGGAGACATGGTTGTGGCAGGAAAGTACTTTGGATGCGGATCTTCACGGGAACAGTCAGTCACCTGCTTGAAAGAGGCAGGTATTTCAGTGGTCATTGCTCAATCTTTTGCACGGATTTACTACAGGAACTGCATTAATTCTGGGTTACCTCCTTTGATTCTGGAAGATACGTCAGAGATTAAAGATGGAGACGTGCTGGAAGTTGATGTAGAAGCAGGTAAAATTACTAATGTGACATCGGAGAAAACATACATGGTTAGTCCGCTGCCCCCCTTTGTGATGGAGATTATTAATGACGGTGGGTTGATCCCCCATTTGAAAAAGGTCATTTCCCATGGACGTTGAACACTACTACGATGAGAAAGCCCCTCTGTACGATGGAGAGTATAAGACTCCATTTTACAGGCTGTACAACCAGATTACCTGGGAAAATATTAAGAAATTTCTTCCTGTATCTGGTAGTCTCATCCTGGATGCAGGAGGTGGCACAGGATTGTGGGCTATCAAGTTAGCTGAATTAGGGTACTATGTAGTATTGACAGACATTTCACGGGGAATGTTGAGACAGGCGCGGTTAAAGCTGGAAGAGAAAAACATTAAAACTGTTGTATTACAGAGAGAGGACATTGAAGACATGTCCTGTTTTGCAGATGAAACATTTGACATGGCATTAGTGCAGGGAGACCCTCTCTCTTACTGTGATGATGCAGAAAAAGCAGTTCGAGAACTCAACAGGGTGTTAAAACCTGGATGTTACTGTGTAGCTTCTGTGGACAGCATGCACTACATGGTGTTGAAGCTTATGAAGATGGATTTACAGGATCAGTTAGATGCACTCTTAAAAACGGGGAAAGCTATGTTTCAGAAAGGGTTCACTATTCGATATTTCACTCCAGAAAGTCTCTGCACGTTATTTTCTGATGCAGGGTTTGAGGTGGTGAAAATAGTGGGAAAACCCACATTTCTTTCTGTTGTTCCGAGAGAAACTGCGAATAAACTGCTGAAGGATGAAAAAACCTTTGAAAAAGTACTGAAACTGGAATTACAGTACTGTGATGACCCGAGTGTAGTGGGCTTTGCCAGCCACCTGGAGGTTGTGGGAGAAAAAAAGGGAGTGCATCAATAGGTTACTGCAGACAGGTGGACACAGGTGCTCAACCAAATAAAAAGAAAAACAAGAAAGTTATAGTATTTCGATTTTGTCAATGCATTTCTGTTCACTGATTTCAACATTAGAATACTTGGCATCTGGATTGACTGCTTTAGCCATACCCTGAAATATTGGCCAGGCTATTGTACTGCAAACCATTTCTACTGGTACATTCAGGTTCTGTGCTACAAGCAAGGGGGGGCACATAATGGGGCTTTCTCTTGGTATAATCAGGGTGTTACCTTCAATACGAGTTTCTACTTTGTGGGGCGCTGTCACTGGATCGAGCCACAAATGGATTACCTTTTCTATGTCTTCAATTCCAGACCCTGTAACACCTGCTTGAGCTTTCATACCATTTCCCGTCATAGTTCCTATTCTTTCTGCAAAATTCTGTGCTACTGTCAGTGCTTCATCTCCGTACTTCTCCTTGAAGGCAAGAGTCAACCCCATCAAAAGAGATTGAATCTGTACTCCTGCCATGAATGCGGGTGGAAAATCTCTGCGCATATTCACACCTACCATGAGTGCTACCGGGGTTATATAAGTGTTGCCCTTTCTTCTTGTATTATAGAGAAATTCAATTTGCTGCAACCTCAGAATGATGAAGAACTATTCGTGCTATAACCAGGTCATCAATAAGCACCAAAGAATCAAAGCATCAAAAACCATATATACTTGCGTGAGAATATACAAGTAGTCTGCACATGGAGGAAGGCAGAACATGATCGAGGCCAGCTCAGGAACGACTGAAACAGAAGGTAGTCTGCAGGAAGAATACAAGAACGCATGGTTGAACGTAATCATAGATGAAATACTCCTCGAGTGTTACGAGGGATTGTTTTGAAGGGTTTATACTTGGAGATACTGGGAATTGTATTTATCGTATTTTTGGGATCTTTTCTCCACTTTGCTTTTGAATTGTCTGGATTCTGGGCGCCTGTAGCATTAATTTCTGCTGTAAATGAGAGTGTATGGGAACATTTGAAATTGGGATTCTGGCCAGCAGTTATCTATGCTCTCTGTAAATATCCTTTTTTGAAAAATAGGAGTAACTTCCTCATTGCAAAATCAGTTGGTATCTACGTGATCCCTGTGAGTATTGTTGTCCTCTTTTATTCATATACTACTGTTTTGGGACACAATATTCCAGCAGTAGATATTCTCATTTTCGTCGTAGCTGTCATATTAGGACAAGGAGTAAGCTACAGAATATTGGAATCATCTGAACTTCCTCAAAGGCTAAACTTGTTTGCTCTCATTGCTGTAGGATTATTGGCTGCTGCTTTTGTCGTGTTCACATTCTATCCGCCTCACCTGCCGATCTTCAGAGATCCTGGCACTGGGAAGTATGGAATCCCATAGAAGCATATAGCAGTGTCATAGTGTCCACAACTTTTTATAGGTTACGTGACAAGGAGTAAAAGGTGAGAAAGTGAATGTCGCTCTACAATTTGTTATCGGGCTCCTGGCTGGAACAGCCCTGATGCACATAAGTGCTAAAATTGTCATAAGAGAAGATGCTGCCTTACTGAAGGCTTTGGAGGCTGCTGTAATTGGTGCTCTTCTTGCCTTTGCCTTTGATATGATTTATCCTCTCTGGGGAATTGCCATTGCTTTGATGCTGGAGATTGTTGTCATCAAATTCGTCTACGATACTATGCTATCAAAAGCGGGTCTGATCTTGTTTCTGGTGATAGTGTTTTTCAGCATTGCTGTAATTGTTGGACTGTTAATATACAGATGGGTTGTCCCGGTAGGTGGGGAACTTGGTTACACTGCAATCGCTGGGTAGGCGATCTGGACAAGTTGAGATAAAGTGATATAAAAGCTATGACAGAAAGTCCTATAAGACTCAATGAACTCTAAGATGCTAACTGTAGATCTCACATAAATGAGTTAGGCCCAAAAAATGGAAATTCCCTAATTTGATTAAAAAATGAGAAATAAAAAAAGTGAAATTAAATCTAAAGCATCCCTTTGAATTTCAATTCCTTTCTCAAGTAAGCAAAAGGAATACTCCCTGCCTGGAGGAGAGTGTCGTGAAATGCTTTTTCTGAATACTGGTTCCCCATGTGTGCTTCAACCTCTTTTTGCAGTTGGAGCAGCAAGTGTTTCCCCAGAAGATAGCTCAAAGGATAGCCAGGTTCTTTGGAATACCACTTTATTTCAGCTAAAGCTGCGTAGTGTTCCATTCCTGTTTCTTTCTCTAAGAATTGAATTGCTTCATCAAAGGTCATCTTCTTACACTGGAGGTTCACATCGATGATGATCCGTACTGCCCGAAAGATGCTGTCAAGTGCTTGGGCAAACTGCATTTTGACATCTTCTCTCCCGTATTTCTGAATTCTCTCTTCACAGTAGTGGGCCCATCCTTCCACAAACTCGGGAGCGTCAGCGATTATTCTCACCAGAGAGGGGTGTTTATTAGCCCAGGTCAACTGTGTATGGTGGCCAGGATAAGCTTCGTG
>SMTZ1_10003290_pt1 | contig 16759 bp, 16 predicted proteins | sample DeeMarSWOR136_30_FD_25667 | JGI IMG/M metagenome (IMG submission 25667)
AGGACAGTTCAATGACGAGAGAAAATTCAGAGCCCTTAACCGTCGTTGATTTTGGAGGCAATCAAGTGAATAAACCAGTCCAAAATGGGATAGAAAAATGGACAAAAATTGGCACTGTTCAAACTAAGATTTTAGTGAATTTTTAGATTGACAAGGGATAATTTTTTTGATACTAGTAACTTAACGAAAATGAGCGAAAGCACTCAACGACAAAAATTGCGCAAAGCTGTCTATCCAGGCTCTTTTGATCCCATCACCAATGGACACGTCGATATCATAAAAAGAGGATTGAAAATCTTTGACTCCATACTCGTTGCGGTGCTGGAAAATCCCAAAAAGAAACCGCTTTTCTCTGCCAAAGAGAGAGTCAGCATCATTCAGGACGTATTTGCCGGCCAAAAAAATACAGAGGTGAAATCCTTCCACGGACTGCTCATCGATTTCGCGAAAAAAAACAAGGCAAGGGTCGTCATCAGGGGATTAAGAGCCATTTCAGACTTCGAGTACGAATTCCAGATGGCCCTGATGAACATGAAGCTCGACCCGGAAATCGAGACTTTCTTCATGATGCCCAATCTCAGTTACTCCTTCCTCAGCTCCAACCTGGTAAAGGAGATCTACATGCTGGGTGGCTGCCTCAAGGGCTTGGTCCCGGACCAGGTCGAGAAAAAACTCAGAGGAAAATTCAAAGTTAAGCACCAGAGCTTAAATCCATAGACATTTAGGGAGAAAGAATAATGTTTGGCAAAGATAAAGGATTGGTTGGACTGGACATCGGCTCTTATGCCGTCAAAGCTGTCGAGTTCAAATCAAAGAAAAAGGCCGGGGGTGAATTCTACGAAGTCGCCAAGATAGGCCTGGAATTCCTTCCTCATGACGCCATCGTGGAAGGGACGATCATGGATGCGACAGCCGTGTCCGAAACCATAAAGATGATATTTGATGAGAATAAAATTGCCAACAAGAATGTCGTTATCTCCCTCTCCGGCAGCTCGGTGATCATCAAGAAGATATCACTTCCTTCTATGGAGACTGAAGAGTTGGCCGAATCCATCATCTGGGAAGCCAGACACAACATTCCTTACCCCTATGAGGAAACAGCAGTGGATTATGCTATCCTCAAACCATCCCTTGACTCAGAGGACAAGAACCTGGATATTCTTCTTGTCGCGGCCAAAAAAGATAAAGTCACCAATTACAGTAACGTGGTCCATCAAGCCCGGAAAAACCTGCTCGCCATTGAAGTCGATGCCTTTGCTCTTCAAAATGCCTTCGAGATAAATTACCCGGAGCTCCACAAGGAAAAGTCAGTCGCTTTGATCAACCTCGGCGCTAACACGACCAATATCATCATCACCAAAAAAGAAAAACCTCAACTCTTTAGAGACCTCTCCATAGGCGGCTCCTTCATCACAGAGAACATAAGAAAGGACCTCGGCCTCAGCATCGATGAGGCTGAAAAGGTCATCAAAGGGATCCCTGCCAAGGATATCCCTCCCGAACAGGTTGAAACAGTCTTGAACACGAACATCGAAAACCTGCTCGAAGAGATCGAGAAAACCTTTTCTTTCTACGAAGCTGGAGAAGGGGGAGAGAGGAAAGTCGAGCAGATACTCCTGAGCGGGGGGCTCGCCAAGCTCAAAGACCTGCCAAAATTTTTCGCTCAAAAGCTCGGGATTGAAACAGAGGTTTTCAACCCCTTCCGCAACATCTATTACAACGAAAAGAAATTAGACCCAGTCTATTTTCAAGATATGGCCTCCATGTTTGGAGTGGCCACAGGATTAGCAATTCGAAAAACGGAAGAGTAGAGCCATGATACGCATAAACTTATTAAAAGAAGAACCAAAAGCTCCTGCCGTAAGGGAGGAGGTAGTCAAGGAAAAAAAGCCATTCCCGATGACCTCTCTTCTCGGGCTGTTCGTCGTTGCCGCTGTCGCCATCGGTTTCCTGCAATTCAACGCCATCAAAAAAGAAAGGAATCTCTTGAATACGGTGGAAGAGGAGAAAAACAAGCTTAAGGATGTCGTCTCCAAGCTGGAAACAGTCAAGGCCCAGCAGGCGCTGATAGTGAGAAAGATAGACCTCATCAACCAGTTGAAATCCCAACAGGGAGTCGCGGTGAACATCATGGATGAGATCAGCAAGCACATCCCCTATTGGGTCTGGCTGACCGAGGTGACCTACAGCAAGCAATCGCTCCAGATTCGGGGCAGAGCCATCGACAACAACCTGATCTCAGATTACATCTATAACCTGGAGACAAGCCCTTATTTCGACAACGTCGAACTCCAATCCTCTACTCGCAGACAAGCCAGGGGAGGCAACGAATTCTACGATTTTTCTATGACTGCAAAGCTTGCCTCTCCAATGATAGCCACGCCTTCAACAAAACCCGAACAAAAGGGGAGATAAAATGAAAGACTGGCCTTGGTATGGACATCTGCTTTTAATAGCGATCATTGCCGGGCTTCTCTACTTTGTCTGGTTCAAGCCCAAAAACGAAGAGCTGAAAAACCTCAAAGCGGAAAGGGAAAAAGTCCAGCAAGAAGTCGATGTGCTCCGCAGACAAAAAAGGCAGCTGGACGAAATCGAAAGGGAGATCGCGGTCCTGAACCAGACTCTCAAGGAGCTCGAGGCCATCATTCCCCAGAGGAAAGAAATCTGGGATATCTTGAGGAACATGCAGCAGCTCGCAATCAATTCCCGCCTCAAAATCGACAAGTTTGACCCCAAAGGAGAAGTCCGAAAGGAATTCTACTACGAATGGCCGATCGACCTGGAGATCCAAGGAGACTACCATAACCTCGCCTCATTCTTTGACCGGCTGAGTAATTTCTCACGCCTCTTCAATGTCGAGGATTTCTCCATAAAAGCCCTTTCAAGGCAGACCGACGCTGACACCATCTCCGCCACAACCACAGCCAAAACATACATCTTCCGTGAAGAAGCTCCAGCTCCGAAGGAAACGAAAACGAAAAGACCGGGGAGGAAGTGAAAATGAAAAAGACAGTCTCTTTTATGCTTATGATCAGCTTCCTCTGCCTGGTTGGCTTGCCCACCCTATCACAGCAGGCGAAGCAGCAAGCTGGACAGGAAAATGAACAGGAGCTTACCACCCAGGAAATCACCGAAAAAATGCCGAGAAGGACTCGACCTGCCTACAGCCGGGCTGGCCGGAAAGACCCCTTCAGGGACCTGATCGCCCAGCAGGAAGCCACGAGAACGACTGAAGGCGTCGAAGGGCCGCAGGTCTCTGTCGAGAACCTGAATGTCATCGGGATTGTCCAAGCGAGAGGGACTTTTACCGCCATAGTCACCGGTCCTGAGGAGTTTCCCCTGTTCATCAAAGTCGGTCATAAATTCTCTGACGGTTTCGTCCTTTCGATCGATGAGTCCAAGGTTGTTTTCCGAAAGACAACCGAAAGAGGCTCACCTCTATTCAAGCCAAGAGATATAGTCAAAGAAATAAATCCAGAGGAGCGAAGATGAAAAAGAAAAAACTAATCCAGATACTATTTTTATTTTGTTTTCTTTCTCTATTGCTCGGACCCGCCAATAGCCAAAATCTAGTCAGTATCGATAAGATATCCGTCCAATCAGAAGAGCTCAATACGCTCGTTTTTATCGAATCAAGCGCACCTCTTCGGATTACCGGAACTTACTATTCCCAAAGCGACCCGGCAACCATTGTCATCGAACTGGACAAGGTCTCCGCCGAGGCCGAGACTCAAATCGACCTCCAGGAATCCCTGCTTATCGAGGAGATCAAGATTGAGAAAAGCGGGGTCGAAACCGCCCTCCTCTTTATCCGAATGCGGGAGAAGCTCCCCTACCGGTTCTACACCTCCAACGGAACCACGGTCGTCGAGCTCAATCGAATCCAGAGGACACTCAACGGATACATCCTCTCCTCAGCCACCGAAGAAAAACTCAAAGCGATTCCCAAAAAGATGATCAATTTCGTCGGAGTCGGGATCATAGAGAGGACAGACAGCCTCGAGGTGACCGCAAAACTTAACGAGGAAGCCGTTTCCCAGGTTTTTGCTCTCGAGAATCCTCTCCGCCTGGTCGTCGACTTCTTCGATACTCTCTACCCTGACCCCACCTACACCTATCCGGTTCAGAGGCTGGGCATCTTCAGGGTGAGAACAGGACAATTCCAGAGGGAAAGTCCTTACACCATTGCGCGGTTGGTTTTTGACCTGTCTGAACCGAGATACTACACTCTGGACATCGACAGGACCGAGATCGTCGCCTCCTTCGACAAGGGACCCGTCACCAGAGCAATTCCCGCTGTCCGCCCGGTTCCAACAAAGCCGGAGGTGGAAGTCCCGCCCGAGGTGGAGAAGCCTGTTGAACGTCCCCCTGAGGTCACACGACCGCCGGTCACTCCTGAAGTGACTGCCCCTGCGGAGCGCTACAGACCCAGGACCATTGCCGAAGAAGAGACAGGGTATTTTGGCGAGATCATCGGCGCCCTCAGGTTTAAAGACGCCGACCTGGAAGATGTCGTCCTCTGGCTCGCTGATTTCGCCGGATTGAATGTCGTCTTTGACCCGGATGTCCGGGGAACCGTCACCTGTGACTTGAGATACGTTCCCTGGGACCAGGCTCTCGACGTCATCTTAAGACCCAACAAGATGGGTAAAACCATTGAAGGAAACATCCTCCGGATCGCTCCGGTGGGCACTCTCACCCGGGAAGCAGATGAACGAAGGAGACTCGAGGAAAGCCGGGAGCTGGCCGGACCTGTTGATACCAAATATTATGAGCTCTCTTATGCCCGGGCAAGGGATATCGAAAGTCTCCTCCGAGGTAAGATATCTACCCGGGGAGAGCTTATCATCGACGAGCGGACAAATACCTTGATCATCACCGACGTCAGAGACAGGTTCGACCTCCTGGAGCAGCTCATCGCCGTCCTCGATACTCCCACACCTCAGGTTTCCATCGAAGCGCGCGTCATCGAAGCCAGTTCCAATTTCGTCCGGAATCTGGGAATTCAGTGGGGAGGCCGCGGAAGAATAGATCCCTACTTCGGCAACCAGACATCCCTCCAGTTCCCCAACAGAATAGACGTTGACGGCGCCCTCATCCCCCAGGGTATCACGACCAGAGGAATCGGTGGGCCCCTGGGCGGCTACGCGATAAACCTTCCCGCTCCAGCATTCAACACCGCCCTCGGCCTTTCCTTCGCCAATATCATGGATACGGTCAGGATAGACCTGGCACTCTCTGCCCTGGAGACCACTGGTCAGGGAAAAATCATCTCATCCCCATCTGTGACAACCCAGAACAATCACGAGGCGGTGATCATCCAAGGCCGACAGATCCCTGTTCAGACCGTTGCTAACTTCACTACCTCAGTCACATTCAGGAATGCGGCTTTAGAGCTGAGAGCCACTCCTCAGATAACGGCAGAAGGAACCATTATCATGGACATTGATATCCGGAACGACGCGCCGGATTTTGCCAACCTGGTCAACGGAATCCCTCCCATTACCACCCAGAGCGCGACAACACGAGTCATGGTTCCGGACGGCGGAACGAGCGTAATCGGAGGTATCTACAGGACAGAAGATTCCATCACACGAGGAAGAGTGCCTTTTCTCCATAAAATTCCGATTCTGGGAACCATCTTCAAGAATTTCTCCCGGACAAAACAGCACAGGGAATTACTGATCTTCATTACTCCCAGAATAATCCAATAACAGGGTGGAAAAAATGAAAAGAATGAAAACCTTAAAAATATTGGCTATCCTTCCCTGTATCTTTCTCCTGCTTTCCTGCGACAACATCCTCAACGACGGCGAGCAATCCAACAGCGTGCTCATCGTCGCCAAGATAACCGGACAGACCGCTGATGGAGGCGATGCGGACTTTTATGAATCCGATGTCCAGGATGATACCACAGGGAATGTTTACGAAGATGTATCTGTTGCTTCTCTGGAGGCAAGGCTTAAAGAACCCGAATCCATTCTCGGTCCATCTTACAACAACAACGTCCTCGTCTACGGCTACAGAGTCTCCTATACAGCCGTGCTTCCTTCGGGTTCCAGTGTCCCGGTCTCATTCCAGGGGTCGATGAATGTCGTTATCGATATCGATGCCACTGTGGACGTGAGCTTCATCTTGGTCAGAGCAGCTGCCAAGAACGCAGCGCCGCTTCAGGATCTCAAAGGGACTATCAACGCCCTGCTGGTTGACGCGACGATCACTTTCTTTTGCAGAGACTTGAACGGCAAGCCGGTGAAAACCCCTTCAGGCCAGGATCCTTCGGGCACGATATCCATAAACTTCGCTGATTGGGTGAATTAACTCCTGCATCCCGAATTCATCAACAGAGGATAAGCAGGAGGAGAGAACCGGTTTCTCCTGAAAATCGCTATAAGAAAAGAGCAGCCGGCTTTACCGCTGCTCCCTTCCACGTGAAGACAAACGCAAAGACGATTCCCATTCTCATCAATCGTAGACCAGGACGGTCTTTTTTGTCCTGGCTGTCCGCGTCAGGTCCCTGAGAGCATTATCCAGGATTTCTTTTCTCGATGCCTTGAGGATAACCTGGATTCTGGTTCTCCCTCTTACCTTGGCCACCGGTGCCAGACTTGGTCCCAAAATCTCGATATTCTTTGAACTCTTCCTGACCCTCTCCATGAATCTCCTGGACTGTCTGGCCAGGCTCCTCAGATTTTCACCTTGAAATAGGATTTCCACCAGACGGCAAAAAGGAGGATAATTCAAGAGGCGGCGAAATTCCAACTCTTCCTTGAAAAAAGACCTATAATCGCTGCTGGAGGCGAGACGTATGCTGAAATGGTCGGGCAGCGCTGTCTGGATGATCGTTTCTGCGTCCGGTCCCGGCCTGAGAAATCCCATCATCCGGCTGACGGCCCGAAATGTCCTCTCGTTGGCTCTGTAATCCGGCAGAGTCAGGATTATTTCAGGAAAGAGGATCACCACCAGAGATGCGGGCCGGATGTCCGTCTGGCGAGCCAGGAGCTGCGTCCCGACCAGGATGTCGATATTCCCTCTGTTGTAGCTGCCAAGGACTTTTTCCTGTTCATCCCGGGTGAGGTCCGCGGCCAAAGATTTGACCTGACTTTGAGGAAAAATTTTCCTCAACTCCTCCTCAATAGCCTCGACTCCCAGCGTTCTGCTCCGGGTCATCCGGCTGCCGCAACCCGGGCAGTCAACCGCTACGGGAGTCGAATATCCACAGTAATGGCAGACCAGGCTTTTATCTTTCTTGTGAAAGGCCAGCGCAATATCGCAGCGGATACATCGCGGCACAGAATTGCATTCCGTACAGAATATATATGAAGCGTAGCCCCGGCGGTTCAAAAAGACCAGAACCGGCTCCTTATTCTTCAATCTCTCTGAGATACGGACCGCAAGCCTTCGAGAGATACCCCTTCTTTCCTGCCGGCTATCGATGATCTCGGCCATCTTCCTTTCTTTTTCTTCCTCCAGGCTCACCAGGTGTCCTCCCTTCCTGGCCCTGAAAAAGGCGCTGACGCGAGGAACCGCCGAACCGTAAATCAGGGTCGTACCTTGTCCCTGGGCTTTGATCCAGGCTCCTTTCCTGGCATCGTAACTGGGGCTCTCCTGCTGGTAATAGGATTCATCCTGTTCTTCGTCAACAATTACCAGACCGAGGTCTTCGAGAGGCGCAAAAAGAGCCGAACGGGAGCCGACCACAACTTCTGCCTCTCCTTCCTTGATTCTCAGCCACTCCAGCTCTCTCTTCCTCTCGGATAAACGGCTGTGAAGCAGGGCTGCTCTCTCTCCCAGCCTTTTCTCAAATTTCTCCGTTAAAGCCTGGGTTACGGCGATTTCCGGGAGCAAGAACAAGACCTTTTTTCGCATTTCCAGGCTTTTTTTAATCAGCTGGAAATAAACAGACTCCCTTTTATCCGAGGGGCCGTGGAGGAAGAACGGGGCAAAGGCCTGGCTCCGGATCGAAGCGCTAATCCTGTCTGTTGTCTGACGGGAAAGAGCGTCCAGCGAGAAATCCAGCTCCAACTGGGCCTGGCTCCCGGTCACCGATGGTGACCGCCTTTTCTTTTTTCTCTTAACGTCCCGCTGGGTTTCAACCAGGCCGTTCTTTTCAAGCCGGGATAACAGGGCGGAGAAGCCTTTCACCTGCAGCTTTCTTTTGAGAAAGAGAAGGCTGTAATCTCTTTTCTGGAGGAGACTCAGGATCTTTCTCTCTTCTTCTGATAATGCCCTATCCTCCAAGGCCGCCATCCCTTTTTCAGTCAAAAACAGCCTTGTCTGGCTTTTCAGGATAAAAGATGGCGGCAGGGAAGCTTGAAGCAGCTCTCCCCAGGATGAATAGAAGTAGTCACTGAGCCTTCGGGTGAAGGAAAGGAAAGAGGAAGAGAAAACGGGCTCATCATCCAGCATCTCTGCTATTTCTTTGAGGGGGATTCCGGGTGCCGGTCTTCTTTTCCTGATTCCGATGATAAACCCGGTCAGCATCCTCTGGGAAAAGGGAACAAGGACCCGTGAGCCGACCTGAGCTCTATCGATGAAAGATTCGGGAATGATGTAGGTAAAGGCCTGGCTGACTGGCAGGGAAAGGATGACTTCGGCGTACAGGGTCATTTCTTGCCCAGGAAAGCCATCACTTTTTTCATGTCTTCCCAGACCATCTTTTTGAGTATTTTATTGGATTCGTTGCGGATAAGGTAGGAAGGATGAAAGGTTGGCATAACCTGAATCCCGCCGTACTCATAAAAATTTCCTCTGAGTGCCGACATCCCCAGGCGGTTGGGGACAAAGAAGTCTGAAGCCACCTTGCCCAAGGTCACCACCACTCTGGGCCTGATCATTTCCAGCTGTTCCAGAAGGTACCCTTTGCACTTTTCGATCTCGTCCGTATGGGGAGTCCTGTTATCAGGCGGACGGCACTTGACGATATTGGTGATATAGACTTCTTCCCTTTGAAAGTGCATGGCGTTTATGATCTTGGTCAGAAGCTGACCTGCTCTCCCCACGAAAGGCTTTCCCTGGATATCTTCATCCCGGCCAGGCGCTTCTCCGACGAACATCAGCTCTGTCTCCAGGTCTCCTTCCCCGGGCACCGCATTTTTTCTTCCCTGAGCAAGAGGGCATTTCTGGCAGTTCAGGATTTGTTCCTTGAGCGAAAGATAACAGTTTTCCTGAGAAGACGAAGGCAATTCGATGAAGTCAACGCCCAGCAGCGAATAATATTTGAGCCTTTCCTCGAGATCCGCGATGACCCTCTCAACTCTTTTTTCCAATGATCTCCTCGATTTTATCCAGGATGAGCTGACTGACCTCGACTTTGGTCATCTTCTCGGACCGAATCTCCCCTTTACCGGGGAGAATAATGCTGACCTGGTTATAATCCGACTCAAAACCGACTTGCTCATCCAGCACATTGTTGGCCACGATCATATCCAGCTTTTTCGCCTTCAACTTCTTGGCCGCATTCTCGGCGACCTTCTCTGTCTCTGCCGCAAAGCCCACCAGGACCTTCGAGCCTTTCCTGCGGCTCAATTTCAGAAGTATATCCGGAGTGGGGACGATGGGAATTTTCTCTCCCAGATTTTCCTTCTTTATCTTGCTGGGACTGGCCTCAGCGAATTTGAAATCCGAGATTGCCGCCGCCATGATAACGATATCAGCCTCGGTGAAATGCTTCGACACCTCTTTCTCCATCTCCTCGGCGGTCTGGACTTGGCTGAATTCCGACTCCGGAGGCGGAAAAAGCGGAGATGGGCCGGAAACAAGAATGACGTTGGCTCCCCGCCGCAGAGCTTCCTCGGCAAGCTCATAGCCCATCTTCCCCGTGGAACGGTTGGTGAGAAAGCGGACCGGGTCGAGGAACTCGCGGGTGGGGCCAGCAGTCACCAGGACCGTCTTTCCCTTCAGGCTCCTTCTCTTTTTGATCAGCCTCAATCCTTCATCCATAATCCTTTCCGGAGAAGCCAGCCTCCCCCATCCTGTATCCTTACAGGCAAGATATCCTCTTTCCGGTTCGACAAATTTTACTCCCAGGCCCTTGAGCTTGCGAATGTTCTGCTGGGTCTGGCGGTGAAGATACATGGCTTCGTTCATCGCAGGGACGATCAGCACAGGGCAGGTGACAACCGTATAAAATGTCGACAGGAAGTCATCCGCAACGCCAGAAGCAAACTTCCCGATGACATTGGCTGTGGCCGGAGCGACAAGGAGCAGAGCGACTTCTTTGGCCAGGGCGACATGGGCGATTCTCTCCGACGGCTGCTCCTCGAAGGGATCGACGATCACCTCCCTTGCCGAGAGGGCGCTGAAGAGAAGAGGTGAGATCAAACGGGAAGCGTTTTTGGTCATGATCACCTGGACTTGAAGATCCTTTTCCTGGAATCTCCGGATTAAATCACAGGATTTGTAGATGCTGATTGAAGAGGATACTCCTAAGGCTATTAATGTCATCTCAACCTCTGATCAATCCTCGGAAAAACTCCAGAGGATGGGGACGATCTCCTTTTTCCTGGATTCGAGACTGCATCTCTTGCTGCGGATGATCGACTCCAGGTCCTGAACAGCCTCCTCCAGGTCGTCATTGATGACTATATAATCAAACTGGGGATAAGCCCTGATGTCCTTTCTCGCCATCTCCAGACGCTCCTGGATGAATTCCGGGCTCTCCTGGCCTCTCGCCTCAAGTCTTCTTTTCAGCTCTTCAAAAGAAGGAGGCAGGATAAAGATGAATATGGCCTTTTTCAATTTGGATTTGATCTGTTCAGCTCCGTGGACATCGATATCCAGGATAAGATCACCCCTGGCGCTCTTCTTCTCAACCTCTCTCCTGGAAGTCCCGTAATTATGATCATGAAAGACCGTCCACTCGACCAGTTTCTCCTCTTTGATCATCTCTCCGAATTCAGCCTTGGAGATAAAATAATAATCCTTTCCTTCCTTTTCTGAATCTCTCTTTTTGCGCGTCGTGTGAGAGACCGAAAACCAGATATTGTCCACTCTTTTCAGAACCTGTCGGACCAGAGTGGATTTTCCGCATCCTGAGGGGCCAGTGATGACGAAAAGCATCTATCTCCTCCAATTCGTGTAGTATCAAAAAACCTGTCTACTCGACATTCTGAATCTGCTGCCGAATACTTTCCACTTCTCCCTTTATGGTCAAAATTCCTTTAGTAATATCAATATCCTGGGACTTGGAACTGATGGTGTTCGCCTCCCTGAAGAGTTCCTGGGCGACAAAGTCCAGCTTTCTGCCCATAGGTTCTCTCTTCTTCGGAGAAAGAAGCTCCAGAGCATGATCCAGGTGGCATCTTAACCTGACGATCTCTTCTGTCAAATCATATCTCTGCGCATAATAGGCAGCCTCTTCAGCCAGCTTTTCTTCAGAGAGCGGGCTCTCCAGGCTTAGCTCCTTGAGCCTTTTCTTCAGCTTCTGCAGGATGAGCTGGGGCTGCTTCCTGGCCTTCTGTTCGAGCCGACCCATCATGCTTTTTATCCTCAGAAGAGAGTTCCTGATCTCTTTTGCGATCTCATGGCCCTCTCTCTTCCTCATTTTCAGGACTTCATCCAGCGTCTTTTCAAAGCTTCTCTCCAGGAATGATATTTCTTCGGCCGAGAAATTCTTCCTTCTGAGTTCCACCACCTGGGGAAGACTGAATACCCTGTCCACTGAAAGACTCACACCCTTGATCATTCGAGAAGAGGCCTTCTCCAATGATGAAAGAATTTTCCGGAGCAGGTCTTCGTTGATGCGAAGCTCCCAAGCAGAGGAGTCCAGTGAGCTAAGCTCGAGGAAGACTTCGAACCTCCCCCGGTGGAATTTTTTCTGGAAGATGGTCCGAAGCCTGTTTTCTATATCGCCGATCTGAGCACCGCGGTAACTCCAATCCAGAAAGCGATGGTTCAAGCTCCTGACGCTGTATTTCACCGCCAACGCCCTGGAGGCGAACCTTTTCTCGGCAAATCCGGTCATACTCTGGATCAAAGCTCTGCCTCCTCCTCAAGAAACTGAAGGTCATACAATTTCCTGTAAATCCCGTTCACCCGTAAGAGCTCCTCGTGGCTGCCCGTCTCTGCAATTCTTCCTTTGTCGATAACCAATATCCTGTCCGCGCTGTGGATCGTTGAGAGGCGATGAGCGATGATAAAAGTCGTCCGGTCCTTCATGACATTGGCCAGGGCGATCTGAATGAGCCTCTCCGACTCAGAATCCAGGGCAGAGGTCGCCTCATCCAGGATAAGAATGGGCGGGTTCTTGAGCAAGGCTCGGGCGATGGCCAGCCTCTGTCTCTGCCCGCTGGAAAGCAAAGTGCCGCCTTCCCCGATGCTGGAATCATAGTGCTGAGGAAGTTCCATGATAAACGCGTGCGCTTCAGCGGCCTTGGCCGCTTCCTCAATCTTGTCCAGGGGCATGTCCTCCAGTCCGTAGGCAATGTTCCTGCTCACAGTGTCATTGAAGAGAATGAGTTCCTGGGTCACCAACCCGATCTGGGAACGGAGCGAAGAGAGAGTCACTTCCCGGATGTCGACTCCGTCGATGGTGATCCTCCCTGAAGTCGCATCATAAAAACGGGAAAGGAGGTTGATGATGGTCGTTTTTCCGGCACCGCTCAATCCGACAAGGGCGATTCTTTCGGTGGGATTGACTTTAAAGCTGATGTCACGGAGGACGGGCATCGTATTGTCATAGCTGAAAGATACGTTCTCAAACTCCACGCTTCCTTTGACCGGAGGCAGGGAGTAGGCCCTGGGATTCTCCTTGATCTGAGGCTGGCTCTGCAGGACTTCCTGTACCCTTTCATAGCTGGCCACAGCCTGCTGGATGGTGTTATTCGCCCGGCTCAAGCGCTTGATGGGAGTGTACATCATAAAAATGGCCATGATAAATGAACTGAAATCGCCGGGGGTCATGTATCCCTGGCCTATCCGGGATGTCCCGATGATAAGGATGAACGCTCCCAGAATGCCGCCTACAAATTCCATGAAAGGAGAAGAAGCGCTCCCCACCCATTCCAGCTTCAAACAGGCTTTAAAATAGCTCAAAGTCGACTGAAAAAACTTCTTCATCTCGAATTTTTCCATGGTGAATGCTTTGATGATCTTATTTCCTTTTATGGTCTCATGGAGAAGGTTGTAAATATTGGCTATTTTTTTCTGGTTAAGTAAGCCCTTTTTCTTGAGCTGATGGCTGAAGAGAATCAAGGGAACGATCGCCAGGGGAGTGATGACGAGCGAGAGCAAAGCCAGCTGCCAGTCGGTGACAAATATCTTTCCCGCAAGGGCCAGGATCATAAGGGCTGAGAGCATGAGATCTCCCATGCTGCCAGCGACTCCCTGCTGGACCTTATCGACATCGCTCGTAAGACGGGACATCAATTCGCCGGTCGGTTTATGATCAAAATAATCCATGGACTGATAGATGAGACTCCCGAAGAGGTCATCCCTTAAGTCTTTCACTGCCTTATGCCCGATGGACTTCATGAAAAAAGAGGCTAAAAAAGTGAATATTCCTTTGCCGAAAATAACCACCACCAGCAGTAAAGGGATGAGCCATATGAGCTGTTCCTCAACCGTCTGGAGCCTTTTAAAAACGAAACTCAAGAAGCTGAGCCTTCCGCCCTCTGTCTGCAGAGCATTTTTCATTATCATCTGGTCGATGATAGGCTGCACCAGATCGACAAAAACATAGGTGAAAAAAGCGGCAAAGATACTGAAGAGAAAAGAAAGAGCCAGCCTGTTTTTCTGAACGAGGGTGAGCTTGAAAAGCTGGAATATTTCTTTCATTGTTCAGGACGAAGGTCTTGACAAAAATTTCTCGGCTATCTCCAAGGCATTCAGAGCCGAACCGAGGATCAAATTATCGGCAACTGTCCACACCCAGAAGCCGTTGGGAAAGTTTTTTTCCCTTTTTATCTGCCCGATAAAAATCTTTTCCTTACCGGCGACTGAAATAGGACTCGACCGGGTGGGCAGGGAAAGGTCAAACAGAGGATGCTTCCGGAAAGCGTCTTTCATTCCCTGAATGTCTGTTTTCCTCTTAACTTCTAAAAAAGTCATGATCGAATAGGTGTAAAAGACCGGGGCCTGGATGATGGACAGAAAGAGAGGAAAATCATGGACAGGGAGGACCCGCTGCAGTTCCGCTTGGATCTGATTCTCCGCCGAAGAAAAGCCATCATCATCGGCTTTTTCCGTGTGGGAAAGAATGTTGAAAGCGATCTGCTCACTGAATACCTTTTTGGAGAGCGACTCACTGCTCAGGAGGCAGTAGCTCTGGTCTGCCAGCTCTTCGATCCCGAACTCTTCAAAGGCGGAGACAGGCTGGAGGATGAAAGATACCGCCCTGGAGATCCCGAACTTCTTGATGACTATCTGAAAAATATGAGAGAGGACCACAGTGACCGGATGGGGATTGGCGATAAGTGCAAAAGGCTTCTTGGTGATCAGTTCATCATTCACTCCGGCGACCACGACCGGTACACTCTCTTCCGAGTTGAACGCCCCGCTGAGATCAATGGCCTGGAAATCCTGCGTGTTTGCCAGAGCACCATACTCCCGATTCACTTTTTTATCCGCTGCCAGAAAAACAAGGTCAGCACTCCGCAGGGAATCCTTTTCCAGATGATGGATGACCTTTGGTTCCCCCCGGAACTGCGTCAGCTTGCTGTATTCTTCTTCAACGTCGGGATCATAAAACTCGATGTCTTCCAAAGGGAAATTCCTCATCTCCAGGATCTTTCTGAGTTCTTTCCCGCGCAGCGAATCCGTGCCAACCATGGCAACTCTTACCTTCTTCATCGCGCCCATTGTTCAATGATAAAAGCATCAAAGAAATTTTTTGTATTCTGACATGAGGAAATACATCTTATCCTTAAGAATGAGCTTTTTCTTCTTCAACTCCTTCTCTTCCTGTCTCTCCGACTCGGTCAGATAACTTTTGGTCTTCAATTTCTCCAGCTTTTTCTCGTACTGTTGATGGAGTTTATTCGCTTTCCTGAACTCCTCGTTTTCCTTCAGCAGAAGTTTTTTAAGCTCTTCTTCTCGCATAGGGTTTTCCTCCGCCTAAAGAATATCACAACCTATCCCCTATTTCAATTTAGCCTTTTGGGACATTTCTGCCAGAGAAAAAACAACGAATCAATTGACATTTTGGGAGTGGGTAATTATACTTTTGACTCACGGCGAGGTAGCTCAGTCGGTAGAGCGAGAGACTGAAAATCTCTGCGTCGGCGGTTCGATTCCGTCCCTCGCCATTTCCCTTCATGTTCTGGCCCAGACGTCATCTTTCAAGTCTGTAAAATTGGCTCCCCTTTTGGTCTCTCTAATAGGCAAAAGCGAAATTCTTTAAAGATATATCGAGTTCCTGAGTTGCGGATTGCAGGTCTTACGCAAAATCGAAGAATCCAGTTTGGAAAAGGTCTATTTATAACTCGAGAGATTTCAGGAAATCCCTGAGCCTCTGGCTGAACTCGGGCCTCTTCAGAGCCAGGGAGACCGTGGCTTCAAGGAAGCCCATCTTATTACCGCAGTCGTAGCGCGTTCCCTCGAAGATGACTCCGTAGACAGGCTGCTTCCCGATGAGGAACTTGATGCCATCCGGGAGCTGCATCTCTCCCCTGTGGTCGGGCTTGGTCTTTTTTATCCCTTCGAAAATCTGGGGAGTGAAGACATACCTGCCGAGGCTGGCTAGGTTGGAAAAGGCCTTTTCCGGCCCGGGCTTTTCGACAAGGTCCTCGATCTGAAAGACACGCTCTGAGATCTTTTTAGGCTTGACTATGCCGTACATCCTGGTTCCTTGCTCATCCGTCTCTCCGAGGACGATGACCGACGCCCCCTTTTCTTCGGAGACTTCGATGAGCTGTTTGGTGCAGGGCGTGGGACAGTCGTATATATCATCAGGAAGAAGGACAGCAAAGGGCTCCTGTCCGATAAACTCTTCGCCCATGAGCACAGCGTGTCCCAGACCGAGAGCCTGTTTCTGCCTGATATAACAGAACTCCGCCAGCTTTGAGATCCTCTTGATCTCCTCAAGGAGATCGAGCTTCCTTTTTTCCTCGAGGAACTGCTCCAGCTCAGGGCTCTGATCGAATAAATCCTCCATCGATGACTTCCCCCTGCTGGTGATGATGGCGATGTGCTCGATGCCGGATTGAACGGCTTCCTCCACGCTGTAGAGGATAAGGGGCTTATCTATCACCGAGAGCATCTCTTTTGGCTGGCTCTTGGTAGCGGGAAGGAACCGTGTCCCAAAGCCTGCCGCCGGGATGATGGCTTTCCCACGTTCACGTCCTCAGAAGACAAACAAGGCTGACTATTGAAAACCCTTGTTCCTGATCTCTTCTGCCCGGACTTCTCACTTAGAATCTGTAGCTGATGCTGATGGTGGGGACGATGATGCTCATCTTATAAGCACCGGGCATGGCTGTCTCGTAGCCTGGGGGCATCTCGATGGTGAAGAAGGGATCGAAAGGAATGGTGACCACATTAAACGGAACGCTTCTATCCTTGCCCATCAGGTACTCGATACCGAAGTCAAGCTGGAGACCGTTAAGCGAATAGCCAAATCCTGCTGTAAGCACATTAAAATCATGGCTGGGGAGGAGAACGTTCAAAGTTGTCTCTGGAGCCGGAGAGGGATCGAAATAATAGCCGGCCCGAAAAGCGTATTTATTAAACCTGTATTCAGCGCCGAAGCGGATCTGGAGCGCGTCATCCCAGTTCATCGGCCTGAGATCGTCACCGCTCTGCTCCATCATCGTCGCCCAAA
>SMTZ1_10008476_pt1 | contig 16757 bp, 35 predicted proteins | sample DeeMarSWOR136_30_FD_25667 | JGI IMG/M metagenome (IMG submission 25667)
CCATCTTCGACGGGCGGTACCGCTACGACGAGGACCGTGCGATCTGCATCCAGGTCCCGGGGCCGACGGACGAGGGCGTGACCTTGGAGAAGGCGGTCGAGGAGGCGCGGGAGGTCTACCAGAGCCACGGTGACTGCGTGCTGGTCGAGAGCGATTGGGACCCGAAGGCGAGGGTGGCGACCGGCGGCACGATCGTGTGGGACCCGAGCCACGGGTAGGATAGACGAATGGAAATCCGGGCCCGCGTCGTGGCGATGTGGGACACTGTTTGGGTCACTCATGTAGCCCGTTTTTTATTTGGAATCCCTATTGACGAAAGTAAGAAAAGAGGTATGATGTATGTAGAAGTTGAGGGAAAAACGATGGCGGCGAACAAGGTGATCAAGATTCTGAGGAAGCACAAAAAGGCCCTGGAAGGGGCTGATCCCGAGATTGAATGCCCGTCCTGCTACGGGCGGTTTTTCGAGTCCGAACTGGTACAGTCCTCGCCGGTGCAACCGCCCTGCGAATGCCCCAAGTGCGGCCTCAGGATCAATCCCAATTTCGCCCCTTTCCCCTTCATCACGACGGGGAATTCGAGGCCCAAATAGGAGAAGAACCATGAAGAAGGGAAGCCCCACGGAGTTCCTCCGCGCCTTCGGATTCGAGGGGGCGTTCAACGGCCTCTCGACCACCCAGAAGATCGACGGGAACCGGATCGCCCGGGTGAGCCTCTCCACGAGCAACGGCCAGGGCAAGATCCCCACCCACGGGCACTACGTTTCGCTGAAGGCCGAGATCGTGGACATCCACAAGGGGCTGATCGACAGCGCGGTCTTCGCCTTCGATGACCACCTCGACACGGCCAAGCGGAAGGACACCCGCGAGGACTACCCCATCCCCGGCACCAGAACCTACATGGTGATCGACCACTGCGGCTGGGACTGGTACATCGCGGTGCCCAAGGACACGAAGCCCTTGACGAAGGCTGTGAGGGCCTACATTGCCCTTTTCGGGGCCGAGGAGTAGGCACGGGGAGGGGGCAGAAAACTTCGATTTTCCCCCTTGACTAAAGTAAGAAACCATATATACTGGTGTTAGTGTTCAGGGGTTGAGAAGGATACATACGAGGAGCGCCATGTACGAGATCGAGAACGACCTGATGCTACGGGCGAAGGCGGGGGACGCCGAGGCGGTCCAAGAGGTCCTCGACAAGACCGAGGGCCTTGTTCGCTGGTGGCTCCACCGGCTCTGCTGGAAGGGGGTCTGGGACGACGGGATGCAGGAAGGTCGGCTCGGGATCATCGAAGGGATCAACCGCTTCGACCCGGACAACGGCGCGAAGTTCTCCACGTACGCCGGGTACAGGATCCGGCTGGAGGTCGGGCGAGCCATGCAGAACGCGCCGATGCCGGTCGAGGAGATCTACGAGGTCGCCGGGCGCGAGGACGAGGTCCCCCAGGCGGCGCAGGACGCCCAGGTACGGGAGGCGATGGAGGCGGTCGGGGGCGACGAGGCGGAGCTTCTCCGCTGGAGGTTCTACTACGGCGAGTCGCTCGGGGAGATCGGGAAGCGGCTCGGGATCCACAAGCAGTCGGCGAAGCTCCGGATCGAGAAGGCGCTCGCCAAGGTGAAGGAGGCGCTCGCCGCCCATTGAGGAGGAGCCATGCCCCGGCAGATGATCGAGATGAAGGACGGCAAGAGCTTCATCAACTATTCCACCAACCCCAAGACCCGCAAGGAGCAGATCGCCAACGAGAAGCGGGTCCTCACCCACATCAAGTACATGAACCGGACGGGCAGACTCTACCGACCCCTCATTCCTTCGATGGCTTGGTGGCACGCCATAGATCGACTGGAAGTGAAGGGCCTCATTCGATTCTACAAACCCGGAAACTTCGGGGTGAGCGGATACATCGCACGGGGCTTCGTCGTACGGCGCGGCAAGATCTACCGGGTGAAGTACAACAGGAAATTCGGACGCAGGGATCTTCTCAACGAGCGGTGGTCGCAGGGGGTGCGGTGGGGGATCCCGGAGGAGTACGGCGAGGAGACTCTGATCGGCGAGGGCCGGACGGGTCTCGCGTAGGAGGAAGTGTGAAGTACGAGCAGACCCTACACGTTCTGGTCGGGCTCCCTGGAAGCGGCAAGACGACGTTCTGGCGAAGCAGGCTGGACGGCGGGGCCGCTCTTCCTCTTTGCGGCGCAGTTCGAATCTCGCTGGATGACTTTCGGATGCAATGCACAGGGCAGGAGTTCGTCCCCGCGTTTGAGCCCTTCGTGAAGGCGTGGGTGGACGTGACCGTCCCTTATCTCCTCAAGGACGGCCAGAGCATCGTCATGGACGCGACGAACCTTTCGAGGGGGATTCGGGAGAAGGCGATCCGGAACGCACGGGCGGCCGGGGCCAGGGCCGTTTGCTGGCTGATCGACGCGCCCCGGATGGACGCATGGATCCGGAACCAGAACAGGGAGAGAAAGGTCCCCGCCGAAGTCTTCGACGGGATGGCGGATCGCTTCGAGATCCCCTCACCGGAGGAGGGCTTCGACGAGGTCTTCGTGGTCTTCAAGGACGAGCACGGCTGGCAGGCCGAGGAGATGGAGTGATGTATTGCCCGATGTGCGGACACGACGTCAGCAAGCTGGTCAACCAACGCGTGGCCGTGATCCTTGCGGTCTTCCTGGGTTTCGCCTTGGTGATCCTTGCGATCGGGTTCCCCTGCTATTTCTGGTCCGAGAGCTGGCACCGCCGTGATGCGGAGCTGGCTGAGATGGGCCTCAAGGTGGTCTGGAAGCATGAGAATGGAATGACGTACACCGAGGTCGTTCCTCTGGAGGAGTGATGGATCTGAACGAGATGGCGGTGAGGGTGAAGGCGCAAGGACCAACGCGGGTGGTGGTGTCCCCCGAAGGAGAGGCGGTCCCCCCGGGTCGGGCCCGGGACGAGTTTGGGGCGACCCCCGATGTGATCTTCATCCGGAAGGACGGGTGGTCCCTGGGTGCCCCGAAGTCCCTCGCCAGCGTGGCCGAGAGGATGTGGGCCGACGAGTGGCTCGGGGTCCTGCTCGTGCCGTCGGGGACTGTGAAGTTCTACTCCGAGTACAAGGCGGCGATGAATTTCAAGAGGAGCTGAGATGGACAAGGTCTATCTGATCTTTCGAGAGATTACGTCGCGGGACGGCGCGAAGACCCAGATCGTGGTCGGGAAAGCCCTGCGGGACACCCGGAAGGCGATCAAGCGTGCGGCGGACATGAACAAGAACCAGAGGATCAAGGAAGCCGCGAAGATCATGGACGTTTCGGTTCGGCACTACCCGATGGAAGTTGAGATCGAGGAGGAGTGATGGGCGAGGAGAAGATCGATGGGTTCGGTGAGCTGATCGCCAAGATGGCGGAGGCCAAGAAGTCGTTCGACGAGGAGCATGGGGATCTGGAGCTGCAGAGCGACTTCAAGTTCCCGATGGAGGTCTCCAAGATTTCCATTCGCGGAAACTCGTCGCGGCGCGAAGCGGGAACGCTGGTTCGGGTCCGCCCTCTCAGCGACCAGAAGACGTACCTCGGGATCCACCTGGGCGACCTGTACCGGGAGGTGATGTTGGCGCGGGGCTCGAAGTCCAAGGAGCTGATGGTCACCATCCGGGCCAACCCGGCGATCTGGGTGCCCGATCTGGAGAAGGTGATCTGGGGCGACTCCTCGTGGTGGGCGAAGATCGAGACCAAGGAGGACGCCGAGAAGATCATCACCGAAGAGATGATCCAGAACGCGTGGTACGTCAAGGCGCTCAAGCGGCTGGAGAAGAAGGCCGTGTGCCCGGCGTGCAAGGGGACCGGGGTGGAGTACAAATCCCAGGAGGGCTACGACGAGGAGCGTGCTTTCACCTGCCCCGTGTGTGACGGCGATGGCGTGGTCAAGAAGGAAGGAGAGAAGGATGCCTGAAGGCGAATTTGAATTGGACCCCAGGAAGAAGCATCTGAAGTACGCCCTGGCACGCCGCGTCATGGCGGTGGCCTCGTATGATGAGGAGGTCGGCGACTGGGCGGCCTACATCGATGCGATTCCAGGTCACCACCATGACGAAGAATGGCCTCTCGTTCTGAAGAGCGGTTTGAAGCTCCCGAAGCGAGTCGCCGAGGTCCTGTTCCCTACGCTGGCTGAGAACAAGGACTTGAAATGGCGTGATTGAGGGTTCTACGCCCCTGCCTACCACAGAACCCCTTGAATCGCCAATCCGTGGCCTTCTGTGCGGTTCTTGCATGAACTGGCCTATTTCCCCCTCGTAGGGTAGCTTCCGGGGGCCTTTTTCGCCCTCTTTTTTCGGGGGTACACCCTATTGAGGCATTTTCCCCTCAAAATACCCTTGACGAAAACTGTAAAACACATATAATATGGGTGTATTGAGGGAGCGACCATGAGGCGGAGCAAGAAGATCACGGTGCCGACCCCGGATCCGGCGGAGATTCACCGCAGGACCCGGCGGCAGATTCCCCCGCCCGGGTTCTCCTTCAAGGACCGGAAGAAGGAGGCCAACCGGCGGGCCTGCCGGGGCCGAGTTCGGGAGGAGCGATGAGCAAGGAGATGATGGTCTCGATGACCTGCACCGAGGGCGGCTCCAACAAGCAGTACACCATCTGGCTGGAGCGCCGGGGAAGCCTCTGGGTGACGGTGGCGGCCTGGGGGCCGATCGGCGGTCACATCACCACGGGCCTCAAGACCAAGGTGCCCGTGTCCAGGGCGGCGGCTGAGAAAGAGCACGCCAAGGTGGTCAAGGCCAAGAAGCGGAAGGGCTACGTCGAGAGCGGCCGGGCCGTCCAGTACGCGATGCCCCCCGCCCCCCGCCCCCGGGCTGGGGCGAAGCCGGTGGTGGCGCGGATGCCCAAGAAGGAAGCGGGGCTCCGCCCCATGCTCCTGACGGTGGCGACCGAGGACGACCTCGAATACTTCATCACCAACAACAAGTGGGCGGCGCAGGAGAAGATGAACGGGAAGCGCATCATGGTCCGGGCCAAGGGCGGCAAGGTGCTGGCGGCGAACCGGAGCGGACAGGAGTGCCCGGTGCCCCAGGCGGTCATCGACGCGCTCACCGGGGTCGAGGGCGAGTACGACGGGGAGCTGGTACGCGGGCGGCTCCACCTCTTCGACGCGATGCGGAACGGGACCGGCGACCTGCGGGGGAAAGGGATGGCCCTTCGGCACGAGTACGCCGACGCGGTCGCCTTCAGCGCCCCGACGGTCATCAGCATCGTTCCCCTCGTAACGGGGACGGCGGCGAAGCGAGCCCTGGTCGAGAAGCTCAAGGCGGACCGCAAGGAGGGGGTGGTCTTCAAGAAGGTGGACGCGCCCTACGAGCCGGGCCGCAGGACCAACCTCAAGAAGGCGATCGCGGTCAAGGTAAAGTTCTACGCCGAGGCCTCCCTCAAGGTGATCCGCTGGAACAACAAGCAATCGATCCAGCTGGGCGCGAGGGACGGACGCACGACCGTGTTCGTCGGCAACATGACGGTGCCCGAGAAGTACAACGGCACGATCCACGAGGGAGATATCGTACGGGTGCGGTACCTGTACGCGACCGAGGCGAACAAGCTCTACCAGCCGAACCTTGACCCGGACGGGAACGGTGACGTCGTACGGGATGACATCCTCGACGCCGACGCCCTTTCGAGCCTCAAGCATGAAGGAATCGAGGACTGAGATGAGGAAGCACAGCAGCCTACTTCACGCCGATAAGGTTCTCGCCAAGCTGAAGAAGCAGCTGGGGCGCGACTTCGGGGGTGATCGAGTGATCATCTCCTGCTGGTCCAACGGGCGCGAGCAGGGGTACAGCATCACCACCTACCCCGAGGTGGAAGGGAAGCGCGAGGGGGTCACCGTCAACTTCTCGGAGGCCCGGAGTAGCGATCAGGTGCTGGTGGTCGCCGGGCTTCCCCGAGAGTTCGACTACCAGACCCATCAGCCGAGCGAAGCCCTCTGGGAGACGGAGGGGGCGCGGCGGTACTTCAGCGACGACGCCGAGGCCGCAGACTTCATCCGGTGGGCCATCTTGGAATCGATGGAGCCGGTGGCGGCGGCTATGATGAAGCGCGGGTAAACTGGAGGAAGGATGAGCAGGCCGATCTGTGTGAAGTGCCATCGGGAGATGTTCCCCAAGGAGAACGAGTTTCTCGTGCGCGACGAGTACAAGGGTGGGTTCGAGCCGACCTTCTGGTATGGCGACCTCTACGAGTGCCCGGGGTGCAAGGTCCAGATCGTCACCGGCTTCGGCAAAGGCCTCCTCCTCAAACAGATGTCTTCAAAAGACACGGCGAGGGCGATGGTGTTCCGACGATGAAGAATGAAGGCTGAGGATTTCCACAAGGTATCCGATCTCAAGAAGGCCGGATACGTGCGAGCGACGAACACGGCCCCGGTTCTTCGGGCCTACGGGTTCGACGTGCCGATGGGGAGGATTCAGGAGAGCTATCACAGCGGGGGAACGAGGTACAGAACGAGGCTTGTCCCATGGGCACCAGAGTACGCCGTAAATTTGGTCAAGAAGCTGAGAAGGCTCGGGCTCAATTCGGAAGTTCGAAGAGAGGTCCTTACCGAGGCCCTTCAACTGGGAAGGCCGGGGCCGCTCGCGGAGTCGGCTTACATGGCCGGAAAAATGATGCGGAAATGAGGCGGTGGCTCGAATTGAAGCACTGGAAGGAAACGGTGCAAAGACTGAACGTGACGACCTTCGGGCGCACATGCCTTGCCTGTGGAGGGACGACGCAGGGGTGGTTGATTTTCTGCGATTGCACATGCGGTGACCAGCACGGGATCTGCCACGAGTGCTCGTGTGCGGCGGAGGAGATCGGGATGCTGAAGAGCAGTGTGGAGGAGATGACGCACGATGCAGAGAGCGGCGGGCCGATCACGACGAGGTACACGGCTTCTCGTCTTCTGCAATGCATTGGAAAGGAAGAGGTCCGGATGGCCCTGGCGATCGGGAGGGTGTGATGGCGCAAACCGTATGCGTCTGTGAGAAGTGCGGGATGGAGGAAGGGACGTGGCATCGGATGAGGTTCCAACGGACGGAGCCTTGCCGGTGCGGAGCGCGTCATCTTCTCTGCCCTGCCTGCATGTCCAGGGCGAGACAGCACACGGTCAAGCGGTTCCAGCGCGGCGGAGGCAAGCGAACGTTCTACAAGGTGTGTCCCGTGAGCGAGGAGCTGGTGGTGGCGGAGGCGATGATGAGGGACGGCGATAAGTTCAAGCCGAAGTGGTGGTACAGCAACGTGTAGGAGGCGAGGATGGAGGAGGATTTCATTCAGCGGTTCGCCAGGGTGTGCGCGGAAGATCCGACTTTCAGCGAGGTGCCGCACGAGTTTCTGGCGGTGGTCGGGGACCCCGAGATCGGGCCCATGATGGCGGCCTTGGCCTATCAGTTTTCCAAAAACAAGAAGGAGGTTGACCTTCTCACCGACGTGGAGGTGAAGGAGGTCGCCCGGCGCTTCGTGAGGGCGTTCTACCTGGAAGGCGTGCGGCGCATGTTCGCCAGAGACCGTCCACGGACTTTCGCCCTCCGGGACGCGAGGTTGAGCGAGTTCATGGACGTAGAGAAGTTCTCGTTCAGCGACGACGAGGCGGTTCATTCCATGCGTCTGAAGATCCAGGGCCTCCTTGGGATCGAGATGACCTTCGAGGATATGCGGAGGATCCTGGTCCAGACCGTTGACGATGTAGCCCGAGAAGGAGGTTGAGATGCCCTGGATTATTGGAAAAGTGGCCCTCCCGGAGACGACGGGAACGCACACGGTTCAGGTCCCGCAGGAGGCGATGATCATGGTCGCGAGGGGGACGACCTCCATCGACGTGGTCTACACGGTACCCGAGGGAACCGATCCCCAGGACATGCGCTTCGATGTTCTCAAGGAAGGGGAAACCTTGCCCGATTACGACAAGGCGAAGCAGAGGTACATCGGAACGGTGGATCTCAACGACGTCCTCTACATGGTCTTCGAAAGAATCGATGAACCTGCTTGACGAATAGGAGAAAAGCAATATAACACCAATGTCAAGCATTGGTGGGAGTTCCATGATCTGCGAGATGTGCGAAACCGAGTTCATCGTCCTTGGGGGGCTTCGGAAGTGCCGATGCTCCTGCGGGGACAAGCACATGATCTGCCGTACCTGCCGTGAGGCTCTTGTGGCGAACGGGCAGGGAAAGTACGACGAGGAACCGGGGATCGGCTTCCTCATGGACTTGTGCCCGGCCGCGATCAGAGTCGCCAAGGAGATGATGAAAGGGGGGAGCGAGAACGCCGTTGGCTTCAAGAAGAAGCGCTTGACCAAGGAGCAGAAGATCGAGGCGGTGAAGAGCGTGGTGCTGGAACACTTCCTCGAACGCGAGAGGAGCCTTACTCTCACTGCGCTTGCGAACAAGCTGGAGTGGCATCCGAGCAGGGTCCGCTCGGTCATCCGTGAAGCCGAGGTACAGAAAGCGATCAGGAGTCAGACAAACTACTCATCCCGAAGGCATCTGTACCGCCCGAGGACGAGTTTCCTGATTCGTCACATCCAGGATCTCCGTGAGGAGGTCTTGGCGTTGCAGAAGGAAGTCGGCACGCTGTAGGAGGTGGAGGTGAAAAGGCTCATCGTCAAGCCGGTAGGCTGGCCATGCACGCTGGGCGAGTGCCCGGCGGGTCTCTTCGTTCACGGGGATGATCTCTGCTTCAAGACCGACTATACGGACGACGGCAAGATGGAGGTCTACCTGGAGAACGGCGAGGCGTTCTGGGCGGGGTGCAGGAGCCAGGAGGATCTTCGGAAGGTCATCGTGCAACCCGTCGAGGCCGAGTGGGAGGAGTCGTGAGTCGGCGTAAGAAGCGTCTTCAGATGATGAATGGACGGCGCGTTCTCATCCACCACCAGGGATGCCTCTGGCATCTTGCCGAGAGATGGAATGCCGATGGGCTGCTGGAGTCGTCTTGTGGTGATACCTTCCGGCCCGGCGGGTGGGATCAGCAAAGGCACCTTGAGGAGCGTGATCTGGTTTCACCCGCTAAGGCGTTGATCTGCATGGAGTGCATGGAGGTGATCCAGGCGGAGAAGGTGGCCGAAGCGATGATGGAGAGGTGATCATGTACCGGAAGAAATCCATGTTCGGGTTCGGGAAGAACTCCTGCATCAAGCCGACGAAGAGCGGTGGCGAGGAGTCCAAGTGCGAGGGCTGTCCGATGAAGGGCAAGAAGGTGAAGGTCCTCATCGCCATCCCGATCGACACGACGCCCCGGGGGAAGAATGGAAAACCGATCGGGAGGGGATGATGTACGTGGGCTGGCTCTATAAATCCGTTCCCAACCGATGGCAGGAAGATGTCCATCACATCTGGATGGAACCCGAGACGGGTCAGTGGGATGGTGCTGTCTCGGGATGCGGACTCAGCAAATTGGACACGGACATCAAATACGAAGGTGAGTTTCGGCTCGCTCGATGGGACGACCGGGAGAAATTCAAGTTCAAGCGTTGCAAGAGGTGTGACGCGTGGAGGAAGAAGATGGGAGAGGAAGCGTTGGTGGCGGAGGCGCTTGGTGGAAAACACGACCCCGGACCTCCCTCTCTCTTCGAGGACCTTCGGAGAACCCGAGATGTGATTCGGGCCGGGGGCGCGACTCGGCGCGGCGCAACGATGAGGACCCGATGAAACTGACCGAAGACGAACACCGGGAGATCGGCGAGGCCCTCTCGATGATGGACTTCGTGGTTCGGAAGCTTCGGCTTCGGGCATGGCTCCGGTTCGCGGTGATCCTCGTCTTCATGCTGATCGGGTGGTTCAACGGCCTCTACGCCTCCTCGCCGTGGGGATCGGCCTTCTCCGTTCTGATCAATCACGGTCTCGCCCTGGCGTGGTGGATCGGCTTCCGAAAGTACTGGCTCGCCTCTCTGAAGGCTCAACGGGCGCGAACCCTCATGGAGAGCTGCGTCTGGTGGGAGCGCCTCGGGGACGGGGAGCAGGCGATGAGCCAAATGGAGGAGGTTTCCCGGCTCACAAACGAGCTGGATAACATCTCGATTTAATCGGGGAGTCGCCGTAACCCTTTGTGTCCGTAGGGGTGTGGCAGACTCTTTTTTTCTGGAATTGGCCTTGACGAAAACGGGAAATCATATATACTATATATAGTTGAAGGGTACAGAAGAGCGAAGCAAAGGAGGACAGGATGAACGGCACGACGACGATGACCCAGGCGGCTTTCGCGGACCTGCTCAACAGCCGGGGCGGCTGCACGCAGGTCGGCCTCCTCACGCGGACGGCCCCCAGGATGCTCAAGAGGGGCCCTACGAGAACATCGCCAACAACGCCAAGGAGCGGCGGGGCGAGGAGCGGGACTTCGAGGCGGAGCCCCTCCCCTGGGGCCAGCACGCGGGCCGCTTCTTCATCGAGCACAAGGGCAACCTCTACCTGAAGTTCTTCCCCACCAAGAGCGGATGCAAGGGCGAGGACCGCTGGGAGATCGACGGGATCGAGGTCGACCTGACGGTCATCAAGCCCTTCCTCCCCAAGGCCCGCCCGAACAAGAGCGGGACCCCCTGGAGGACCATCGCCCTCAACAGCATCGAGGAGATCACCCTGGACGGCGAGACGATCGCCCTCAAGGGCTAAACCGGACGGCCCTCCCCCCGGTACGGGACCGGGGGGAAGGGCCTCCTCACTTCGGGAGACGGGGATGGAACCTGTCGAAGTCGGCAAACTGGAGAGGGGGGACCTGTTCCGGTGGCACCCTTCGGCGCTTGAGCCCGGCGAGGACCCCGACGAAGTCTACGGGGTATTCGAGCCCGGCGAGCACGGCGGGGTGCAGGTTCGATCGGTCAAGAACCACGGACTCCCCTTGGGCAACCCCATCAACACAGTGGGGCGGCACTGGCTGGTGATCCCCACGGGCCAGCGGGTGACTCCGGAGATGTGCGATGCGGAATGAGCGCGGCAAGCAGAGGACGGTCAAGGACCCCTACCTCATCTTCCAAACCCCGAACGGGGAGTGGGAGTGGCGGGTTCTGAAGGCGTATCAGGCTGACGACTCCAAGCCCTTCGCCCGGTGGTACTGTGGGACGAGATCCCCCGGTACCTTCGGGCGGTGGGAGTACGGGGACGCCTACTGCGCGGACGTGATTCGGAACGGGATCGACGTCACGGAGGAGGTCAAGGTCGCTGAGAAACTTGCAGAGACTCGTTGACGAAAAGGCGAAAGCCGATATAACAGTGGTGTATTGTACAGGAGATCGAGATGGCTGAGGAACGCGGCCCATTGGTGAAGGCGAAGGTCCAGCTGGTCTTGAACCATCCCTTTTTCGGGGTGCTGGTCTGCCACCTTCCGACGATTCCCCTGCCCCCTCCCCAGATGGCGGTCCTCTGCGGCGGACCCCCGACGGCGGCGGTGGACGGGAAGACGATCTACTACAACGAGGAGTGGGTGAGCAAGCTGAGCGAGAAGGCCCGAATGGGGCTCCTCGCCCACGAGGTACTTCACCCGGCCCTGGGCCACCTCTGGCGGCGCGGCAACCGGAACCCCGACCTCTGGAACGAGGCGGTGGACTTCGCCGCGAACGACATCATCAAGCGGATGATCCCCGGGGTCGAGCTTCCCGAGGGTGGACTCTACGACCCGAAGTTCAAGGGGATGGCGGCGGAGCAGATCTACGGCATCCTGGAGAAGGATGCGAAGAAGCGCCCCGCCCGGAAGAACGGGGACGGCCACATCGAGAAGCCCCTCCCGAAGCAGGGGAAGGGAGACGGCAAGGGGAAGGGCAAGGGCAAGGGCAAGGGCAAGGCAGACGGGAAGGGAGACGGGAAGGGGGACGGCAAGGGCGAAAAGGACGGGAAGGGGAAGGGGAAGGGCGGCGGCGGGGGCGACGGCGACAAGAAGGAGAAGGAAGACGGCCAGGGCGGATCCGATGCCGAGGAGGATGCCGACAACGCACGGCAGGAGGCGGAGAAGAAGGGCGGCAACGGGCAGGACGGGCAGGACCAGGGGGATGGCGGCGCGGACGAGCCGAGCGAGGGACAGGGCGGCGATGCCGAGAGCGACGAGGGGAGCCTCGACGGCCTCAGCGATCTTCGGCCCGAGGAGATGGAACAGCACTGGAAGGACGTCCTCGTACAGGCCGCGATGGTCGCCAAGCAGAAGGGCAACCTGCCGGGCCAGCTCGCGAGGCTGGTCGAAGACGTCACCGAGCCGAAGGTCCCCTGGCAACAGATCATCGAGCAGTACATCACCGAGATCCTGCGCGACGACTACGACATGCTGAAGCAGGACCGGCGCTTCATCGAGCAGGGGATCTACTTTCCCGACCTCGCTTCCAACGCGACGAACGTCGGGGTGGTCGTAGACACGAGCGGCTCGATCGGCCAGAAGGAGCTGGTCGCCTTCGTAAGCGAGATGGCGGGGATCCTGCGGTGCCGGGGGGTCGCGAAGATGAGGATCATGGCTTGCGACACCCGGGTCACGATGGACGAGACGGTCGGCCCCACCGATCCCCTTCCCGAGAAGTATCCCGGGGGCGGGGGAACCGACTTCCGGCCTCCCTTCAAGAAGATGCGGGACGACGGGATGGCGGAGCGCCCGGCCCTCTTGATCTACCTGACGGACGGCTTCGGGACCTTCCCTGACCGCGACGAGCTGGGCATCCCGGTGATCTGGCTGATCACGAAGGGACCCTGGCAGAACGAGGACAACCTTCCCGAGCCGAAGTACGGGATCCGGATCCCCTACCCGATGGGAGAGGAGCGGTGATGGGACAGCGGGAAGACGAGAACGAGATGGACTTCGAGGAGAACGGAGAGTTTGTTTCCTACCACGAGGTGCGGAAGCAGGCTCTCCAACTTCTCGTCGACGCGGGATACGAGCTGCAAGACGGCGTCGAGGATCCCAACTGGGACCCGTCGGCCCAGGGCCACGAACGGCCGCTGGCGATCAAGCACGTGGACGCGAACATTTCCATTCGCGTCACAGAGCGCCCTCCGACCCCGAGCCTCCGACTCTGGCTCATCGCCGAGAGGATGGACGAGAGGGAAGACTCGCCGTGGTCATCGCTCTTTCACCTTGAAAAGGTCAGGAGGTTCTCGTACCGGGTCCCGGCGAGGGCGGCGGCTTCGCTGAAGACCGTGGAGGCGGCTCTGATCGAGAGGGCCAAGATGAAGTGCCCTCATTGCGGCGGTCCCGTGGCCGAGCGCAAGGTCAGGAACCCGAAGTCGAAGTACATCAACAAGACCTTCATGGGGTGCATCCGCTACCCGGACTGCCGGGGAACGATCGCGGACTGGATGCCGAGGTCGGCGTCGGACGATGGGAAGCTCGTCGGGGCGGCCTGCCCGGATTGCGGCGAGCCCTTGGTAATCCGGTACTGCAAGCAGGAGCACCTTCCCCACCGAGGGAGTTCGTTCATCGGGTGCTCGGGATTCCCGAAATGCCGGAAGATCGTCACCCGGGAGGAGCTGACGGCCCTTCGATTGATCGGCCCAAAAAACAATGAGGATTTGGAAGATATCTTTTGACGAATTGGGGAAACCACATATAATATAGGTGTTATGAGAACGACAAGAGACATGAGAGTACAGCGATTCTGGGCGGACGGGGAGTACGCCAAGCTGAGCGACGTAGGGGGTAGCCTCTTCCTCAGCGGCGACCACTTCAGCCGGGCTGACCTGGAGGAGCTGGGGATCACCGGGGTGATCTCCGTAGCACGCGAGTGCCCGGACGAGCACCTCGAATACGCGAACGGGATCCGGAAGGCACACTTCGGGTTCCGCGACCACGTCATCATGGACCACGGGATGGTCGAGGCGGCGGTCTCCACGGTCCGGGCCTTCCTGCGACACGGGAGGGTTCTGGTCCACTGCGGGGTCGGCATCAGCCGGTCCCCCACCATCATCGCCCTGTACCGGATGGCCATGGGCGAGGAGGAGACCTACGAGGGGGCGATCGACCGGCTCAAGAAGCGCCGCCCCTGCGTACGACCCAACAGGGTGGTGGACGACGGCGTCCTCCAGATGATCGAGAACCTCCGCCGGAAGTGGGCGGGGGAATAGGCGAGATACAAGGAGACGAGCGATGAGCAAGCTGGAAGAAATCGGGATCCTTCACTACGACGTGCCCACGGGACTCCAGAACTTCTATTTCCGACTCCAGAAGGTCCTGCGCGGGGGCCGGGCCCTTCAGGCGAGCAAGTCGGTCTACCTGGTGAACTGGGCCGACATGCCGAAGATCCAGGGGCTGGTCGACGGCGCGACCAAGGACTTCCTGGAGAAGTACCCGGAGGGCGCGGCCAAGCTGACGGGCCTCCGGATCTCCTTCCTGAAGTTCGACGACGTCACGGCGGAGGAAGCCCACGCGATGGCGGTCGAGGGGCTCTCCCGGCTGATCTCGGAGGTCGGCACGGCGCTCAAGGCCCGGCTCGCGAAGATGAAGGAGCGGAACGAGGACGAGCTGCCCCGGCGGATCAAGCGCCTCTTCGCCAAGCGCCTCCTCGAATGCGAGGAGCTGGCGGTGGCCTTCCGGCTGATGGAGGACATCGAGGTCGGGCTGGAGGTCCTCAAGAAGGCGGTGGTCGCCGAGGTCGGCACGGAGGTCTACACCAGCGTCGCCTCCGGGACCCGCAAGAAGCCCGAGCGGAAGAAGGCCAAGGGCAAGGACGGCGCGAAGGCCAAGGAGAAGGCGGAGGAGCCCAAGGAGGCGGAGAAGTCCGACGGCGCGAAGTCGGACGCGAAGGACGAGAAGGGCGAAAAGGCGGAGTCGGAGCAGGACACCGGGGAGGCGGAGAAGAAGGAGGAGAAGCCCCGGGTCTCCGCGATGTTCGCCCAGAACTCCAGCAGGTAGGAGCGGCGGCTGGAGGAGCAAGGCCCCGGGGGATTCCCTCGGGGTCTTTGCCCCGTGAAGATGAATCGAATCTATCCGATGCACGAGATCCATTGGGACAAGAAGTGGAAGCGCCCGAAGAAGAATCGCAAGGTCCTTCTGACGGTCAATCGATGCGTTGAGAAGGTCGGCTACGACTGGGACATGGGAACGGCCCAGGCAGAGCTTCTTCAAGAGGCGGGGAGCCATCCCAAGGCCCCATGGGAGGGAATTCTGAAGCATGAAGACTTCGGTGATTTCCAGGAGAAGGTCAACAACCTGCTCGGTTCCTTGAGCAAGACGATCGGTCACGCCGCCGCGCTTCGAACCATCGAGAGATTCAAGCGGGGAGCGGTGCGCGAATTCGTCAGCAAGAGACTTCGGTCGAAGATGTGCGCCGGGGCCGAGCGGTACCTCCACTTTGCCCCCGTCGAGAAGTTCGAGTGGGAGGAGGAGGATGCTTGGACGGGACCGTGGTTCGTGCAGGGGACGCGGCGTGCCGTGACCGGCACCTACGTTCCGGGTTCACAGGGATATGAACCTTACGACTATGATCCTCCCGAGCTGGTAAATCGGAAGACGCACGTTCTCCTGCTTGCGACCCGACAGGGCCTGGGCGATCGTGTCGTCCTGCTCGCGTCGGACACCTGCGATTGGTCACAGAAGGTAGTCGCGGAGACGCTGATGAAAGAGTGAGGAGGAATGGAAATGGACGAGGCCGAGTGCCCCAAATGCGGGGAAGAGATGAAGTCCGGAAAGTGTCCGGAGTGCGGCGCATGGACAGACTCCTACGGGCTCATCCATGCCGAGTGTTGCCAGGGCGGCTTTCACGAGGGCGAATGCCCGTGTGAAGAAGGAGGAGAGAAGAAGCGCCGCCGAAAGAGATAATGACGAAAACGCGATCAGGGATATAATAAGTATAATGGCGAAGAAGAAAGAAACGTATCCTGTTTCAGTGTCGAGATATAAGTGTATCTCGTCGCTGGAAAGTGCGGTCGAGAAGTTCGCGAACCTGAAGATTCTCGGCTATCGCTTCAAGAGGCGGATCTACATCGCGTATGATCTTCGGTCGCGGAAGAACGGGCTTGTTCGGGAGACCTTGAAGTGGGAGAAGACGTGGGCGGATTGCCGGGTGACACTTCGGAAGCCTCCCCGCTTCCCTTGGACCGAAGAGATCAACGTCGGTTCTGTGCAAGTCCGAAAGGGTCTCGACCAAGCGCTCACCGGGAAAACGTGGTTCTACGAGACCGAGAAGGTGGTGTTCAGAGACTACGACGAGATGGCGGCCTTCGGATTCGGATGGGCCGCCTTCGTCGTTCTTAGAAAGGCGGCGGCGATCCCCGGGAGACTCACGCGGACCGGGCGTGCGAAGAAAGCCGTCGAGTGGCTCAACGAGTTCAAGGCGTGGAAGGATGCGGGATACCCTGCCGGGGCTGTGACGCGTGAACCACCGAAGGAGATTGGAGAGAATGCCTGAAATCAAAGTCGCCTTGGACCTCCATGATTTTAGAAAACTCGTGGCCGGGAGGGCGGTTGATACAGAGCTGAAGATCAGAGGGGTTCAGTTCTGGATCAGCATCGGCATGAAGAGACTCGACTTCAAGGACATGGTCGAGGCGATGCGAGACGCGATGGAAGGGATGGGACATGCACCCCCGGACGGCGAAGAACCGGAGCAAGAAGGCGCTCAAGAAACGGAATCAGCAGCTGCGGGATCGGATCAAGGAGCTGCACGGGGAGATGCTCCTCCTCCACACCCTCCTGGGCCTGGGGGACCAGTTCGAGAAGAGGGGCAATAGGCTGACGGTTCGGATCCCGATTCCGCGTGGGTGGGAGACGGTAGGACCGCACATGGTGAGATTGAACAACCGAGAGATCGCAGTTTCGTTCGAGAGGACTGAAGGAGGACTGGAATGAGAAAGGTCGTG
>SMTZ1_10010538_pt1 | contig 16748 bp, 26 predicted proteins | sample DeeMarSWOR136_30_FD_25667 | JGI IMG/M metagenome (IMG submission 25667)
ACAGACCATCATCTATTGAGAATAAGGCCTGCAAGCATTCTAGAAAACACTGATGGCACAGTCACAAGAATTCGGAAATAGAAGCTTGGTCCATATCGGAAGTCTATTTAACTATTGTGAATAAATTGGACACGTCTAACAATGATAATCGCGCCAACAATCATTTCATTACGAGAAGGTATAGAGGCTGCTCTCGTCATCGCGATTATGCTGTCCTATCTGCGTAAAACGAACAGGGGTGATTTGCGGCGATTCGTTCTGGGTGGAGCAGGTGTGGCTCTGATTTCCAGTGTGGGAATTGCACTTCTCATGGGCTTCGTGTGGGGCATTCTTGAAGGTCCTGTACTGGCTACCTTTGAAGGATTCGTTGTTCTCATAGCGGCACTTCTCTTGACAACCATGATCTTGTGGATGTGGAAAGCAGGACCCAAAGTGTCCTCAGACATAGAAGACTCAGTCGAGAGAAAATCTCTGAGCCAGAGTGGTGTTGGAGTAGCACTTCTGAGCTTCGCCCTCGTGATGCGTGAGGGAGTGGAATTGGTATTGTTCAGCATGGCTCTGGTCATTCAGGACGGACTACAGGTATACCTGGGAGTGACTATTGGATTGCTGATTGCTGTAGTCCTAGGCCTTGGAATCTATCAGGGTTCGTTGAGGATAAGTCTGAGATCGTTCTTCAAATGGACATCGGCTATTCTCATCCTAGTGGCTGCTGGAATGGTTGCCTATGGCATTCATGAACTGCAAGAGGCTGGTCTTCTCCTTATTGGACCCCTTGAGGTGTGGAACATCAACCCTCCGGTTCTTCCTGATGGAAGCTATCCGTTACTTCATGACAATGGTCTGATTGGTGGATTGCTAAAAGCCATGTTTGGATACAATGGGAACCCATCATTGCTAGAGGTGACTGGCTACGTTATCTATCTGCTAATACTAGCCGGATATTATACATATCAACAGCGTCATCCGCAAGCATACACAGTAACAAGCGCTCATGAAGAAACTCCGGTTTCAGTTACATCTTGATGCCACTACGGAGCTCACCAATCCATACATAGAAATAGATACATTAACACAGCTACAGTGAACTAGAGAGTAAGATGACTACTTTGTGTTCTTCGTTTCGCGATAAGAACACTCAGGCCTTTACAATATATTACCCAGTGGGGATATTCGAATAGAAAGGCACTCAAGTTACACCTCTAAAATCAAATCACAGTGAGGGGAAGAATAAAGATGAAGCAAATCAACAGAAGAGAGGGTGCTAAGCAAATGGCAAAACCCCAACGACAAAGATTCAGCCTGAAATCGAGAGTGCGCAAGGAAATAGGGAAGAATGAATTATGCGCGATTGCATTTGACGAGCTTGAGAAGGACGTAGAGGTTCAGACTCTACTTGAAGATTCGAATCGTATGGCCATAGACAGAATGGGGTATTCCGATCATGGACATACTCACTCATTGATTGTCGCACAGAATGGAGTCCGCCTCTTTAGAGCAGTCGTTGAGGGTCTTCAACCATCAATAGTACAGGAAGAAACAGGCACAATTCAAGACGCGGAGCTGATAGTGTTTCTAGGTTGTTACCTTCACGACATAGGAATGGTAGTCGCTCGTTCAAACCATGATATTTTCACAGTGTTCTTGGCAACACCCATACTAGACAGGATTCTTGCTAAGGTATATCCAAACGACGCCCATAAACAAGTCCATGTACGTGGACACATTCAACATGCAATATATACTCATGATATTGCAGCTTCACCACTGACAGTGGAAGCTGGCATTGTAGGAATCGCAGACGCATTGGACATGACAAAGGGTCGTGCAAGAATTCCGTTCGAGGCTGGCAGTGTGAATATCCATTCGGCATCAGCCATGGCAATTGAGAGGGTCAACATTCGCAAAGGAGAGGAGAAGACCGTACGTATTGAAGTCATAATGACTAATGCATCGGGCATATTCCAGATTCAGGAGCTCCTAGAGAAGAAGATTAGAAGTTCCCCGGCTCTTCAAGAACACATAGAGCTCTACGCTGTGATGTCAGCAAATGAAGATTCAATTCTGGAAGATGAACTCAAAGTGTTGTAAAACAGCCACCGATTCAGGTGTGTCGAGTCATTAATCGGCGATTTCGAACATTTCTAATTCCGAGTTCGTACATAGCAGCTAATATATATGTACAATAACAAGCATTTTTCTTTGATTTGGTCCATAATGGAGCCTAATACCAATGACACTTGACGACATTGACGAGCAAATCATATCGATGCTACAGGAAGACGGACGCAGATCATATAGCGAAATCGCTGATGCTGCAGAGAGGACTGAGGTGACTATACGTCGTAGAGTAAAACGACTCATCGATGAGGGGTATATCAAGAAATTCACCGTCGTTCTGGATCCAATGAAAATGGGACGCAGGATTCGTGCCATCATTCGTGTCAAGACTGTGATGAAAGAGGCGACCGTCATCTCGAAGAAAGTGCAGCATTTCAGTGAAGTGGACGAGGCCTACTTCTTGGATGGTGCATGTGGAATAATGCTGAAGGTCACTGTAGACGACCTATCAGATCTCAGAGAGTTTCTCGAGCTAAAACTGGGAAAGGTCACTGGTGTGGGTGATATAGAAACCTGTATCGTTCTCGAAGACATCAAACCTCCTTTCTAATGACATGGTGAGCAACGGTGCAACTTGTGCTGCGCCTTTCTGAGAATGATCTGATTAGATTACATAACCATGCTGAACGGAGTCTGCCGTTCGAGGCTGCCGCTCTTCTATTCGGCCGCGTTCAGGACAATGAGGTAGTTGTCAGTCATATCGAGATCGTATATAACATCGCTGAGTCAAGAACATCCTTCTCAATAGACCCGGAAGCAGAATACAAGCTTCTTGTAGAGGCCGAAGAGCGTGAAGAAGACTTAGTGGGCATTTTTCATTCCCATCCTGCTCCCCCCAAGCCCTCATCTCGTGACCTGCAAAACATGCGTCTGAATCCAGTGGTCTGGTTGATTTCCTCAAAACTGACAGGTAGTTGGGTAAGCCGTGCTTACATTCTGGATGACAACCTAGAGGAAGTAGATCTAATTCTGACCTAGAGCTTGATTCAAGACCTGACTCCCTTGAGAGTACCTGATGTTTTCTTGGGCTCAAAAGACACAAGTGTCTTTTCTATGGAACTAATTAGGACCGCAGACGTGATCACCTTTTCTAATAGTGCTGCATTGCATTGGAGTATGCCAACGCCACTGTCTTCATTGTACTCAGTCAGATAGAGTCTGGAGTCGGCAACCGCTATCTCTCCGTACAGAGAGAGCAAGTTTCTCCTAATCTCTCTTGTAAGTTGCTTCTCACTAGGTGGATCACCATCTCTGTGCAGACAAAACCTAAGATAGCGTCTTCTCCGGATCTTCATTCCAACTCACCTTTTTGGACAATCTCAACGCCGGGTGATACAAAGTTGGGACTCAGCCGTTTTCTGTTTCTATCAATTACATACTGAGGACTCTCATGAACTGCTATCTTTGCGTAATGCCAGTCTAGACCAAGCAACAATCCAGCATATTGCATTGCGGTTGCTGACCTCATGGACATTACTACCTTTGCTCCGCTTGACAGAATGACCTGCATTCCTGCATCAATAGCAGTCTGTACATTCTCTCTGAGGACTTTGACAACTTTGGATCTTGCCAATCCAAACGAGTTCAAAAGCGGCTCTATTAAGACCTCAAGCGCTGTGCCTGAAGAAGCCGCAAGTTTCGCTGTGCTCTCTCGAAGAATGAAATCCTTAAGTGGTTCATCAATTGTCAAGAGGTCTACTCGTTCATCCTCGGCAGCCCAATTTGCCATATCTATTCCACGAAGAGGGGCCGCAATTATGGCAGACCTTGAACGAGTTTCCTTTAGAGTTGCTTTTGCAGACCTGAGACCACTCTCAGGCAAATCAGTCCTTGCAAATAGATTCATTCCACTGTCCAGAGTTTCGAAGGGAGTCTTCCTCTGCAGAAAGGTGGCAAAGCCTGTTAGTCCAAGTCTGTTTCCCATTTCAATAAAAGATTCCAAGCTTTCTAAAGTTGGAACTCTCACATTCAAGTCTATCAGCATTAGTTCACCTCGGAGTTACTGCAGTTGCTCAGTCAGGAATGCCTCCGTCTCTGAGCGAAGACACCTTGGATACTCTCTCAGATGAACTCTGACACTAATCACATCAGAGTCACTAGCAAGTCTTGTTTCACCAAGAAACGATGCCTGCTTATCAATCCTGAGAAAAAGAACGCACTGGTCGTCCAGCCTTTGGGGGAGTGTCTTTCCTAGGAATTTCTTGTCCTGGTCAGACAGACTCTCCATAATCCGCGCGAATGTTCGCTCACATAACTGTCTATTCTCAATGAATGCATGAACTACAATTATCTCCGTGTTCCTATGGCTTTCTGTTGACTCAGTTGCAATATTTACAGATTCACGCACATCTTCTGGATAGAGATTCAGTACAGCCTCTTTTACCCTCTCGACTATTTCAGTGCCCCTTGAATACGCACGTGTTTCGATTCTGTTGATGAATGGCATACAAGAGTCCCCACTGGGAGCCTTTGAGTTATTTGCCTAGATTACCTTTCGCACCAAGGGACGGTCTGATCTTTTCAGCACCCCTACCCTTTCTCCTCAGCCCTCTACTACGCTTTCCAGCTGAGGTGAGCCCTCGACTCTCTCTACCTTTCTGAACAGGGTCACAGATCCAGTTAATCTCTGGGTCATTGTAGATCACTGGATGGTTTGGATCCACCATGATGATCTCGTGCCAGACCCACTTGTGGTCAGACCCTACCCAATAGGAGTTGAGAACACGCAAGTTTGGATACTTCTGAGCTGCTCTTTCCTCGGCAATCCATCGACGGGACTTCTGTGGTGTATACTTTGTGACACCCATACTTCTTGGCTTTCTTCCCATTCGTGGTCTCGGTCTCTCCCTTGGTCCTCTTCCAGTTTTGATTCTGGTCACAACGTAGCCCTGCTTTGCCTTGTAACCAAGTGACCGTGCACGACCCAGTCTTGTTGGCCTTTCCAGTCTAACAACAGTGCCCTGTTTTCTCCAGACAATCAGCCTGCTCCTCACTATCTCGGAACGCTCATTCTGTTCCTTAATCCAACTCTCATTCATGTACCTGTATGCTGTAGGCATGAAACTACCATCCTTTGCTGTAATTCATTCGCTTTGTTTGTGGTTCAGCCCCTGCGGGCCACATCCCTTGCGGACGTATCCGCCGAAACAAAGGAAATGGTGTGGCTCTTCAGCCAGTGCTTCTCCCTTTTCATTTACTTTTAGGTGTAGCGATTGGCCCAACTTGGCTCCTAACTGCAATGACTTCTCATTTAAACTCTGCAATTACCTTTTCAGCTGTCAGATCACCGACCCTATCCTGAGCCTCTAAGGTAGAAGATGATACATGTGGTGTAGCGATTATTTTCGGGTGCTTGACAAGCTTCCAATCCGCAGGCGGTTCCATCTCGAAGACATCAAGTGCAGCACCTGCAATCTGATTCTCGTCAAGCGCTTTGAGAAGAGCCTGCTCGTCTACAACTCCTCCACGAGCCGTGTTGATGAGAAATGCCGTTTCCTTCATCATCATCAGTTCCTTTTCACCAATCATACCCTTTGTTGCGGGCACCAGAGGCACATGTAGAGTCACGTAATCGGCACGTTTGAGCAAGTCTTCCGTGTCCGTTCTTTCAGCATCGTATTCCACGCATGCTAAGTCAATATCGACGACATCAGATGCTAGGACCTTCATCTCAAGAGCTCTTGCTCTCTTGGCAACCTCACATCCTATCCTACCAAAACCTATGATTCCCAGCGTCTTCTGCCAGAGTTCAGTACCTTTGAGCTTCTTTTTCTCCCAACGCTCATCTTTCATTGAACTGTCTGCAAAGGTCACTTGTCGCGCAAGCGCAAACATAAGTGCTATCACCATCTCCGCTACTGAAACACTTGGCGCCTCAGGGGTATTCAGCACTTTCACACCTTTTTCTTTAGCGGCGTCAAGGTCCACATTGTCTAGTCCTACACCTGCTCTCACAACAAGCTTCAGGCTATCTGCCGCATCAATGACACTCTTGTTCACTTTTGTGGCACTACGAACAACAATGCAGTCGAATCCCTTTATCTGGTCCTCAACAGACCCATCAGTTTCGCTGTTTCTAATTACAACTTCGTGTCCTGCGTCCTTCATCTTTGCAATAGCAGACTCTTCAACAGGATCGGCAATGAGTATTCGCACCATTATCAGATACCCTCCGAATAAGTGAGCTTGGCCGGTAGGAGGTTCATCTTAAACTTGGCGCCACGACATTTTCTTAAGCACCTACCATCTCCCGCAATATTATGAAGAAAGAATTGAAGCCAACTACTGCTGTGGTGCCCTGTCCGGTGGTTCTCCTTAGTGTGGCTGGCGAAGAAAAGTCGAATATTATTACTCTGTCCTGGGTGGCGAATGTATGCAGTAAGCCACCTACAGTCGTTGCTGGAATCAGACCTCAGAGACATAGCTACGAGATGGTGAAGAATGCCGGTGACTTTGTGCTAAACATCCCTTCGATTGATCAGATTGATGCTGCCGAGTTTGCCGGGACCAAATCCGGACGTGATTTTGACAAGTTCAAAGAATGTAATCTCACACCTGTTCCTGCAACAAAGGTCCAATCACCGATGATTGGGGAATGTCCCATCAATATTGAATGTAAGGTCATCAAAGTTGAAAACGCCGGAGCACATGACGTGTTTACAGCTGAGGTTGTTGCAGTGCATATAGACGAGTCTGTTCTTGACGATAAGGGACGATTCATCCCATCAGAGGCACGGCTTTTCACATATCTTCCACTGAATGGAGAATACTGGTCGCTTGGTGAACACCTGCAGGCTTAGTTCATTTATGTCGTATTGAGCTGAATGTTGATACTCTCAGACTCCTCCTCATCGTAGAATCTGGGATGCTGGAGATGACGCACAGATGTTTCCCCATCCGACTCAAGGATAATCCAAGCACCGCTTGGAACATGGTCTTCTTTCAAAAAGACATCATAGGTGATTCCGGGAAATTCCACAATGATTGGTTCATGCCCAAGCAGATTAAACAACCCGCAGGCCTCTTGGGCTCGGCTGACACTGTCTAACCGAGTGAGGATCGGTATCCATTCATCAGACGCTCCCGACCATTTTAGAATGGGGAACGAATTCGGTGGGGGCCACTTGCCTTTCCGTACTGTTACATACTCACCAGTGCCAAGTTCATAGATTGTAGGCGCCCTTCCTCCTCTCGCGAGGTAAGTACCGTGTGCCTTGGCATCATTAAGTGTAAGAAAGATCTCCATATGCTTCACCATAGCTTGTTTTCGACAGGAACTAGTGAATACAGCAACTGAGAAATCGCACAACATTTGAGATGCCCAAAGCCGTCACAGAATTGCAAAAGGGAGGCCAGAAGGTGTGCACATTCTGTACATTATTCATAGGAATTTAAATTGGACTGTGCAAACAGTGGTCTTTCACACAACAGGGATTACCAGCTTGTTTTCATTCTCATTTTGCTGATACAATGCAGATTACGTCACGGTCCTTGAGGACATGTTTGTCAGAGATTCTCATCTTTGTACGTGCATCTATTGCATGGATGAATGATTCCATCAGGTCGGTATGAATATGTCCAGCAAACTCCTTGGCTGTTGTACCTTCAGGGACAAGATAGACGTCGGGTAGGACATTTCCATCACCATCCGTCAAAGAGTTTGAATCTTGGACAGGATAGATCGTGATCATGTTGAGAAACTCAAACACGGCCCTATTCAGAATGTTCTGGACTCCTGTACCACCGTACTTTTTGAGAATGTGCTCTCTAAGCTTCTTAAGCTGTTCAACCTCAGCATCCTTCAAGTCGTCACCCTTGAGAATCTCGAAATCATCGTCACCCGGAATGTACTTAATCACAGATTTCCTTTCCAAATCCTTGAGTACTTTTTCAGCTAGGGCACTAACTGGGACCACAAGAAGATCGGGGAATGCCTCCTTCAATCTTTCATAATTCTCCTCAGCATTTGGTCTGTCAATCTTATTTGCCGCAATTATCAAGGGTTTGGCAACATGCCAGAGAGTAGATGCAAAGCTCCTGAGCTCTTCCTCTGTCCATTTATCAGCAGCCTCAGCCTTTAGCTCTGACTCTCTAAGTGCTTTCAGAATATGTTTGCGGGAGACCATCAATCCGGACAGCTTCTCCAACAGAATCTCATCCAGTTTGGCTCCCTCTACTCTCACACGTCCAGTCATTCTCCGCCAGTCTTTCTGGATGATTGCTAACACCCACTCAGTGATCTCATCCTCAAGGAATCTCACATCATCAATTGGGTCATGACTTCCAGCAGAAACCTCCTGCCCCTCTGCATCCAACGCACCGCTGGCATCAACAATATGTATCAGTACATCAGCCTGTCTTAGGTCATCTAAGAACTGATTGCCCATCCCTCTTCCCTTGTGGGCACCAGGCACAAGACCTGCAACATCAATCAGTTTGATAGGCACAAGTCTGACTCGTTCGATACAGACCGAGTTCTGTGGATTATCTTCTATATCAAAATCTCCACAGGCGCAGGGTGTCCTGACGTGTGTCACCCCCACATTCGCCTTGATTGTGGTGAACGGATAGCTCCCCTCCTTGAAATTAGTCATACATGCAGCATTGGTGAAGGAAGTCTTGCCACATGACGGCTTTCCGACTATTCCAACACTGAATCCCATTATTCCTTTCTCCATTCATACACAGGTCATAAGCCGAATTAAACTGTTAAGGTCTTGTTTCTACCGAACCATTTTTATGAATTGGGATTCATAATATATATTGAATCAGGATTCATTATTAGCAATGAATTAAGAATGTGAGAATATGACTAGAATCTGTGTGACCTCTCAAGGCGCTGAATTGGATGCACTCATGGATTACCGATTTGGCAGATGTATGTACTTTATCTTTGTAGATCTGGAGTCAGGGGAATTTGATGCAGTTAGCAATGATGCCCTCTCAAGTGCACATGGAGCTGGAGTGAGAGCCGCTCAAAAAATAGCTTCCAGCGGAGCTGAGGTAGTGATAACTGGGAGCGTTGGTCCAAATGCATACCCAGCTTTACAAAACGCTGGAATTCGAAGTAATCGAATCCTACAAGGAAGGCTTGCTCAGTGAAGTAGCCTCCCCAGGCCCTGCTCATATGGGACTGGGCAGAGGGATGGGTCGAGGAAGAGGCTCGGGGGGTCGTAGAGGAGGATACTAAGAATGAAACGTAGACTACTGTTTCCATGTGAAGATCCAGATGGTCAATCTGTTGCAGCACATTTTGGTCGTGCACCCTATTTTGCTGCAATCGACCTTGATGAGAGCGGCAACGTTATAGAGAAATCAGTGCATCCCAATACTGGAGAGCATTCCGGTGGCAAGGGCCATGCACATAGCAATGTATTGCGTCTAGAGCCAAACGTGGTGATTGTGCAAGGCATGGGCCCTCGAGGTCTAACAAGCTTCCAGAGCGAAGACATTGCAGTATTACAGGCAAATAGCAACCTCATTGATAATCTAGTGGAAGCATACAAACGAAATGAGCTCCAAGAGCTCACAGAGGGCTGTTCCCAAGCACATCATCGATGAATGACTATAGGTCAGAGGCCGGCTGTTTTGATAATTGCAGTTGCATCTGGGAAAGGCGGCACAGGAAAGACCACTGTCGCCGTGAATATGGCTCTTTCAATAGGAGATGCTAATCTTCTTGATTGTGATGTGGAGGAGCCTAATGCGCATACTCTATTACATCCTGAGAGTCTAAACACCGAATCCGTGACAGTACCTATGCCTATGATTGATACGGATAGATGCACTCTCTGTGCAATGTGTGCTGATTTCTGTGAATTCAACGCAATCTTCATTGGAAAGAAGCCACTTGTCTATCCAGAGATTTGTCATTCTTGTGGGGGATGCTTCCTGGTGTGTCCTGAGGGTGCAATCGAGGAGGTGGCGCGTGAAGTTGGCAAGCTACACAGAACGAATAGGGACAGTGTTCACCTTGTATATGGAGAGCTACATGTTGGAGAGCCTATAGCAATCCCTGTCATCAAGGCAGTCAAGAATGAGATTGACAGAAAGAAAATCAATATCCTTGATGCACCACCAGGCACAGCCTGCCCAGTCATCGAAACGATGCAAGACAGTGACTTCGTTGTGCTAGTGACGGAGCCCACACCCTTCGGATTTCATGATCTCTCAATGACAGTCGACGTCATTCAGGAGCTTGATATTCCCCATGGTGTCGTATTGAATCGTGTGGGAGTTGGGAACGATGAGGTGAAGGAATTCTGTAATGCAAAGGGCATTCCGATTCTACTTGAGATCCCATTTGACCGGAAGATAGCTGAGTTGTACTCCAATGGTGTGCCTTTCGTCCAGGAAATGCCGGACTGGAGAGAGCGATTCCAGCAGCTGTTTGAAGTCATAAAGGAGCTGTCACAAAATGGCCGTTGAGATTGCGATTATTAGTGGAAAAGGTGGTACAGGTAAGACCACGATAGCAGCAGCTTTCACAGCAATCTCACATAATCTTGTCACTGCGGATTGCGATGTGGACGCTCCCGATCTGCACATCCTTCTTCAACCTGAAACGAAGAAGACTGCAGAGTTTCAAAGCTCTAAAGTTGCATTGATTAATCCCGAAACATGTACAGAATGTGGTCTATGTGAAGAGAAGTGCCGTTTCGAGGCAATCCATCCCCCAAGAGTCAATGCAATATCTTGCGAGGGATGTGGAGTTTGTGCATACATCTGTCCTGAAAAAGCTATAGAGATGAAGCCTCGGACTTCAGGATTTCTCTATGAATCCATGACTCGTTTTGGTCCTATGTCCCACGCAAAACTGCTCCCTGGCGAGGGTAATTCTGGCAAGCTCGTGACCGAAGTTCGGAGGCAAGCACAGGAACTTGCACGTAGTAATGACCAAGACATCACTCTAATCGACGGGTCGCCTGGAATCGGTTGTCCTGTGATTGCCACAGTCAGTGGTATCAAACTGGGGGTAATAGTGACTGAACCCACCTTGTCTGGTATCCATGATATGGAACGAGTTATGACACTCTTGGAGCGGTTCAGGGTTCATACAATGGTCCTAGTCAACAAATGTGACCTAAATTCTGAAAACACTCAGCGAATTGAACAGATATGTGCCAAAAATGGAGTGGAGTTTCTGGGTAAGATTCCATTTGATTCAATCATGACTGAATCAATGGTAGCTGCGAAAACATTGCCCGAGTTCGATCCCAATCATATGATAACTCATTCACTCAAGAGCATGTGGGACAAAATCACTGAATTTGTATCAAGTGAATGAAGTGGGAGTACAACACCCCCTCTCATTCTTTCTCTTCTAATTCGCTCAGTCGACGCTCAATTCTCTCAAAGGCCTCTTGGAGTGATTTCAGCTGGGTTTCTAATACGCCTTTCTGATACTGTAAGGACTCACGTTCATCTGTTGGAGTTGTTTGACCTACAAATGGAGGTCTCACTCCAGAATCTCTCCAATATCCAAGAGTCCAACAAGAACCGGGTCCATAAAGCCATCCTGGCCTTTCCCATGGAGGGAGGTCTCGGAAAGGCCCATTCCCAGGCCATCTGCCACCACGACCCCCGCCACCTCTGCGTCCGTATCCATACATATGATTACTCATCTCTTCACGTTATTTTGTGCATATGCACAACATTATTTATGTGCATACGAACGAATATAAGCATATTGAATCGACAAAGCTAGATGCAACTCCATATTGTGAGATACAGTAGCTGGTGACAGAAGATGCATAGAAGAAGAAGGGGTAGACGTGGACGAATGCCAGTCCAACCAAAACTAGGAGCCAGTTTCAAGACGACTCGCATGAATCCTGAACCTCAAGCTGACATTAGACCTGTATATATTGACCCCGCAGAAGCTGAAGTCTTGCGACTTGTGGACCTTGAAGGTATGTACCAGGAAGATGCAGGGGATGCAATGGGAGTGTCCAGAGGCACCGTCTGGCGACTTCTTGAAAGTGCTAGAAGGAAAGTGGTCAGCTCACTCTTTGAAGGAAGGCCTCTTATCATCGGTCACTCACTTGGCGAAGAGTGATCGACCGATGACATGTTCTATCTAGGATTCTGTATTTGGCCGTTTGTTAAGTGCCCTAAAAACTGTTCTTCACTTCTGACTCTAGGCATTACACACATTCTTGTAGTCCGGAAGTCGTCCTCTCAGAAAGTGCTTGAGAGCCGTCTAGATGTCGTTCTAGAGCACCAAATTGTGCGATGCTCCCTTATATGCCAATTCGCGCATCTGTCCTAGTGGAGAGAAAGACCATGCACACCGTACCCTCAGGAACCGGACCTATTACCGACCCTATTTTAGTCAGAAGACCCGCATTTCCACGATGGTGGGATCCAATTGCTAGACCTCATGTGGCTATTGTGGTGCGTGACCCCACTTCTGGAATGGATGTCAGATACTATCTCTCACAAAAGGGTCATGGAAACTCAAATGGAAAGGAGATTCTTGATGTGGCTGATATAGACGGACTAGAAGAGGGTACCTTGCTAGAAGTCCGATACAGTGCTACAAAGGCCAACCTCTACCGGCTTGAGCTAGTAGATGGCGTACCATGCTGGAGATGGATGGCTCGCTGCAGGGAGCTACCTGACTTCAATTATCCTGCTGAGATTCGATGGAATGGCCTTCTGGAAGAATCGCCCTTCGATGTTAATGATTCTCTGACATATGAGATCCGGACAAACTGAAGCCCTAGAATATGATTGACAGGCAGGTAAGGGCTCCTTCACATTTCTCGAACTCACTCATGTCTAATGGTATGATCTCAAACCCAGCTTCTGCGACAAGCTTCTGAGCCCTTTGATGTTCCTGTGACATCAGCACGGCATTACCAATAGTCAGGGTGTTTGCAGCATAGCCTTCTTCTCTTGGGACCACTATTTTGTCAAAGTCCTCCAGTATTGGATGACTCTCAAAGTCTTCAGTAGCAATGATTGTATTTCGACTCAGGTACGTGACATGGCTTTTCAGATGGATGATAGACGGGTCTTCAATGGTGTCTGACCTGATGCCAAGCCATCTAGACATCTGTTTCACGCCCTTCAAATTCGTCCTTCGTGTGATGCCAGTGACTAATCGGTGGGGCAGATGAATGACATCACCACCCTCTATGGTGGCTGGCTTTTTGGCAAATCCCAGTTCCACATAGTCCTTGAGGAACTCTGATACTGCAAGCTCCTCACCCCGGCGACTATTCTCGGCAAATCTTGTGATGAAGCCTCTGTTACCATGGACAACTACGGTGTCCTCTACAAAACACGAATCAGGATATCTCTCATCGGGGGGGAGTCTAATCAGTTTCAATCCTAGATCCGACAAAGTACGACAATATTCAGCATGTTGCTCTTGAGCTAATGACAGGTCAAGAATATGATGTTCTGGGTGAGCTGAGATGCAATGCCTAAATGCACTGCTTGGAGGTCTAATAATCGCTTGTTTCATCATTTGACTCTATGAAACCAGTATCTTATTACTTAGCTGGGAACAACAAGCTTAAATGTAAAGTATACTTTACGTAAAGTGAACTTTACATCCAGATGGGTGACACTGGTGATTGTAAACAGACTGCGAGAACTCCGTGAGGCCAAGATGAAGGAATCAGATACGCCTGAGCTATGGACTCAAGAGGGTATCAGCCAGCGTCTAGGAGTCACAAGGCAGACAATCATTTCCATGGAAAAGGGCACATACAACCCGTCCCTGTCACTTGCCTTCAAGCTGGCACACCTGTTTGGAGTGAAGATCGAGGATATATTCGAGTGTACAAGTGATGAGAATGAATCGTAGTGTGCTGGCAGGTCTAGGTATTGTTGTCGTTGTGTTGATAGTGTTCACAGTCATGTGGATTTTGGACATAACCTCTCTAGGTGGTATCATGGGTGCAATTGGCGGCATGGTAGGTGGCGTTCTTGGTGCCACATACATGCAGCGATTTCATGATGAGAGATTCTCCCAACTCATGAAGAGGTCGGCAAGCAACTCCTACTGGTTTGTCGTAATCTTTCTGCCTCTCAGTTGGATTGCCATGATACGATTGGAACCAATAACACTGCCATTGGTGATAGGACTGACCTTCGCAATCTGGATGTCCTCCTTCATTGTATACTATATTTCGCTGTTCTACTACTACAAGAGGTGATTTTGTGACAGAGGCCAGGTTATCAACCAAGGATCTCATCTTGATACTCGTTATTTGGGCTCTTTCATGGTTTCTTGCAAACGTCGTCATGAGCTTCATATTTCCGGGCTCATCGGTGCCTATGTCTCTACCTTCAATTTTGGCAGGGATTACATGGATTTCAGTGCTATTGGGCTTCATGATATATTCACAGAGGCTCCGGGACGAGCGCACCATACAAATCTCTTACAAGTCGGCCCGTAATGGGTTTGCCTTCATTTTCTGTGTGGTTCCAGCTGCAATTGTAGCCCTCTCAGCAACTGACGTGTCCACTGATGTATCACTTGCATTACTAATGGTATGGATCGGGGCTGTTTCTCTTGCCGGTTTCTCCTCTCTATACTACTACCGGAAGTAGGGTGGACGCCGGATTTGTCGAACATCGGAGGCAGAGAATGTCTATCGCGAGGCAATCGATATTGGCGAAGAACTGTTTCTGAAGGCGTCGACGGTCTATCGGCAGGGCCTGGTAAGAACCCTCTGCAACTACACACTTCTACTGTCAGACATCGATGGCACAGATGCTCTACAGAAGACCATGACCAGACTGAAGGAGCTTGGGGTCGAGAGTCTGCCCGACTGTGAAGAGTGGTCGGAGGAGGAAGAGGAAGAAACTAACACTCCGGGGGCAGTTTGAAACATTCAAGGCCCTCCCGAAACTCAAAATCAAACACTTACTCTCATATCAGAGAAGAAGTGGTAGCGGATAGACCATGTTCTATGTGACTAGCATGAAACCGAGTATAAAGTTATGAAGTCCATGTGCTATCATCGGACCCACTATGTTCCTCGTTCGATATGTTACGTAACCATAGACCAGTCCAATCAGAGATGTTGCTACGACGAAGTAGATTCCTTTCAGCACATGTACCAATCCAAAGAGCACCGAAGAGGTTACCAGTGCTACTTTCCACCCTTTCCATCGCCAGAGTGCAAAGAACATGACGCCTCTGAAGAGAACCTCCTGCGCTGGTCCGCTGAGGAGAAAGTTGTATACTATCTGCTCCGCCACTGTCAATGGTTCTAGGTCTGGTCTGATGTACATATCAGACCGTATGACCTGCACAATGATAAATGCAAGAATGAACCCGCAGGCAATAGAAAGGCTCTCTCCGACCCTCTCTCGATTCACTCTCACAATGAGTAGTGACCCGAGGATATAGATGACGTAGATGATGTAGTATGCCAGATTGATGTCTTGTACTAGGCCCAGAACGTAGAAAGGAATAATCACCAGAATTGGCACGACGAATAGAACGACCGACTCAAGACTCTCTTTCAGTCCATCTCTATCTTCGTCAGCAGTCATCAGAAGTCCCCATATGCCGGATTACAGTCACACATGTGTAGTTTGAATGAGTTGCATCTAAGATCGGATTCCTGTGCCTATCCTGTCCGAACTCAGAACACCATTTCACCGTGCATAGACAGCTTTACTCTTTCAGATAGAACTTTTGGTCCTAGAAAAGAAGTGGTAAAGGGCTAATGATAAAACTGACCAAACAAAATGTCTTGGTCCAAACTCGCTACTATACCAATATCTCAGCTTTGGAGGTTTTCTTCTCCAAAAGGCTTGATATACATTGCAAGGAAGGGAACATATGCAAAGTGTAAATCCCAAAGGCGTATACGTTTCTCTAGTGCCCAGTCATAAGCCAATGTATTAACAGACCCATATATATCACGGCGCCAAGAATTCCCATCCAAACGCAGAGGCTATACACCTCCGATGAGAGAGCGGGATTATACAACGGATTTGCTGTCAGCGGATAGAGTGGACGTATATCACTGTATAACGGAGAGTCCAGCAAGACATGGAGCATGGTGCCCAAGACACCTGCAAATACGAACGGCTTCAGGCTGGTCTTGCTATCTGTTTCCAGTAGGAGCGTCTTGTAGAGTGGATACAGGTATCTTTCAAGAAGTAACATGACGTATCCAAGCACAAGACCCACAAAGAACGCTAGTAGGAATGTATGGAAGTATCCATGTAGGGGATATTCTAGTCCGGATATGAGCACCAAGAAAGGCTCAACGTCAAGTATCACATTGGCTACTATGAATGTAGGAGCGTGCATGTACTTTCTCAGAGGAAGCCCTAGGCACAGAGCTGGACCGAGATGAAAGGGCGTGAATGGCATTGACAACTCATTCCTCGATTCACCAATGATGCAATCCACAGCAAATAGTGGCTCGGATTCTCAAATACCTTCCTTTAGACTAGTCACTGTACCACTATAGAATCGCCAGTTGAGGAAACTGGCATAAGTATCATGAGCTCCACATTATAAATTCTCGACATTATGATTGAAGCGAATTTGCCACGCCATCATTGAATAGTCAGAGTTCTCTTTCTCACCCATGAAACTGGTGTGACTTTTTCCGGACATATTTCAGGTCGATGCCTGGCTTTCAGAT
>SMTZ1_10004577_pt1 | contig 16747 bp, 10 predicted proteins | sample DeeMarSWOR136_30_FD_25667 | JGI IMG/M metagenome (IMG submission 25667)
AAGGCTGTTGCCATCGGTTCTGCGGTAACAACAGAAACCGGGGATGTGAACCAGATTTTCTGGAATCCCGCCGGTATTTCTTTAGATCGTGGGGAAACGCAAGTCACTTTTTCCTATAACAACTGGCTGGCTGATCTCAGCCATAATTCATTTGGTGTTGCCCATTGTTTTGGAAACATCGGAACATTCGCCATCGGTGGAATGATGTCTGGCGTTAGCGATATCGACGCGGACAGGGACTATGTTGATGGTCTGGATATTGATTATACAACCAGTGCGACTTTCGATTATAATTCGATGTTTATTGCAATAGCTTATGCCAAGCAATTTACTGATAAACTGTCACTTGGTGCCACTGGAAAATACTACCGTGAAGAGATTGATGTTGAATCGGCAAGCTCATTCGCATTTGATTTTGGTGCCATCTACAAAATTGGTTATCGAGACCTAACCCTTGGCGCCCGAATCCAGAACCTTGGTAAAGATATGAAATACTATTTCGATGATATCAGCTTACCATTGGTATTTAGCTTTGGTGTTTCGATGAGTATGATTCAATCTGACTTCTTCAACTTAAAGGGATTTGCCGATGCAGCAAAACCATTGGATGCTGAGCAGTTGCTCCTCGGTGGTTTGCAGGCAAGTCTTTACAAAAATATTCATTTTCGCGCTGGATATAAATTTAATTACTCCGGTGTAAGAGATGAATTTGATGACCGAGTTACTTACCAGAGAATTGAAGATGAGTACCGTTCACGCTGGTGGAATCCGCAAGAGTCCTATCGAACTGATGAAGGATTGTCGCTGGGCGCTGGAATTGAAATTCCTTACGGCGACTATGAATTGGTCATCGATTATGCCTGGACAGCCTTCAGATTGTTAGATGACGTGAACCGATTCTCATTTTCTTTGAAGTTCTAGAGACCTCTTAAAATTATAAATATCAACGGTGAGGATCCTCTTTAACTCAAAAAGTTAGAAATGAATGGGGATTCGCAAAGCAGGATTTTGTGCGAATCCCCATTTTATTATTCAATCGAAGCATCTTAAAGGATGCTCTCGTAAATATACTCGAAACGGAACGGTTTTCGGATTTTAATCTTGTTCTAATGTCATTCCTGCGAATGTAGGTTTTCTAATAAAAATATTCAATTTAGGAAACAATATGGTTTTTATAATTCGAAATCGAAGATCGTTAAAATTCATTTTTATAATCATAATCTTCGGAATTAGTTTGTACCTTCTATCCTGTGGCAAAGATATGCCAGTCCAAAAGCTTGAAAAAGCAGATTTTGCTCTTAATTTACCACAAAGTGACGAAGCAAGTCCGTTCGAGAAGGTAAAAATCATGAAAATGGATAGTCACGGCAATCTGTTTATTCTCGATAGTGGTAAGAATCTCATATTCAAATTTGATTCATTGGGAAATTTTATCAAGCTTTTTGGCGGTCAGGGTACCCAGTGTGGTAAACTTAATTTTCCATCAGGTATGGATATTTACCAGGATTCCTTACTTTTGATTCATAACAGGGGCACAATTGATCTCCTCGATCTCGATGGCAATTGTTTGCGATTTATAATGATCCGAGGCTTAGCAGATTTTTCTATTTCTCCACGAAAGACTATTGTTCTGAATCGGATGAATGGGGCGCTTGAATTAGGCTTTTTCATCGAAGCCTATGATCTCAATGGCAAACAAATTAACACCTTTGGACCTCCACGGGGTGAAGTTTATAAAAATAGGAACGCAGATTTTGCCTTCACAGGATTTACCTCCGACAATAATTTAGTTTATGTCCCTGCATTTTTAGACAGCATTTATATTTATGATATGGAGGGAAACATTTTAAAACGAGCACGTCGGGCAATACCAAAGTCCATTCAACCGAAAGTTGATGAGCCATTAGAGCTGTTAGTTGAAGATATTTATGTTTCAAACGACCGAATATTTGTTTTACGTGTTGATAAGGAAAATTCTACTGAAACAGAAATTTATGTCCGACAGGTTGCGGAGTACAATCTGGATGTTGAGTTAACAAATATTTATGAATTACCAGAATCTATTACCATGTCAATTGAAGCATTTGCATTTGCGCCTTGGTATCACAAATTTATTGTGAAAGATAATTTATTTCTTTTTATGATTTCAAAACCGGTAGAACATTTAATTTCCTTTACTCCACATAAGTGAAATTGCAAGATTAAGGATTGTTTAAGGTGAGTAAAAAAGTTAGGCACTTTCTTTATTATGTTATTTTAGTTTTAGCCCCATTTTTTTTATGGTTAACCGTTGAATTCTTTTTGAATAAAATAACTGAACGATTTGAACCGTTAAAGACAAATAAGGAAGGGAAAAGCCTTTATTTAAATCAAGATTATTTTAATGATTTTTTTATCTACAATTTGCCAGCCTTTTATACAACCTCAACTTCAAATCGGGCGATACATTTAGAAAAAAAAAATGATCGATTCAGAATTTTTTGTCTGGGCGGATCCACAACTGCAGGCTATCCATATAATACCTTTCCACAATTTAGTTGTCCCTCTTCTTTCCCAAATTACTTGCGGGCGATTTTACAGTACAATAAAAATATACCTGACTTAGAAATATTAAATGCAGGGTGTAACGCCCTTAATAGCTATAATATCTTACAGGTTTTCAAGGACTTAAAAAAGTATGATCCAGATTTAATTATTGTCTACACAGGTCATAATGAGTTTTTCGGTCCAAATGAGTTTGCGCTGCCAAAAGAGAAAGCGTTGCTCTATTACAATCAGTCATACTCTGGGATTTTGTTCAAATTAAGAAGAACATTTCTATACCAGGGATTAAGATGGTTTATTCGATTATTTTCAAAAAAGTCGAGCAGTGAACACCAGGATTACCTGTCATGGAGTAAGAAAAACTATGTCCTGCACAATGATCCAATCAATGATGTCGTCAAAGCAAATTTTCAAAAAAATTTAAAGGAGCTGGTAAAACTGGCTAAAGATGCGGGGATTAAATTGGTATTGTGCACCCCTGTTTCTAATTGGACTTTTCCCCCCTTCATTTCAAAACTGGACACAATTGAAGGATATTGATTCGACTTATGCTGATATTTTTTACCAGGCTGGAAAAGCATACACAAAATTAAATATGTACGGAGAGGCTGCTTACGAGTTATGGAGAGCAAAAGATTTAGATGCTTTGCCATTTCGAGCAAAATCATTTGTGACGCCAATCATCAGGGAAATAGCTATCAATGAAAATATTATTTTGGCTGATTTGGAACAATTTTATATTCAGCTATCGAATAGATTAATTCCTAACCAGGGATTACTGTTAGAACATTTACATCCCACAGAGGCTGGATATTATTATATGGCTCTTCACATCGCACAGGTATTGGTGAAAAATAAGGTATTTAAAGGTGTTACTGAAATTGAATTTCCTGAGATAGATAAATGTCGCGAAGTACTGAATATTCTTGACTTTGTTGTGGATCGAATTGAATTTGATCTTGCTAACGAAAGTTATTTGGAAAGGCTTAGTGATTTAAATCCTGAGATTAAAGGATTTTTAGCTCAGGTGAGAAATCGGGCTTATGCGCATGCACAAGCAATCGGGCAGGAATTAGTGAGAGAAATGAATAAAGAAAAACAGGAAACGGAGCAGAACAAGTGATAATGGCTCGAACAAGCATTTATTTATTATTTTTTAGTTCTGGTATTTGCGGCTTAATATATCAACTGGTCTGGCAGAGAAAATTAGCATTAATTTTTGGCAATACAAATTATGCAACCAGTGCTGTTTTAACAGCATTTATGGGTGGATTGGCTATCGGGAGTTATTTGATTGGAAAATATGCAGACAAAGAAAAGCATCTATTAAAACTTTATGCGCTATTGGAATTTGGTATTGGCTTGTCAGCGATTGCGATTCTGTTTCTTTTTCTGCCCATCTCAAACGGCATATATGTATTGGTATTTCGAACACTAAGTCAGAATTCATTTATAATTAGTATCATTCGTTTCCTATTAGCTGTAATCGTCCTGATTATTCCAACAACATTAATGGGTGGAACGCTTCCAGTCATTAGCAAATATATTATCCGTGATTCAAATAAATTCGGATTAAAGCTTGGCGATTTATATGCGACCAATACCATTGGTGGAATGTTCGGCGCATTTTTGACTGGTTTTTATCTTATCCGATTATTTGGAGAAACATGGACAGTTTGGCTTGCGATTGTTGGGAATTTAATAATTGCAGCAATTGCTTATTATATTCATGTAAAAACATCTGAACAAAAGACTGCTGAAAAAACGCTTGATAAAAAATCGAGAGAAAAGCTGAAGCAAGATGAAAAACAGTATGCTCAAAAACAGCTAAAAATAAGGAGATATTCACCTTCAACCGCAAAAGTTATCATCTGGTTATTTGCAGCCGCAGGATTCGCCTCTTTGGCTTATGAAGTCATCTGGACGCGGGCGCTCATTTTTTATGTCAGTTCAACTACTTATTCGTTTGCGGTAATCCTGACAACATTTTTATTCGGCATCATGTTCGGCAGTTATCTCATGGCTCGCTGGATTGATCGTGTCAAAAATTTGATTTTCCTGTTTGGAATTTTTGAAGGAATAATCGCTATTTTTGCTGTCCTTTCAATACCGGCGCTTAACAACATGGATACAATTCAGCGCTGGATGCTAAAATTCATCAATGTTTCTTCCTGGAGTGAAGTTGTACTCATGCTTTTTGCTACGGCTTTTACTATTTTACTGTTGCCAACAATTTTAATGGGTGCAGCATTTCCGGTAGTTAATAAAATCTATGTTGAGAGTGTTCCTAAATTGGGAAGAGGCGTTGGAAGTGTTTATATGGCAAATACAATTGGTGCAGTTTTGGGTTCCTTTGTTTCTGGATTTATTCTTATGCCGCTTATTGGGATAGCAGGAAGTATCCTATTTATAGCCATTATTAATTTAGGGATAGGTTTATTTGCATTATCTGCAGAAAAATATAAAACAGAAACAAAGATATTTCGTCTGGCACCGGGCTTATCAGTCTTAATCATCTTTCTGATTTTTACGGTTGGTTTTTTTACATCAGCCCCTTTAGTAACTGGAATTGTTTCCTTTAAAGGGACTCGGTTACTCTATTATAAAGATACTTCTTCTGCAACCCTTTCTGTGCTTGAAAAAGCGGAGGAAGTAAATCTCTGGGGCAGGAATGTACGCTATTTGAATATTAATGGGCATAATACGGCGCACACGACTTTCGCCGACATTATTATTCACAAAATGCTCGCTCATTTGCCCATGCTGTTCCATCCGAATCCTCAGAAGGCATTAGTTATCGGTTTTGGTTTGGGGAATACAAATCATTCGTTTTTGCAATACGATTTAACTCGGTTGGATTGCGTTGAGTTAATAGCAGAAGAAAAAGAGACAGCTAAATTTTTTGAAGCAGAAAATAATCAAATCTTAAATGATTCTCGTTTGGTGTATATTGTTAACGATGGACGCAATTACGTCCTGGCTACTGATAGACTTTATGATATCATCTCGATTAATGCAATCGATCCAAAATTCAGCCCTATGCTTTATACAAACGAATTTTATAAATTATGCAGAAGTCGCCTGACGTCAAATGGTTACGTGGTTGCCTGGTTGCCTTTGTATGGAATGACACCGCAGGAAGTGAAAGCTTTAATTAAAAGCTTCATTGAAGTTTTTCCTCACAGCTCATTATGGTTTAACAATCCTGAACATTTTTTATTGTTCGGCTCCAAAGAACCTCAAGCGTTTGATTTAAAAAAGCTTGCTGAACGACTCGAAAATCCAAAAGTCAGCGAAAGTATTAGGGAAGTCAGGCTGGATAATCCTTATTCACTGTTAGCAACTTACATGATGGGTGAAAAAGGCTTGTCCAATCTTGTTTATGGAGCAAAATTACATAGTGATGAACATCCCATTGTAGAATTTAGCAAAATGACAACTGCAGATGTTTCTTATGATATTTATTTAGATTTTATGGAAAATAAGGAGAGCATCTGGTCAAATTGTACAAATATCGGTGCGTTAGGGGAGCATGAAAAAGTTCAAGCTGAATCATATCGCTATGAAAAAAGCATGTTTTCAATGTTGAAAGGACTTTTTTTATATCGAGCGACTGCAGGTAAAATCATGTCAGACACGAGCGGAGTCACTGAAGCGTTTAAGCTAATGCAAACTGCGGTTGATAATGTCCCGGAGAATAAATTTAACCTTATCTTTTTTGTTGATTGGATTCAACACCATGATTTTAGCCAGTCTCTTGGTTATTTCGAAAGGGCAGTTGAAAATGAACCAAACTTTGCTAAAGGTTATGTGATTTTGGCTTTAGAAAAAGCGGATCAGAATGATTGGGATCGTGCGATTGAATTTTATCAAAAGGCAATTGAAATAAACGATAAATATATTTCGGCTCATTTTAATATGGGTTTTGCTTATGCAAAAAAGGAAAATTGGGAGGAGGCAATTAAAGCCTTCAAAAGGGTTGTTGAGTTGCAGCCCGAAAATGTTTTTGCCCATTCAAGTCTTGTCCAGGTCTACAATATGGATAACAATCTTGATAAAGCATTAGAGCATGCAAAAATTTCTATCGATCTCCAGCCAAATCAACCTAATTTTTATTTTAATTTGGGAATGATCCATCAAAAACGGGGAGAGATTGGTGATGCAATCGATGCATTTGAAGCGGGCTTGAAACTTGCTCCGAACGATATAAGGGCAAGAGAGGTATTGCGTAACTTAAAGGGAAAATGAAGTATTTGAATTTATAGCAATTGACCTGAGCGATATTCAATTATGTAATGTTTCCAGCTTAATCCAAACTTCAAATTGAAAATATTCTGTTAGTTCAAAAAAGATACATACTGAAAGCTATAACTTTCGTTTAAAAATTAATTGACGAATTCCATTTCTTGTTATAAATTTTTATCTTTTTAAAAAGTGCTAATTTTATATTTTAATTCCTACCTTATTTTGAATCATCCCGAAAGCTTTATGCTCTTTTTCCATTATAAAAATTTTTTATTAAATAATTTAAACAAGACCTTAGAAATCGATTTTCAAAGAGTCCAGTAAATAATAATCAACTCCCAGATTAGTGACTCAAGTAGGATAAATTTTAAAACAGCTATTATTTTTCACTCACCTTATTATTTCTTTCATTTTCACCTTGCATTAATTATTTTCTATCAGTATATTATGACCTATTATTAATATGGTAGGGGGGTAAAATTAAAGACAGCATGTGATATGAAAAAATTGACCATATTTTTCATAATTTCATCATCTGTTTTGTTTTCATGTGAGAAGGAAGTAACTTCACCCAATTATAGAGAAGTATTAATCCAAATTTCTGACCATATTCTACAAGGTTATTTCATTAAATCCATTGCTTTCGATAGCCAAGGAACTGCCTGGATTGGAACTTTTGAACAAGGACTCATAAAATACGATGGTAATGCTACCTATTATAATTCAAAAAATTCGTCACTGCCTGATAGTATTTTTATGTGGGATGTTGCTGTGGATAAAAATGATAATATTTGGATTGGTTCTGAAGCTGGTTTGATAAAATATAATAAAAAGGATTTTACTTTATATAATACTTCCAATTCACCCCTTGCAGAAGATATAGTTTGGTCAATTGCAGTAGATGATAATAATATTCTTTGGCTTGCTTCTTGTCGAGCCAGACAAGGAGGACTAATGAAAGTTGATGGTGAAAATTGGATATTATACACACCAGAAAATTCAGAATTACCTTGTCATTCTGTCTGTGATATAATTGTGGATAATAGGAATGATAAATGGATCGCCATAAGTGAAACTGTAGCTAATGGCAGCATTATAAAAATAACTGGTGATAATTGGACAATATTTGATAAAGAAGATATCGGATTCAGCCCTTTCTTTTTTGGAAATCTTGCAGTCGATTTTGGGAATAATGTATATGCTTCAATCAACTATAATCTTTCAAGTGATATTGACATGACTCGTCCCAATATTATTAAGTATGATGGTAAAAACTGGTCAATTATCAATCCAGTTGATGAGAAGGGTGAACCATTAGCATACGTAGGTAGAATAAAAGTTGATTTATTTGGTAATATATGGGCAACCTTAGAAGGAAGGGAAGGTTTTAGGCTTTCGGTTTATAATGGAAAAAAATGGATATATAATGATTCTGATTTTCCAAATAGATGGATTTCCGAAATTGCAATTGATAGGAAAAACACGGTGTGGCTGGGAACGGGAAATGGCATATACTTAATTAAGCAGTGAAAATTTTTTTCGAAGATTTTATGTAGAGTGCTCAAATTAGCCCCTCAAAAGTGGCTTATGCTGAACTGAAAGGTTTGATGCAAATTATTACGCTCAGAGCGCCGTATCAGCTTTTTTGAAAACCTGAAATTTTTGTGCGCCGATTTTTTCTGACAGTTACCTACAGCGTAGCTGCTAAAATAAAAAAGTCAATAATAGATGATTCTCAAATATGAAAAATTTTCATTTAGCTTTTTTTATTGCCCTCTTTTTATTTATCTCATGCAAAGACAACATATCAGATTCTTCGCAAAATAACGATGATCACAATTCAAAATATCTTGAACAAAATATAGATATTTTGAAAAATTCAAATGGTAAAATAGTAGAAATTGAATAATTATGTTGTAATTGCATCACAATATCGTGGAACCGATGGTGGAGAAGGTCAGGAAGAATTCGGAGGAATGGATATTAATGATGTATTAAATCTTATCCCTCTTGCTAAAAGCTTGTCATTTACAGATTCATCCAAAATAGTCATGCTTGGCTATTCAGGAGGCGGAATGATGTCGTATATTGCCATAAAGAATAAGATAGGCATAAAGGCTGGAGCAATTGTTGGAGGAGTTACAGATCTTATTCAATTATATAATGAAAGAGGACCTGATATGAAAAACGTTTTAATAGAATTAATTGGTGGCACTCCTACAACAAAAGAAAATGAGTACAAAAATCGATCAGCAGTTTATTGGCCAGAAAAATTGAATTTACCAATATTAATACTTCATGGTGAAAATGATTGGAAAGTAAATGTAACCCAAGTACAAAAATTAGCAGTGCAATTGAATCAATTGGGCTATACTCATAAATTAATTGTGTATCCAAACGGAGACCATGGCCTGAGTACGCATTCAATTTTAAGAGATCGGGAAATATTGAATTGGTTCTCGAAATATCAAAATGAAAAGTTAGATTAATCTAAATTAAATTATAGCCAGCTAACTATCACATTAACCCAACCGAGACCGCAACATACATCTCCGAATGTCTGGAGGTACGCAGACAGCAAGGTTTAAAATTACAGTTCAAGTGTGCTGCAGGCTTCGGTGGATTATACAGGTTAGCTAGATATTCTAAAATAAAGCATAGTCGATTAAAATATTTTTGGTGAGGTTAACTAATTATGAAACCATTTATCTTCTGTGTTATCCTTCTGCTCTTAATTTGTCCATCTATTCATTCCCAAACTGGTATTACTAAAAATGATTACATCGAAGCCATCAAAATCGCCGAACAGCAATCCTGGGACGAGTATCAAAATGCCATCGAAAAATGGGAACAAAGCGATCCTGCTGAAAGGAATCTTGAGCCGCCCAAAGCTGGTAGACACCTCGTGAGAATGCCTGCCCTACTCTATGCCGTTACCAAAGAGAAAAAATATGCCGAACGTGCCCGTGAAGCATTTTTAAATATGACCTATGGGGATGCCTATTACAATCTTGTGGCGTTTGAGCAGATCAAAGGGAGCGGCATCATATCGAAAAAAGATCTGGAAGTTATCGAAACAGGGATGCTCGAAAGTGCTGAGCGGGCGGTTCAATATTGGGTGGAATGGGGAGCTATGAATCACGCCACGCAGAGTCTTGTCAATAATTTGGCTGCTGCGATGATATATTTTCCCGACCATCCTGATTATGCAAAGTGGAAGCAGAAACTGGACATCAATGTCTCTGCCAGTTGGGGGAGATGGTCGATTGAGGATGCGCAGATTTACATTCCCGCCTGGATTAAGCCGATGATGGAATATGCGGAACTGATGGGGTTGGAAAAAGAATATTACGCCAATCCCATGACAAAATACTATTTCGATTATTTGGTTCAATTGGTGACGCCTGGCGGGCAGATTGTCGAATTCGGTGATGGACGCTTCGGCAGGGGATATACCTGGGACTGGATGATTGCGGTGCTGGAAAAAGGGGCATCGATCTATCGAGATGGCAAGATGAAGTGGGCTGCGCATCGGCTATTTGAAGCGCATTATAAAGAATTGGGACACATCCCCAGGGAGCATATTTGCGAAGCTGTTCGATGGGCAGATGAGACGATTGAAGAACAGGTTCCAACCGATGGCAGCCGATTGGTTCTTGAAGATTACGTCGGGAAAAAGATCGTTTTCCGAAGCGGTTGGGATCGAAATGCCACGTATCTGTTTTTGAATTTTATGGATGATACGCCATTTGGAATCGATGGGAAAGAACAGTTAATCACGACCATTAATGTTGAGACAGAAAAGAATCATCATGGTCATGCCGATGAAAATGCCATCGGATTGCTGATGAAAGATGGCTGCATTTTGCTGTACGAATCAGGGTATCGTGAAACTGCATCGACAGGTCCTGATGGTCAATTTCGGGCGGATGTTTTTCACAATAAACTGGTTGTTCGAAATGGATTGGCTGATCCTGACTGGCGGTTGATGCCGTTTTTACTCGATGGCGGCAGGTACAAATTTGTCAACACAAAGCTCATGCATTTTCGGTGTTTCAAAGAGGTCGATATCAGCAGGACTCGCCTGACTTACGATGAAATGGGCTATCAATGGGATCGATTGATCAATTATCTAAAAGGAAGGGAATGGTTCGTTATTTTTGATATTGTCAAAATTCAAAAGGATGGCGAATTCACGCTGGCAAATCTTTTTTACACCCAGCACATCAGCGGATTCGATGTGGACAATCCCATCTGGTTCGACACCTATTACAGCACCATCGCTGCCATGCCGAATTTAGCGCCCTATTATGCTGGCGATGAAAATAAGCAGAGCACCCGACTGCTCATCTATTTTCCTGAAGGGAATTCTTTTAGAATTGGCGCCGAGCAGCTCCGCAATAATTCCCAGACCGAATGGGCTGTCTATTCTGCCAACGCTGACAGCTTCAAAGCAGGAGATATTTTAATTTTCACCACGATGCTCATTCCGCATTCCCAACGAATTGATCCCCAAAACATCGTGAATGATTTATCAGAAATTCAAATATTTAATGAAGAAAATGGATATGGCTTGAAAATTCCATCGGAGAATGGTTTTCAACAAATCAATGCAATGGTCGATTTAGAGGCAGAATATTTGGAGAAAAATATTCGTCCCCGTTATAATTTTGAATCGGGCAGGGCAGAGTATGGTGATTTGACCACGGATGCCCGCTATTGCTATATCAATAAAAGAGAGAAGGTATTATTTTATTCATTCTTTAAAGCAAGCAAACTTATTTTTGAGGGACAGACGATTTTTGAGGCGCCCAGCCAGATTCATGGTCAGGACGATGGAAGCTACATGCGACGGGGTGTGCCCAAATGGGTGGCATGGGAGGACAAAATTAAATTGAAATGAAAAAATTTCTTTTATCAAATTGAATGATTTAGAGGAGTACCAGGATGAAAAAGATAGAATTGTTCTGTTGCATCACTTTAATTTTGGTGCTGTCATCAAATATATTTGCAATGGCACCTATATCAAAGGAAATAAATGTTTCTGTAACGGATATTTCTGGCGACTGGGAAGCATCGGGTGATTTACAATGGCAAGCTTTATTGCTTAGCCTTCAAGGTATCGCTAACAAACATGGGCCTCACATTTATTTAGTTTATCCAGATGATTTCAAACATCCAAATGTTAAAACAGTTCTGGAGTATTATAAAAAAAGGCATCATGTCAAAACTAAGAGAATAAATTCAATTGAACATATCGTTATTAAATATCAAAAATATCTCAAAGGTTACGTTATATGGGATGCTGCAGTCGTCCCATCACTTATGGTTTCTTTTACGGTTGCTGGATTAGAAGATGCTTTGGTTGTTACTGAAGCCTACTTACCACTGGTAACAAAACTTGGTCTGAAACAAGTCGCAGATTTTAGAGACATATTTTGTGGAAAGTCTGATTTGGAGATTTTCACATGGGCGTATAATGAATATTGGCACAGATGCAGTCGGGATTACTTGGTATATCTCGGCGAGTGGTGTAAGGGTCTCAATGGCAATCCTGGGATGCAGCCTGGGATTGCTGATTTTGGAATTGTTCATCAAACCTTTTTCACTGATTTATCAGCCAGTCCTGCTGATCAAGATGAATATCAGTTAGCTGATAAAATAATGAGCGAAATGAATACCTACGCCTATGTTTTTGGTTGGCATTCCTATTGTAAGGATCAGGAACCAGAACATTTAACAATGGTTTCAAGAAATGCGCTAATCATTGCCGAAGGACTAGCAACATTGCCCAACATGAGTTTTCACGGTCAAATGCCAGCTTCACCAGATTTCAAATTCAAACAAAAAGCAAAATTTAATCCGAATCTAAAAGTTGAAGGCAAAGTTTACATCACCTTTATCCAAAGTGATGGATTAGGCATTGGTTCCTGGCTCAAACCTGGTCGAGGCGAAATTCCGTACGGCTGGGAGACAAATATGGAATGGATCGACTTGGCGCCTGCGCTTTTACAGTATTATTATGAAAGCGCTACGCAAAACGATCATTTTATTGGAAGCCTGAGTGGTCCTGGATATTTCTATCCGAAAGTATATCCGTCTGACAAATTGCCTGGCGCACTTCAGATGGCAGATGACTTAATGCAGCGGTTAGATTTGCATGTCTTCGGGATCATGGATTTCTCAGAAGGCGATCGAAAAGTCGGTAATGTTGATCTGCCGAAAAATATTGTGGATGCGTATTATGAAAACATGCCTCATGTTACAGGATTTATCAATGGCTACGGTCCTGGGAATACTTATGATTGTCGAGAGGCTCGCCCGCTTATTTCCTATAATTATTATGTGGATACCCAAAAAACAGCGGAAGAAGTTATCGAAGATTTCAAAGAATTAACACAAATTAATCCCAAACGACCTTACTTTATCCCTGTCCATGTTCGAGAAAATAATGATGTTCAACGCATAAAAAGAATCGTAGATGGTCTTGGATCTGAATTCAAAATTGTTCCGCCGAGAGAATTCATGATTATCGCTGGTAAGAAACCTACAATGACGACACGTTATCTGGACCATCATCCTGATTTCTCCGGCTACTGGGAACTCGACACTCAACAAAGCAAAAATATCTTTCCAACTTCTTTCAAGCTTGATATTGACCACAGAGGAAGTGTGATAACGATTACTACCACTGCACTATATAATCGATTTATTCATCATCGTGAATTGAAAACCACAAAAACATTGATTATTGGAGGGGGACCAGTAAAATCATCTGAAGAAAGAACTCGTCGAATGGGATATCTGGCTGCTGAATCAGATTCAATAACAACCCATGCCAAATGGGGTGAAGATGGAAAGACTTTGCTTTTAATCACTGTTCTGAATTTAGAGACATCTCAGGGTAATTGTACAATTACATCGATGGGGGAATTTAAATTATCAGATGGCGGGATGACACTGACAGTGACCGAGAGAAGATCTTCCAGAGAAGGTAATGAGCCAGTAACGGTTTTTGTTTATCACAAAGTATTATGAATTACATTTGGGAGCAAGTCATGCATTGTTTAATTTATATTGTGTTACTTTTGCCATTTTTATTTGTAATGGCTAATAATTCGATTTCATCTGAAAACTTGAATACGGTTGGGGATACTATTAAAAAAACAGCTATTATAACTTATCCCCAAAATGGAAGACAAGTAGATCAAACCGTGGCAAAGGAATTTCAGAAAATTTTGGCTCCTCAGTCCGAAATTTTTACAACAAAGGAAGTTTCTGTCACTCCAAATAGTAGAGTCATTCGCATTTCAATCATCGACGAAAATTTTTCAAAAGCACCTGAAAATATATCAACTGAAAAACCATGGATGTACTTTCGCCTGACTCCCGAAGGTGAAGGTGAACTGGTAGTCTCCAAACCGCATCTTCTCTATACCTTATTTTGTCAAATTCGAGATAATTGGGCGAGTGAAAATGTTTCTCATTTCAAAAATGGAAAGTTGGTCGAAGCGAAATTCCAGTGGGTAACAGGAGAAGATAAATTTTTCGGGAGACGTAGACGTTTTTCTCGGAATTACGACCCAGAAAGCTGCATTAAGGAACTTGCTCGGATTGGCGCATCGCATGTCGTTGTGAATGCGTTACCCACCCCTTTTGCCTATGAACAAGGTCCTGCTGGGGAAATCTATTATCGATTTTACACATTTTCTCCTGATGTGGATCAATATGTCGAGACCAAACTAAATAAGGGGACGTATCCGCCAGAATATTTGAAAGCCAATCTCGAATTTTTAAAGAAACAGGCGCAGTTGGCTGTCAAATATGGCCTGACGCCAGGGATGCACGTTTCCAATCCTCGATCTGTGCCAGAATCACTTTTAGAAAAATATCCATATTTGCGTGGCGCCAGAGTAGACCACACGTTCCGTTCTTACAAGCCCAGGTATACGCTCACGTTAGCCCATCCCCTAGTTCGTTGGCATTATGCCCAATTAATAAAAAAGCTTCTCAAAGAGGTGCCAGAAATTGGTTTCTATTCAATCTTAATTAATGATTGTGGTTCAGGATTTGAATATACAGCGAGTCTTTATCCAGGCAGAAATGGAGGTCCCTATGTGGTACGGGAGTGGCGCACGAATGAAGAGATTGCCGAAGCTGCTGCAAAAAATGTTATCCGTTATTATCGAACCATACGGGATGCAGCCAGGGAAATTAATCCTGAATTTCGCATCATTACGACACTGAAAAATATCGCCGAAGAAGCTGCTATTATTCAAGAAGGCATGGACAACGGCATCGATATGAGAACCAGAACCCAGCGATCCGAAGTGAAGGAGGATTGGCACGAATTGAATAAAAAATTTTTAGCAAAGGAATCGTACATCTTCTCGGGCGCCTCGGCTCAGGGGAGTCCTTATATTTTGGGAGTACCAAGTCCCAGGCTAACTTTTAGAAATTTAAATTACTTACATAAAATTGATTTCAATCATATTGAAGTGGATATCAATCCTTACTCACTATCCCCTTACGATGTGAATCGAGAGGTGCTTCGGGCAGTTTTATTTGATACTCACAATAGCCTGGATGATGTTCTCGAAAAATGTGCAATAAATTGGGTGGGAGAAAATTTTGCTCAAAAATTAATTGAAATTTGGAAGTATTCTGATAGAGCTGTTCAGGCAATGCCACCTATCGGTCTCTACGCTGCCTCAGGATTTACCTGGTTTCGGATATGGGATCGTCCCTTTGTGCCTGATATTGGCAAAATACTCCAGAAAGAACGACAGTACTATGAAGACTACATGCTTACTGTGTTCAACAATCCCAATAATGTCGATTTTCAGAAAGATGCGCTATGGGAACTTTTAAGCATTGAACAGTGCGAGCAATTTATCAAACAATTTGATACGCATGTGTGGAATCCGCTGGACCATGCAATTGCTATTGCGCAAGAGGCTGTTGAAATGAGTTCCCAGCAAAAGCAACCAGAGACCGTTTTTATAGATGTAAGGGACAGATTGATAGCATACCGTTGCTATTCCAAAACGTTGCGAAATATTTGTGCTTGGATTGCTGGCGTTCACGGTTATTTGGATGCGAAAGATGAGGCTGTCAAAAAAACAAAGTTAAAAATGGTGAGGGAGATGGTGGCGAACGAGCTTCAAAATGCTAAAGAGCTGCTGAAACTATGGGAATCTTCATCGGTTGATTTTATGCCGATTTATCGATACGGAGAAAACGGACACGATTATGGACCGAATTTTGGAGAGGTTCTCAAAAAGAAAATAGAGTTGATGGAAAAGTATGGGGATTCCACACCATACATCGATCCAAATTATATGTGGCGAATGCCAGACGAGAGCGACGATGAACAGGCAGTCGATATTGATGAAAGTGAATATTTGAAATATAAATAAATTCTTTAAGGATTGAGATTTTGGTATTACGCTAGTCCTTGCGAGGTGTTTTTTGCCGAAGCAATTTTTTCAATCTGCTAAACAGAGTTAAGGGATTGCTTCGTTTCACTGTGTTACGCAATGACTGAACTATGAAAAACTAAACCAAATCTTAACAAGTATATAGACCTTATTTTAGTATTTTTTACCTTAGTCGCTTTTGAAATCAACAAAAATTTAACCTTATTCTTATTTGACATGAAGAATGTAATATGGTTTGATAAGTTTAGTAATATCAGGCTACTAAGATTGAAGAAAAATAAAAATATCTTTGATGATGCGATAAAAGAAAATGCCTATGGTATGCGAATCCTCTAAATTAATTTAAAATGTTAGTGAGTGCGACCATTTTCGAGATTCCTGACCTCCACTTCGTTCCGTCAGGAATGACATACCTGTTTAATTTGAAGATATTGATTTAAAGGATACAAAAGGAAAATATGAAAAGAAGAGATGCATTAAAGACGATTTGCACGTCTGGCTGTGCAATAACTATGCTA
>SMTZ1_10003099_pt1 | contig 16744 bp, 12 predicted proteins | sample DeeMarSWOR136_30_FD_25667 | JGI IMG/M metagenome (IMG submission 25667)
CCACGGTCTGCTCGAGGCTCTCGAGATCGTCAGGGAAGCCGGTGGCGTGCGGCTCCATATTGCGCATCTCACTCCGGCCTATCTGGTACCACAGCCCCATCCGGAATTTCTCGACGAGACCGTTGCACTGGCGACGCTGTTTGACATCATCGACACTCCCCGTGAAGAGGGAATGGATGTCTCATTCAACGTCATAGCCTGGTCCCAGAGCATAGGAAGTGAGCTTCCGCTGATCAAGTCCTTTTTCAGCTCTCACCTGGTTCTGCCGGAATGGCTGCGGGAGATTGACCCAGATGACTTCATACGCGGACTAGACGATCCCTCATTCCGTAAGAGGGTACGGGACGTCATTCTGTCAGGCAAGTTCAAGTTCGGCATGCTCAACCCGAACACCGATCCCTACTGGATGGACTGTTACCGCATCGTGAAGTGCCGCAACAGAACGTACGTTGGAAGGACGGTCGGTGAGATTGCCCGTGAACGGAGTCCCGGGGATATTCAGAAGGCTGTATACGAGGCCTCCTTCGAGACGGTGTTCGATATGGTGCACGAAGACCCTGACACGACCTGGGCTCTGATCAAGGACAAGAGGGAGTTCGGCGTACTCCCGACTTTCCTGTGTCACGGATGGGGCATGCCCTGCACCGATGTACCGGCCTTCAGAGCCGGCGGATCGGATCACGATGCCTTTTACGGCTATGGGGTTTCACCCACGGCTTTCGGCCTCTTCCCTCATTACCTGCGCCGATTTGTACGGGAGGAAAAAGTGTTGAGCCTTGAAGAGGGCATACGAAAGATCACCTCTTTGCCCATCCGTGAGGTCTTCGGCGTTCACGATCGGGGTCTGATCGCCGAAGGCATGTACGCGGATATCGTGCTCTTCGACTATAAGGCCATGCTTGAGCACAGCGACTTCAAACAGCCGACCCTCCCTCCCGAGGGAATCGAGTGCGTCATGGTGAACGGAAGGGTGGTATGCGAAAAGGGATCGATGACAGGAGAGCGACCCGGAAAGGTGCTCAGAAGAACATGAGAAGGTACAATGTCGCGGTATACGGTCTTGGTATGGGTGCAAATGTCCTGACCCTGAACGATGACCCCGACAGCCCGCTGTACGTAAGGAGTATATGCACGCGGAGCGAGGAAAAGCTCAAAGGGTTCCAGAAACAGTTCGGCATCGAGCGGGCCTTTACGAAATACAGTGAGATGATCGAAGACAGCGACATCGACATAGTTGCGGTATATACACCCGATGCGCTGCATGCCGAGCACTGCACGCAAGCACTGCTCGCCGGAAAGCATGTGATATGCACAAAGCCCATGGCCACGAGTATCGAGGCTGCCGAGCGAATCGTGCAGGCGGTTCGAGACAGCGGCATGAAGTTCATGGTTGCCCAGACGGCCCGTTTCGTGAAGCAGTACGAGCACGTGAAGAGTTATGTGGAAGCAGGGGATATAGGGAATATACTGGCCTGCAGGTCCCAGTACGTTCATGACATAAGCCCCTATCTGCGCCTCACGCCGTGGCGGATCACTATGCCCCAGGACTTCATGTACGGCGGCGGTCTGCACCCAATTGATCTGCTCCGCTGGTACGTGGGTGAAATAGATGAGGTGTATGCCTATGCACAGCGCAGCAACCGTACTGAAGGCTATAGCAGCGACGACAACTTCATGATACTTATGAAGTTCGCTTCAGGATGCATCGGAACGGTTTCGGTTCTCTGCGGTGTGGTGCATCCTCCGGTACCGATCATCGAGCTCGATCTCTTTGGAGACAGGGGGAGCATCAACGCGACCTACACTGAGGGTGAACCGGGATCACTGAAGCTGGTTTCGGAAAAGCTCCGGGATGCGCCCGTTCAGGAGATCCACTATCCTGCAGAGACAGGTGTTACCTACAAGCATGGCGAGAGTGAACGCAGGATTTTCAAACGGTTTGCAGCATGTATAGAGCGGGATGAAAAAACTGACCCCGATGAGATCGAAGGAGCCAGGGGTATTGCGGTCGCTGCGGCAGCCTGGGAGTCGATCAGAACGGGGAAGCCGGTGAAGGTGAGAAGAAGTTTTTGAATCCCTGGTCCGGTCGCAGCCGGGAACTCCACAGAAAGGAACAGCTGAGCGGATATGGATCGAGAGCACAGATCGCTTGTCGAAGATGTGAAGCATGCAGCAGGTGCATGTGGAGGCTTCTGTTTCGGCGGGCAGCAGCCCGACGGCGTGGAGGTCCAAAAACCACTTCCTCCGGGAACAAGGTTTCCAAATGGAGCCCGTACGGCCCTGCTCCTCACCTTCGATGTGGAGGGCATATACGGAAACGGGATCGGCGACGGGGACAGGGAGATCGAGAACTACGAGCGCTTGTGCGGAAAGCTAAGTGACCGGGGGATTGCCGCCACCTTCAACGTGGTCGGTCAGATGGCTGTGGAGAAGGATGGAAGGTTCCTGCGTTGGATGCTGGAAGCCGGCTGCGAAGTGGCGTCCCACGGCTACGTGCACGACATGAACAAACGCTACGGCGGCGACAGGGTATACGCCGGGCACTATGGACCGAAGGAGAACGGGGAGCAGGTGCGTGACGGGTTAGCTGCACTGAACGGAATTTTGAAGGGCCATGGTGCCGGTCCTGTTAGCGGTATGCGCTTCCCCTACGGTCACTTCAACGAATATACCTATGAGGCCGTGGAGGAGGCTGGTTTATCCTGGACAAGTAATGTGGGGATGGACGATTTTATTACACCTGGAATGGGGTACGGTAATGCGCCATTTACTATGAAACTCGGTAGCCGGGTATTCAATGTGGTGGAGATACCCCTGGACAGCCAGACGTACGACTGGTCCATCTGGGTTGCCGATGAAAGGGAGAACGAATCCTTTGTACAGGCCGTTCGCCGGTATTGCACGGCAAAGAATATCCCCTTCGAGCGGACCCCCAGAGGGGCAGTGAGCGTGTGGAAACGGCGTATGCTCGATGCTGTGGAGGGAGGGGGAATATTCACGCTGCTCTGCCACCCCATAAACCTTACCTTGACGTCCGACCGGTGGGGTGATCCTCTGGAGGAGTTTCTGTTTCCAGTCATAGAACTGCTTGCTGGGTTCAGGGACGACGGTAGGGCATGGATATGCACCTGCGGTCAGCTTGCTGCCTTTTATAGGATGAATGTTTAATTTAACACATAGGTATAAAAATGTTGTGTAGTCTTGTATATTACACGGTAATCTTTGCGGGCTTCGCTTAAAATACATAGTTTGTTTCAGTTTTTAAATGAACACAGATTCATTTCCCGTTTAATATAAAAATTCGACTAGCGAAGCGATCTCTTTACCTTTTTTTAAATTTCGACCTTTTACAGATCAAAACAGTAAAGACAAAGGAGAGTGTATGGCTGGCAAGGAACTGAGGATCAAGAAACTGTTTGGCGACAAGAAGAATCTGGTTATTTCCGCTCTAGATCACGTCATGGAATACGGTGATCAGCCCGGAATCGAGGATGCGGGCAGGGCGATCCGGAACTGTATGGGTACGGATGCCCTTCTGCTGCCGCGGCACATGCTGGCACGGCACTGGGACCTCTTCGCAGGGGAAGGCGCACCCATGCCCGTGGTACGCATCAATTGGACCTCGGCGTTCTACTATCCCCTCGAGTACCGTAGGGGCTATACCAGGATCGCGGCAACCGTTGAGGAGGCGGTTCAGGCGGGCGCGGAGCTTGCAATCTGCTCACTCTTCCTGGAAAACGAGGACGAGGAGATGGAGACGGAAAATGTGGCCACTTTCTGTGAGGTGGTGCGGCAGACTGAGCGGCTCGGAATCCCGCTCATCGGTGAATGTTACGTGGTGGAGCACAAGGAGAGAGCCCCTGAGGAGGTACACAGGAAGGTGAAACGGGTGGTGCGGGTCATGGTTGAGCTCGGCGCGGACCTGATCAAATGCTTCTACACGGGGGAACGGTTCCAGGAGGTGGTGGACAACACGCCAGTTCCCGTGTTCACTATCGGTGCCGAGAAACTCGATACCGACCTTGCAGTCCTGCAGAAAGCTCATAACAGCGTGATACGCGGCGCGCGGGGAATCATCTTCGGGAGAAACATATTCATGGCCAGGGACCCGGGAAAGCTCATCGATGCGCTCAACGGGGTGATCAACGGGGGCGTGAAGCCGGAGGAAGCTGCGAAAAAGTATGGGTTGAAATGATGTGGAAGGAAACCACGGAAAAAGAGGCCAACCTCGTTATCTACAATGAAGAGATACGGAATTTTATTCCCGCACGGATTCTGGATTTTCACGTGCATGTGTTCGACGAAGATACCCTTCGGGAGGAGGACCCCGGTTTTCCGCTTCCCGGTACGCGTATCAGGAGTTACACCATACAGGAGCTGAGGGCCGACATGGAAAATATCTATCCAGGCAAGGAGTGCTTCGCGGTGGTGTTCGGGTTCCCAGACCTGACCTATGATTCTGATGTGAACAACCGGTACGTCGCACAGAACAGTGATCACAGGAGGATTTTCCCCTTCCGGCTCTTAAGGCCTGACGAGGACGTGGTGAAGGTGGAAGAGGAGCTGGTCAATATGGGGTTTCTCGGTGTGAAACCCTATCTGAACTATGTTGCGGGCAAACCTTCCGATGAGGTGGAGATACACGACATGCTTCCCGCTGCGCTCATGGAGGTGATCGACAGGCTGGGGCTGATGGTGATGCTCCATATACCGAGAAGGGAGCGTCTTGCAGATCCGAAGAACGAACTTCAGATTGTCGAGCTCGCCACCAGGTATCCTAATGCGCAGATCATCCTCGCCCACATCGGGCGTGCATACTATCTGCGCAACATCGTCGGCCATCTGGACCGGATCAGGACTCTGGAAAACGTGTACTGCGACACAGCGATGGTGAACCACTGGGAGGTGCTTGAATACCTCTTTCAGAACTTCGACCTGGGGAGGATACTCTACGCAACCGATCTTCCCATTGCGGTATGCGGGGGCAAGTCGATCGAGATCAACAACCAGTACACCTATGTGACCTCAAAACCCTGGTACCTCTCCATATCAGATGATCACGGGAAACTGGTTTTCACCTCATTCATATACGAGCAGGTCCGGGCGATCCGCAAAGCCGTGGAGCGGCTGCAGCTGCACGGGACCTTTCTCGAGGATCTCTTCTTCAACAACGGGTACAGGCTCCTGCAACAGGTCATGGAGCAGAGGGGGATAGCGGTATGAACGATGCAGGAAAACCGAAGGTTGGTCTGCTGCCGTTGATGCTCGAGATGTACAGGCAGTATTCGCCTGACATGATGAAGCGGCAGGAACCCTTTCTCGACAGTATCGCTCAGAAGCTGGGTGCATTTGCGGATGTGGTCAGGGCGCCGGTCTGCGCGACACGGGCAGAGGTCACGGGAGGTATACGAAAACTCGAATCCCAGGACGCTGACATGCTGGTCATCGTTTTCATTGCATACGCAACCAGCATCTCAGCCCTGAAACCGCTGCTGGACTCCGCCCTGCCGCTTTTGCTTTTCAGCACGACTCCGAAGAGCTCCATGGCCGAGGGAATGACCATGGACGACATCATGCTCAATCACGGGGTGCACGGGTATATGGACCTGGCCAACGTGCTCAGGCGCAACGGCCGGAGTTTCCAGTTCGTTTCTGGCAGGCGGGATGACGCGCATGCCTACAGGAAGGTAGAGACCTGGGCTCGGGCTGCACGGGCCAAACGGCTGCTCGCAGGTTCCACAATCGGCCTTGCGGGGTACCCCTTCGACGGCATGGGTGATTTCGGAGTCGATACCACCTATCTCAACGCGACCCTGGGCCCGGAAGTGCGACACATACCGCTCAACCTCCTCGCCGACAGGATCAGGGCGGTGAAGGACAGGGAGGTCGATGAAGAACTCGCCTCTGACCGAAAACACTTCAAGATTGATCCCGGCGTGAGCGAGGACATACACAGGGAGTCGAACCGCGTGTACCTGGGGCTGAAAAAGGTGGTGGAGGAGATGTCCCTGAACGGGTTCAGCATGCACTTTCAGGGAATCCTGGAGAATCCCGGTATCAGGACTCTCCCCTTTCTTGCCATCTCGAAGCTCCAGCAGCAGGGTCTCACCTACGCCGGTGAAGGCGATGTGCTCGGCGTGACGGGGGGTCTCATGTCGCGCTACCTCACGGGAGACACCCTCTTCACCGAAACCTTCTGCCCCGATTTCAAGGGGAGGAGGATCGTGATGGGCCATATGGGCGAGTCCAATCCAACCTTCGGTACGCGCACCCTCTTGAGGAGAAAGAAGTTCGCGTTCGGGGAGGCTCTCGATCCGGTCATCGCCGATGTGGAGATGCAGGAAGGGCAGGTCACAGTGATGAACCTGGGCATCGTGGAGGACGCTGCATTCCAGCTCATACTGTACACCGGTGAGGTCTGTGCGAAAATACCCGGCTCAGATGACATCGACATGCCCTACTTCCACTTCCGGCCGGCTATGGGGCTGGAGGAGCTGCTCACGGAGTACGGTCTGCTCGGCGGAACGCACCACATTTCCATGACCAGGGGCGACCGGAGGGACGATCTGGAAGGGCTGGCATCGCTATTGGGGATAGAAACTAGGATTTTACGCTAGCACAAGGGGATCTGCATGAAGTATCTGCTCGGCATCGATGTGGGCACAAACGGCACCAAGAGCGTGCTTTTCTCCGAGGAGGGAAAGCTGATAGATATTTCCTACCGGGGTTACAAGGTTCTCTATCCCAGAGAAAGATGGGTTGAGCAGTCATCGGAGGACTGGTGGCTCGGGTTGAGGGATACGGTCAGGGAACTTCTAACGCGTAATGATGTGAGAGACCATGTGGTTGCGCTGAGCCTGTCGGCGCAGGGAGGGGCCACGGTTCTCCTCGATTCCGGCTTCAAACCCCTGCGCAACGCCGTAGGCTGGCTCGACCTGAGGGCCCAGGAGACACAGTCCCTTCTGGAAAAGGATATAACCAGGGAGGAGCTTCAGGAGATCTGCGGCTGGAACCACCTGTTTGCTCTGAGCTTTCCGGTGGTGTTCTGGTTCAAGCACAATGACCCCGAGCTCTTCTCTAGGACCCGTTATGTAGCAACCACCGTGGATTATATGAACTACCGCCTCACGGGAAGGTTTGCTATTGATTTGTCAAATTGTGCAATGACGGAATTTCTCGATATAGAGCGCAGAGACTGGTCCGATCGTCTGCTCCATATTGCAGGTATCAAAAGGCAGCAGGTTCCAGAGATAGTTCCCTCCGGTGAGCGCGTCGGAACAATCACCCCAGAGGCATCCGAGGAACTGTCGCTGCCGGAAAAGGTGATCGTCATTTCTGGCGCTCACGATCAATACTGCGCCAACATCGGTGCCGGTGCGCTTCAGGAGGGTGACTGCGTGCTTTCGAGTGGGACGGCATGGGTGCTGCTCGCCACCTCCGACAGACTCCTGCGTGACCAGGGGGGGCTTATCCACCCCGGGCCGCACCTTCTGAAAGACAAGTACGGCTTGATGACTGCAGTCTCCTCTGCCGGTGATTCCCTGAACTGGTTTCAGAGCACCTTCGAGCGACACGCCACGCTCGAGCAGTTGAGTGACGAGGTGAAGAAGGTAAGGCCGGGCAGTGACGGGATGGTGTTCATTCCGAAGTTCACGTCGAAGTCCCAGCGCGCCTGTTTTCTCAACGTGGATACGGCCCATGACCGCATGCACTTCGCCAGGGCCGTGTTCGAGGGTGTCGCCCTCGCCAACAGACGGCATATCGAGACATTTCAAGAGATCGGCATGAAAATCGAGAAACTCATCATGATCGGAGGAGGCTCGCGCAGCTCCGTGTGGCCGGCCATCGTGGCAGACGTGTCGGGCATTCCGGTCTTCATTCCCCTGCAGCGGGAGTCTGCCTGTGCCGGCGCAGCGCTGCTTGCAGGTGTGGGAAGCGGGGTCTTCTCTTCGATCGAGGAGGCTGCAGGCAGGTTTACCGGGAAAACCCAGCGAATAGATCCAGACCGAGGTAATAGAGAGGTGTACGACAGGGCATATGGTCGTTTTGTGTCCGCACTCGATTATGTTTAAGGTACGAGAGGGTTCGTTCGCGTAGGAAAGTTATGGAGGGAGCGCGCCGGCGTTAATCATGGTATAATCGGGAAGAATTACTGGGTGCTTGGTGTTTAACCGTCAGACTGGTAGAGGAGAGAATGTATGAGGAGGTTCTATAAGAAGGGAGGTGATAGGTCGCACAGAGAATGTCCGTGATCTGCAGTGCAAAGCTGTATGAAGACGTGTTACATCATAATCAAGAAGGAGGTTACAATGAAACACCTGCGTATCAAAGGTATCATCATGATCGTTCTCATCCTCGCTGCCCTGGGTTCCGTAATCGTTCTCACGGGAAGCGGTAAGGAGAAGGGAGCGGTCATGGAAGGTCCCATGGAGATCACCGAGCCCACCTCGAAGGTGACGCTGAACTGGTGGTTCCAGGACTGGGCAGGCGGTGTAGGCTGGATGAACGACTATGTCGTCGTGTTCGAGAAGAACCATCCGAACATCGACCTGAACCTCATTCCCGTGCCCTTCAACGATCTCTATGCAAAGCTCATCCCCTCCATCTCTCAGGGGAACGAGCCGGAGATCCTGTACGGGTACGACGAGTGGCTGGTGGGCAAGGATGTGTCCAAGCTCTTCTATCCCCTCACGCCCACAATCATGAGTGTGGCTGAGTTCAAGGAGCACATCTACGAGGCACCGCTCAAGAACGTAACCGGGTCCGATGGAAACTTCTACGGTATGCCCTGGGCAACGGGCGCAAACGCTTTCGGATTCGTGTATCACAAGGACCTGTTCAGGGAAGCCGGGGTCGATGCTACGAAGATCAAGAGCTGGGACGATATCAAGGCCGCGGCCAAGAAGCTCACCAAATACAACAAAGACGGGTCGATTGCGAGGAGCGGCATCCTCTTCTCCTACACCGAGGCTGCGAACGCCCTTCTCGACATGATACAGATGCAGGGAGCGCGGAACAAGATGTTCAACCCCTCCACCCTCGAGTGGAACTTCAAGATCCCAGAGGCGAAGAAGGCTATGGAGACTTTCCAGTGGTTCGTGGACAACAAGATCTACGATCCGGAAGCGGGTGATCCGTTCACCACGTTCCCGAACAAGCTGGGCGTCATGCTCCTGATCGGGCCATGGGATGTGGGGCTCGCAATGACCCAGTTTCCCGAGCTGGAAGTGGGTTATATACTCATGCCACCATTCCCCACAGCCGACACCAAGCTCGTGCTCGGCTCAATCGTGAGCTACGGCTCTCTGTTCGTGTCGAAGCGGGTCGAGGGCCAGACGCGCAATGCGGCGCTCATCTTCATCAGGGACATCATGACCAAGCCCACCGAGCTCTACGACATCCCCTTCTACCATGTGCCGCCCTACTGGGTGGGAGCGGTGTGCAACAAGAAGTACATTGGGGAGCTTATGTCCAGAAGCGACAACGAGATGAACGAGTTCTCCCAGACCTGTCTCACGGCAACGAACAAGGGTCTTCCTGCCGTGAACGTACTTGAGACGAAGGTCAGCGAGCCGATCATCATCCGGCAGGTCATCCATCCCGAGATGGAGAACGTGTTCCTGGGGAAGAAGTCCATCGATCAGATGATGGACTACCTGACCAGCTATCTGACCCAGCAGGAGAAGCAGCTGGCAGAGTAAGACGTTGAAAGCGGGTTTCATAAAAAACTGAAAGCATGGTACACTGTCTGTCACATGGTTTGGGGCTTTGACACCAGCCGTGTGACAGGCACCCGCTTCATGTGCGGAACCAGCCACGTGAGCATATGGGATCACGGTATGCTATATGGGTGACCAGGCCGTGCATCGAGCACCGATGACTAATGAGAGAGAAGGTGAACATGCCATGACTGTCCTGAGGAGTAAAAAGAAAAAACCGATCAACACCTTTATCCTCGTGGTCGCACTCACCGTTCTCGTCTACTACACCCTCGTGGGGGTATGGCCGTTTTTGTTCAACATCTTCCTGAGTTTCAGGAAGACGGATCTCATCACGGTCAACAAGTTCATAGGACTGAAGAATTACAATTTCATGATCCATGACCCAATCTTCTGGAAGTCGCTCTGGCACAACTTCTACTACCTCGGTGTGATGGTTTCCCTCGGTATCATTACATCACTAGTCTTTGCCGCCCTTATATACCGCACCACCGGAGCCATGCGTAAGGTGTACACGGCCATGTTCTTCGCGCCCGTTGTCACCTCCATGGTGGCGGTCTCCCTGGTGTGGACACTGCTCTATTTTCCAAAGGTGGGCCTGTTTGCACAGGTGATATCCGGGCTTTTCGGTATAGACAGGAACCGCCTGACTTTCCTGGACAACACAACGACCGCACTGATCTGTATCATGATCATGGATGTGTGGCGAGACACAGGCATCCGCACGGTAATATTCCTTGCCGGCATGGACGAAATTCCCGAATCGCTCTTCGAGTCCTCACGCATCGACGGTGCGTCGCAGATCAAACAGTTTTTCAGGATCACCATGCCCCTGCTCACGCCGCAGCTCATCTTCATCGCGGCTATCTACTCCATCAACGCGATCAGGGTCTATATACAAATCTACATGATGACGGGCAGTCCTCCCGGAGGACCGGCAAACTCCACCATGGTCCTGACACTGCACATGTACCTGTCGGCCTTCTACGGGAACCGTTTCGGTTACGGATCGACCCTGTCCATGGTCATGTTCGTAATTCTCTTCGGTCTCGTGCTGCTCGAGATCAAGGCGTTCCAGCAGCGGTGGGAATATTAGGAAGGAGGGGAGGAACACAATGAACAGGATAGCCACAATGAACCGGTACCGCGCAGCGAAGATTACCTCGAAGTTCATTCTCCACTTGGTGCTCATGGTTATAGGTTTGGTGATGATCTTCCCTCTGATATGGATGATAATCTCCTCCTTCAAGACATCCCTCGAGATCATCGACGTGGAGTTTCACTTATTTCCGAGGGTATGGACCCTGCGCAACTACGAGAACGTGTTTGAAGAGCTACAGATGGTTAGAGGCTACATAAACAGTATCATCGTCTCATCGGCGGTCACGGCCTGCGTGCTCTTCTCGGCCACGGCAGCGGGCTACCTCTTCTCCAAGCTTCGGTTCTGGGGCAGGGACGCTTTGTTCTTCATCGTGCTGGCCAGCGTCATGATACCGGCGCAAATCGTGCTCATTCCCCTGTACATACTCATGAACCGATTCGGGTGGATCAACTCCTATCAGGGGCTTATCTTTCCCTTCGCCATGAACGCCTTCGGCATCTTTCTCATGCGGCAGTTCATGTACGGCATCCCCACCGATCTTGTGGAGGCTGCGCGCATTGACGGTGCCTCGGATTTCAAGATCTATTTCTCGGTCATACTGCCGTTGGTCCGCTCTTCCATCGCGGTGCTCGGTATCCTCATCTTTCTGTGGACCTGGGACGAGCTGCTCTGGCCCCTGGTCATCGTGAACCGCAATGAAATGAAGACCCTTCCCCTCATCCTGGGTCACTTCACCCAGGCCGAGCAGACCTTCCCCGGCGAGTCGCTTGCCGCGTCCACACTCGTCATCGGACCGGTGCTTATCGTGTACGGGTTCTTCCAGCGGCACTTCGTGCGGGGTATGAGTATGACAGGTCTTAAGGGCTAGAGGAAATTGCTTGTATGGAAATGGATGTCAGGGTCCTTCTATCTGATTTTGAACGTCTGTATCAGAAGAACGTATCGAGAATCGAAGTCTCCCTGAAGCGGGTCACCGACGCCCTTCACTGCCGGGACGTCGACCGTGTTCCTGTGCTGCAGATGAGCCAGACCATCCTGTACCCCCGACATGAGATATTCTTCTCACGTGAGAAAAATCTCTGTATGCAACTCGCCAACATCAACCACACCCTGGCACACAACACAGACTACGTGCCCTATCTCGATCCCTTCGAGGGCGTGACCGTCTTATCCGAGGCTTTCGGGTGCAGCGTCGAGGTTCCGGAGTACGGAGATCCCTGGATCCGGGAACCCCTGATCAGGAACAAGCCGGAGGATGTGTACAGGCTCGAGAAACCGAGATTGGACAACGAGGTTTATCGCAGGATACTCGAGACTCTGCGGTACTTCGAGCAGGAAACGGGATACCTTGTACCGGTGGGTGCCACGGACCCCCAGGGACCGCTGGACGTGGCATCCCTTATCTGGAACAATCAGGATTTCATCGAAGCGTGCGTGCTGCATAAGAGGGAGGTGCACCACCTCCTCAACCTGGTTACCGAGGCCTTTATCGAGTTCTACTCCATGCAGTATGATAATCTTCGAAATCCGGCCTATCCCGTGCACAGTTTCCCTCTGGTCGGTTCAGGCGACGGTATTTCCGTGTCCGATGACGAGGCAGTCCTGCTCTCGCCCCAACTGTACGAGGAGTTCGGCCTTCCTTACCTGAACCGGATCTCGGAGGCTTTCGGAGGACTCTACTATCACTGCTGCGGCGATTACGGGTTTCTAATCGACAGGATACTACAGATCAAAGGACTGCGCGCCCTCAATGGCCACATGAGCCCGCATGAATTTAAGCCGGAATATATTCAGAGGACCATCGACCGCCGCGTAGGGATCTTTGTTGGTATTAGTGATCTGGAGATAGGGTGGGAGGGTGACGAGTGGAGCTCGGACGAAGTGATCGATCTCTACGAGCAATACTATCTCCCATCGGCGCTCCGCGCGTCGGGGGGAAGGGGCATCGTACTCGTGGGATATGGCGGTTATTTCGGATACATGGATGTTCAGGGCGAGATAAAGGATGATTCTCTACTCGTGGGCATCGGAGGGCACGTGATTCACCGAAATCCTCTCCTCAATGTGGTCGTGGAGGATAAGAACCGCAACTTTGAGCGCGTGCTGGCGCTCTCTGAAAAATACCTTTCACCTTTGAAATCATAGGAAACGGTGTGCCTTCCTAAACGAATTGCTTGCAAGATGCTAAGAGTAATGGGGCGTTCAATTGTCTGAAGGAGATTACCTTGGAATCCTCTCAACGATATGACAGGCTGCTGAGGAAGACCTTTATAGATTTTCGGCAGATGTCTGAAGTGGTCAAGTCGCCTCTCATTTTTCAAAAGGCAGAAGGACTTTACTGCTGGGACGTGGAAGGGAAGCGATACTTTGATGCCATAGGCGGAATATTCGCGGCAGTACTCGGGCACCGTCACCCGCGAGTCGTAGAGGCGATGCACCGTCAGATGGAGCGCATCACACTCGCTCCGCCGCTCCACGGCATAGCCGATACCACTCTCGATTTCGTGGAGAGACTTGGCGCAGTCACTCCCGGAGACCTGAATTTTATCAAGGGGTTCAGCGGAGGGTCGGAATCGATCGAGGCGGCGATGAAGTTCGTGCGACAATACTTCAAACAGACGGGAAAGCCGGAGAAGTACAAATTCATAGGGCTTTATCTCAGCTATCATGGCGCCACTTTTGCCGCCATGGCCTGTGGAGGAAGCGGGAAAAGGAAGATAAAATTCGAACCCCATATGGGGGGTTTCCTGAAGGTTGTATCGCCCATACAATACAGGGACCGCTTTTCATCCTGGGAGGAGACGAACCGTTTCTGTGCGCGTCTCTTCGAGGATGTCATCGTCAATGAGAATCCCGATACTGTGGCGGGTATCGTGATCGAACCAATATGCAACACAGGAGGAATGGTTACGCCGACCTGTGAGTATTTTGAAATTATCAGGGAGACATGTAATCGGTACAACCTAGTGCTCATATTCGATGAGGTGCTCACAGGATTTGCCAAGACGGGCGACATGTTTGCCGCGCAGACCTTTAAGGTCACACCCGATATCATCTGTTCCGGAAAGGGACTTTCCAGTGGGATGTGTCCGATAGGTGCGATGATGGCTGATGAGCATATGGCCCGGGCTTTCTGGGGTGAGGACGGCGAAGAGGTGCAGTTTGCGCACGGGCACACCTACGCGGGGAACCCGCTCGCCTGTGCTGCGGGAATTGCGGTAATTGACGAAATCGTGGAAAAAAGGCTCTGGGAAAGGGCTCGCCGCCTCGGGGCCTATATCGAAAGAAAACTGCTGGATATGAAGAATCTCGGTGTTGTAAGAGAGGTGCGGGGGAAGGGTGTGCTCCGTGGTGTTGAGCTTGTGAAGAATCCAGAGACCAATGAACCGTTCCCCGAGGGTTCAAAGCTCGGCGATGCCTTGAAACGAACCGCACTGAAGAACGGCATTATCTTGCGCATAGATCCTGACTGGTTCGCTGTTGCGCCTCCCCTTATTGCTGAGGAGGAGGATATTGATGAAATGTGCGAATTGATCGAGAGAAGTCTCAAAGATGCTCTCGAGCTTGTGACGTGAATGATGGAATGGAGGGATGTATGAAACCTGGTGGATACATGAACAGGATCCTATTCGTTGATCTTTCAAGCCAGGTGATGAGGGACGAGGAAATAGATCACGATTTCGCCAGGAACTATCTCGGAGGTTACGGATTCGCATCGAAGGTCCTGTTAGAGAGGCAGCGGCGCGGGGCAGATCCCCTCGGCGAGGAGTCCATGCTCGGCATACTTGCGGGACCGCTCACCGGGACTTCGCTCCCCGCAGTATCCCGTTTCACCGTTGCCGGAAAATCCCCCCTCACCAACTCATGGGGCGACGCAAATGGAAGCGGTTTTTTCGGTCCAGCTATGAAGTTTTCAGGATACGATGCGCTGTTCCTTTCCGGTGTTTCGGAAAAACCCGTGTACATGGTTCTGAGTAACGGGAAAGCAGAGATTCGTGATGCAGAAGATATCTGGGGACTTGATACCTACCGAACCGAGGACATACTGCGGCAGCGGCATGGTAAGAAAATCGAGGTGGCATGCATCGGACCTGGAGGGGAGAAGTGCTCCCTCCTCGCTGGTGTGGTGGCGAATAAGGGCAGGATTGCCGCTCGTTCCGGGCTTGGTGCCGTCATGGGAGCGAAGAGGCTCAAGGCTGTTGTGGCCCTAGGCGGCATGAAGGTCCCCCTAGCCGATACGCAGCTGGTCGAAGATCTGAGGAAGAAATATACCGCTCAGATAAAAGGGGGGTATGGTTTCGCGGATATTTACATGGCAACAGGTACTCCTGGCACTGTTGAAAGCGGGCTGCTGTGTGGGGATTCGCCGGTGAAGAACTGGTATGGTGCGTGGGAGGAGGATATCAAGGATACCACTGAATACAGGTATGAGAACATAGAGAAGTACATGACGCGTAAGAAGACCTGTTACCGGTGCCCGATCGGGTGCTGGGCGCATGTGACGAATGGGGATGGACCCTATGCGCTCCCGGAGCCCTGTCACAGGCCCGAGTATGAGACCACCTCAGCCTTCGGGAGTTACCTGCTCAATACGGACTACAGATCCATCATGAAGTGCAACGACCTGTGCAACCGGTATGGCCTGGATACCATCTCTGTGGGCTCAGCCGTTGCATTTGCGATGAGCTGCTATGAAGACGGAATCATCACGAGTGCCGACACAGAAGGCATAGAGCTCAACTGGGGAAACCACGCCGCCATTGTGGAGCTTACACAAAAGATAGTGGAGCGGGAGGGATTCGGAGAGGTGCTTGCCGACGGAGTCATGCGCGCGGCGCAAAGAATAGGCAGGGGATCGGAGAAGTATGCGATTCACGTGGGTGGACAGGAGCTTCCTGCACATGATCCTCGACACGAACCGAGCATGGCTGCCATTTACAGGCTCGACGCGACCCCTGGGAGACATATACAGGCGGCGTGTTATGTGCCTCCGGCTGACCTCCCGGAGCTTCTTCCTGATATTGACTTCTCGCTGAGCTTCGGGAGCAGGAGAGATACACTCGAGGGGAGGGAGCGTGCGCATCGGGTTCTGGCGGCGCTCACCCATTGCGTGAACTCTATGGGCATGTGTTTTTTCGGGTTTGAGTCCACGAGCGCGGGTTTCATGCATGAGTGCTATTCAGCGGTCACGGGCTGGGACGTTGGCCTGACCGAGCTCTTACGGACAGGTGAGAGGATTGGAACACTCAGGCATGTATTTGCTCTGCGGGAAGGAGACAATCCAGTGAAGCGGCCTTTTCCCGAGATCGCACTGGGGAAACCACCACTGGCAGCAGGACCCTTGAAAGGCGTCACCGTTGATATCGATCTCCTTACTGGAGAGTTTTGCAGGGAAATGGATTGGGACCCGGAAACCGGCATCATAGGTCAAAAAAGGCTCAGGGAACTTGGCCTGGACTGGCTCTATGACGAACTGCACCGAGGTTGAAATGTACAGTGCATTCTCTGTATCGTTGCTCAACAAACGAGCTATGGTTCTTTAATGGCGGTCGTACACCGGTTAAGGCATGGGGAGCGGAAAGGAAGGAGAGTCGGGATGAGAAATATTAAGGCAGGCTTTGTGGGTTTCGGTGAGGTGAACACGCCCCGTGATATCATCGTGAAGAAGTGCGATGAGGCGAGGAAGCTCGTCGAGGGGGCGGGGATAGAGCTCGTGCGCACGGACCCGGTTACGGACGATCCGGGGGGAGAGGATGTGCGGCGAGCGATCAAGGATCTCTCGGGAAGGAACTTCGATTTTATCATCTTCTGTGTGGCGGGGTGGATCCCGTCCCACGCGGTGATTAGCCTTGCCCCGTTCAGAAGCCGTGAAGCCCGGGCAGCCTTACCGAAATCCAGTATTGCATCGAGGCGCGGCGGTTTT
>SMTZ1_10003609_pt1 | contig 16741 bp, 17 predicted proteins | sample DeeMarSWOR136_30_FD_25667 | JGI IMG/M metagenome (IMG submission 25667)
CTACCCACAGTTCATCCGAGGATATTTCAACATCCACCGGTTCGGACCTCCATTCCGTGTCACCGAAATTTCATCCTGACCATGGGTAGCTCACTGGGTTTCGGGTAATATCCCAACCTACTCTGTCGCCCTGTTAGGACTCGGTTTCCCTACGCCTCCTTCCACTACTTTCGTAGAGAAATTAAGCTTGCAGGTCAGGGTAACTCGCCGGCTCATTATGCAAAAGGCACGCAGTCATTCCGATTGCCCCTCGGAATTGCTTCCAAGGGATCGAAATTCCTACTGATTGTAGACACATGGTTTCAGGTTCTATTTCACTCCCCGCCAGGGGTTCTTTTCACCTTTCCCTCACGGTACTCGTTCACTATCGGTCATCTGGGAGTATTTAGCCTTACCCAGTGGTGTGGGCAGATTCCTACGAGATAACATGTCTCGCAGTACTTGGGAATTCAGTCAGTGAAGATCTTGAGATTTCGTCTACTGGACTATCACCATCTATGGTATCCCTTTCCAGGAGACTTCGACTACCCCAAGATTTTGTAACTTCACAATCCTCATGGCAATCAGATTCGACTGAACCCCACTACACCGACTGTACAACGCTTGCCAACTTGAACATACAGTTCGGTTTGGACTGTTCCAATTTCGCTCGCCACTACTTTCGGAATATCTCTTCCTCAAGGTACTGAGATGTGTCACTTCCCTTGGTTAGCCTTCTCCGCCTGAGACGGAGAATATTCCACCTCTCGGTGGAATGGGTTCCCCCATTCGGTGATCGCCGGGTCAAAGGTTGTTCGCACCTACCCGACGCTTAACGCAGCCTACCACGACCTTCATCGCCTCCAGATACCTAGGCATCTACCATGCGCCCTTAGTAACTTGGACATTAGACCTTCCGCCAATCCTCATAAATTTTCAAAGATCAACTATCCTTCCAGGATATTATATTGTTGCCTAGTATATTATAAACATTTTACCCCCCATTGTCAAGGGGGCCAAAAACTCACAACAACTAATGAGTATATTCAATTTTTCGTTCCTGTCAACCCCCAACAACCTCGACATTCTTTTTGGTCTCACCGAAAAGAAGGAGCTCATAAGCATACATTAGACACCATATACTATCTATATCTCCACTATTTGAAAATATCGTTATGAACACATGCTACATTTGCACACTTGAAATGAAAAGTTCCAATGGAATCGCCCTGAGCAGATTACAAAATGTGAGATAATGTATCCAGTTTTTTTCTGAGACATAATACTGCCTCTCGATTTTGCTTGTCTGGTTTCCATCATTTTTTACTGAGGTGAATATGTTTTCTTGCTGATTAGTGACTGCCGCTTTAAAAGTAGAACCTAAATCCTATGCCGCCCTCAAAATCCAACTCGGTTCCTGGCACGATATCTATGACAGGATACATTTCTAAGAACAGGCCAAATCGCTCTATAAAGTATTCAATGCCTCCACCTGTCCTCAGCCCTACATGAACATCTGAACCATCGTCTTTGTCTTCGAGAAGCAGTCTCCCACCAAAACCGAGATACGGCACGACCTGCCTGAGTACCTCACCTTCCTCGGTCTTTATCACCCCAGGGAACATGAATTGATAAGTGCCTGTGACATGTAGCCCAAAGTCTTTCCGCAGGGACCATCCTGCATTGAATACAATTGCGGAGTTCTCGCTCCACACGAGCTCACCAGAAAATCCTGTTGGGAAACCTATAATAATCCCTAAACCATAGTTGTATCGTTGCCCGAAAGAAAAAAAGGGCATTGTAATTATGGCCATAAGTAAGATCTTTTTCATGGCTTACTCCCAGCTATCTATTCTTAAAGGCATTAATAGATACATAAGATTCTCGTCTCCTTTCGCTTGTATCACAGCTGCAGTGGATTGGGAGGTTAAGTGAAATATCGTATCATCCGCGGATGTGTGGCGGAGAAGTTCTAGCACAAAATTTGCGTTAAACCATATCCCTAACTTTTCGCCCTCGTGCACACAAGGGACCGTTTCGCTTGCCTCGCCTATATCGGGGGAAGACGCAGACAAAACAATATCCTTTTCGTGAAAATCGAACTTGACATTCTTAATATGAGGGCTTGCAACGAGCGCCACTCTCTTTAAGGCACCATCGAGTGTTTCTCGCTCAATCGTACATTTACCCGAAAAGGTTTTGGGAATTACACCTTCGTAGTTTGGGTAAGGACCTTCGATAAGTCGCGCAATTACCGTCGTATCCAAAAACTTGACGCCCATCATTCGTTCTTCGGAAAAAATCTCCAGCTTCTCTTCGGGTTTTTCATAGTCGATCAAATCAAACACCTTTGTCGCGACAATCAGCTCGCCATCTGGTCCTTTTTCCTCTCTTTTGTTCATGGCGAGCCGCGCGCCGTCAGTCGTCACCATTCTCAACTCATTACTCTTTAATTGAACAAGAATACCATTCATGGGCCTTCTGCTCATATCCCTGGCAACCATGAAGACAGTCGATTCCACCATTTCCTGAATTTCTCCAACACTCAACTCAAACCATTTGTTCTCAGGGAACTGAGGTACTTCTGGAAATTCTTGGTAATCTAAGGAAGGGATATTAAATCGAGCATTCCCTGCAGCAATCTGCAGTTTTAGTTCTTTCAGCTTAAACGCAATATCATCGGTGCTCGACTCTCTTGTTATCTCGAGAATTTTCTTTCCGGGAATTAAGACCTTTCCTCCTTCTTTTATCTCTGCCGGAATGATCTTTTTTATAAAGATATCGAGGTCAGTTGCCTGGATGAAGAGATTCTTTCCTTTCGCTTCTATGATAATATTTTGTAAAATCGTATACGTGCTTTTGGGTGGGATTATTTTCACGACATTAGCTAACGTTTTCGCTAGAACATCTCTCTTCACTTTGAAATTCATAAAGCCTCCTTACATTACAACAACAATATATATAAGTATATTGCTGTTGTTGTTGTATCTGTGGAAATGTTGAAATGTGTCGAAACTCAGGGATTTGTGTAATATAATATGCTTACCGTTGTCAATACTTGTGTGAATTAATCTTAACAGTTTATGGAATTTTCGAGAACTCGGCTTTTCCCACATGTTATTAACTGTTTATCCTATTGGTTATCCTCTCCAGTGTCTGATAGTATTCCATATCTGTTTTCTTTAATTGCTCGATTTTCTCAATAGCGTGTATTACCGTAGAGTGATCTTTGCCTCCGAAGAATGCACCAATTTCTGTTAGCGAGAGACTGAGGAGCGTTCTTATCAGGTACATAGACGTTTGTCGTGCGAGAGCAAGCTTCTGAGTACGTTTTCTTCCTTTGAGTTCGGCTTCAGAAAAACCGAATTCTTCAATTACGTTCTTTAGAATTAACTGTTTTGAAATCTTGCCGCTTGAACTGAGGAGGTCTTTGAGCACCTCTTCGGCCAAATGCTCGTTGACTTCCTGCCCGGATAATGAAGAAAGCGCCAACAGCCGGATCAGACATCCCTCCAATTCTCTGATATTGGATTTTACCCGAGACGCAATATAGTAGGCAACATTAGACGGCAATTTCACATTTTCGAATGCTGCCTTGTTCTGCAAGATGGCAATGCGCGTTTCTAATTCTGGGGGTTGAAGGTCGACTACGAGACCACCTTGAAACCGCGACGTCAATCTCTCTGCGAGCGTTAGGATATCTTTCGGAGGGCGGTCCGAGGTAATGACGACCTGTTTCCCACCGGAATATAGATGATTGAAGATATGAAAGACTTCTTCCTGAAGACGCTCCTTGCCATAGAGAAATTGGATATCGTCGATCAATAAGAGGCCTTTCGTTCGATATTTCTTTTTGAATTCCATCTGTTGATTCTTCTGAATCGCCTCAATGAGCTCAGTCATGATGTTTTCGGCTTGAGTATAAAATACATCGAGGCTTTTGTATTGTCGGTGAACAAAATTTCCTATGGCCTGCATTAGATGTGTCTTACCGAGACCTACGCCGCCGTAGAGAAACAGAGGATTGTAGGCCTCTCCGGGAGCCTCGGCAACTGCCAAGGCTGCAGCGTGGGCAAATTCGTTATTCTTCCCGACCACAAAATTCTCAAATGTATATCTTTCCTGAAGCTTGGTGCCATCTTGAGATAAGATGATTCGTTTCTTCTTCCTCCTTGGTCGATCGCCCTGCTGCTTTTGCGCCTTGAAGGCAAGTCTCAGTTTGTTCCCATTTAATTGCTGTACCGCCTCTTCCAGTATATTATAATAGTGCTCCTCGATCCAATCGATGAAGAAACCGTTGGGGAATTCTACAAGCAATACATCGTCACTCAATTCCACGCCATGGCTGCTGCCAAACCAAGTATTAAAGGACTGAGAATTTATTCTCTCCTTCACGTTATTGAGGATATCATCCCATGCGCTCTTTGCTTTTTCATTCATGCACAATTTTCCACAATAATCCACATAGTTATCCACATGTAAAAAGGAATAAGTTCTTTAAATTCAGCTACATTCTTAAAAGAAAAAAATTTGTGCAAACTCTATTTACGTGCGCGTTAAGTTTATTCAGAAAAATTAAAAAGTCAAGCAAAAAGTAAAATGCAGCAGAAAATTTTTGGCATAAAAATTGCGTTGAAAGCCGAGAAGATAATTTCTTGACAAAGGTATTCATTTTTATATAATTTATGTAATGTTTATCCTTTTCCTCATTGCAACCTTGGTCTATCAAACTGGAGATACGCTTCTCTTTATGGAGCGCGATAGCATTATAGAGAGGTGGATCGTGGGCGAGAGCGTAGAAGAGGGCGATAGCATACAGATACAAGTGATCAGAAGAGCGAAGGTTTCTCCCGATAATAAATTCTTTCTCATACATGAAGAGAAGCGAAGCCCCGACTATAAACATTTACAATCGAAGGTAAGCTTCTATGATAGAACGAAAAAGGTGCTTTGGAATGATGCGTATGAAGATTCCACAAGAATTTTGTTCGAACTATCAAATATCTATGATAGTCTTTTCGTCGTTGTGGTATCAGATATATTCGGCAGAGACCCTGAGCTCTATGTAATCGACGGCAGTCTACAGAAAATGACTGTGATTGAAAAAGACGAGTGGATGAGAATTCTCAGTTATGCACTTTCTCCGAATTGCAGATTTTTAGCTTCGCATACGCGTAGACTCCGTTTCCGTAAGCCTTGGGATTATATTTATTTCATCGATTTAAGGACAGAGAAAAGCTGGGAGTATCTTTTCCCTACGTGTGTTTCGTGCAAAAGAGCAAGCATTACTTTAGATGTCGACAATAATGGGCAGGTAGAGGTAGTCTACAAGGCCGAACACCGTATATTTTCAAAAGAGGGAGAATTGATCGATATTTTTCTCAAGGTTGAGTAACCTCTTCAGCCAATGTTCCTCCCATAGGTGAGGTCATCCGTCCGTTGACAATACTATAAATTGATATATAATAAAATCGATGCTGATACTACTATTTAGTTTTTGTTGCTGTCTGACAGGAAGTCAGACCAGAGCGTATGTCCAGTATGGTATCGCTTCATATTATGGAGAGAAATTTCATGGCAGCAGGACTGCTTCTGGTGAGCTCTTCAACAAATGGGATCACACATGTGCCCATAAGCGGTTACCCTTCGGGACCAAGCTCGAGGTTACGAATCTCAAGAATAAGAAGTCAGTAGTTGTGAGGGTAAATGACCGTGGTCCTTTTGTGAAAGGAAGGATAATAGACCTCTCCTATGCAGCAGCCAAGAAGATAGGTATGATAGGGGCGGGAACCGTAAAGGTAAAGATAGAGATAGTAAGATGATTTCCTTAAAGGCTTGGGCAAAGATTAATATAGGGTTAAAAATTATTGATAAAAGAGATGATGGGTTTCATAATATTGAGACAACGTTATCAACGATAAATCTGTCAGATTTCATATCTATCGAAGAAGTAGAATCTGGGATTGTTATAGATACCAAAGGGCTCGATGTCGCCCCGGAAGAAAATCTATGTTATCGCGCAGCAGACATCTTTAAGACAAGGTTTCATATTGCAGACGGGATTAAGATTAGTCTGATAAAAAACATCCCGATTGGAGGGGGGCTTGGCGGTGGCTCCTCAGATGCGGCGTGTGTGCTCAAAGGCATGAATAAGCTCTTTAATCTTAATATTTCTGATGAGAAGTTAATTGAGATTGGTAAGGACATCGGTTCTGATGTTCCCTTCTTCATTAAGGGTGGAGCTGCCTATGCACGGGGAAGAGGTGATGAATTGAAATTCTTTAAATTACCGGCGATGTCGCTTGTTGTCTACTATCCTGGATATCCTATTTCAACCACGTGGGCATATGCAGAGTACGACAAGACAATATTGACACCACAATCAGAAACGGATATTATTAGTGAGAACAGCAAGAAAAAGAAGAAAAAAAGACTAAGTTTCAATCTACAGAATGATTTTGAACGGGTAGTATTTAAAAAACAGCCTGATTTATTGGATGTAAAAACAAATCTGATTGCAAGTGGCGCCTTTCTTGTCTCTCTGTCAGGAAGTGGTTCGTGTCTCTTTGCCGTCATTGATGACAGCAATAGAAACAAAATAATTGAGTATCTAGGCGGGATTGGTGCACAATATTTTGAGGTGAGAACAATTTGAAAGGTGAAGTTAGACGGTGAAGGGCTTCGCGGCCCGATACTAAAGACCGTTTAGCGGTTATGGAAACGCGGTCCGTATCGTGCATCTTTAATAGGTTCCGTAGACTGATGATTATTAGCCGAACAACGCTGCCGTGTAACGAAACGGGTCCCGTTAGAAATCAGTACACTCGTGATTGTTTGGAGAGATATAGGAGGAAACTCAGTGTCGTACATGATCTGCAATTCAGTACGATTCCTGTATCTAACGAAACGGGCAGCGTAACCGAGGAACGTCCGACGATCTGTTAATGGGGCGTCGTCTAATGGCAGGACACAGGCTTTTGGAGCCTGCCGTGGGGGTTCGAATCCTCCCGCCCCAGGTTAGGATATAGGATACAGGGTGTAGGGCGCAGGGATAGGTAGCTAGTTTCTCTAACATCCCAACCCAAGCCCATTAACCAGTCGTTAAGGAGGTTTGATGGGACAAGATATAAAGTTATTCGCCGGAAGTGCCAGTCATTATCTCGCGAAAAGGATTTCCAAAGAGATTAACATTCCTGTAAGTAAATGTAGAACAAAACACTTTGCCGATGGTGAACTAAAGGTGAAGATAGAAGAAAATGTTAGAGGGAGCGACGTGTTCGTTGTGCAATCAACACACCCGCCCGCCGAAAATATCTTAGAGCTTCTCTTATTCCTCGATGCTGCAAAACGAGCCTCGGCAGACAGGATAACCGCGGTGATACCATACTATGGTTATGCACGACAGGACCGAAAAGATGAACCGAGGGTGCCGATATCCTCGAAATTAATCGCAAATCTCCTTACAAGCAGCGGCACAAACAGAGTGTTGACTGTCGATCTACACGCCGAGCAAATTCAGGGATTTTTTGATATTCCTGTTGACCACTTGTATGCTGCGCCAGTCTTTATTAAATATTATCAGAATCGTAATCTTAAAGATTATGTCATTGTGTCTCCTGATGCAGGTCGTGTGAATAGAGTCCGAGCCTTCGCTCGTCGGCTTAAGAGGGAACTACCCATTGCTATAGTTGACAAAAGGCGGACCGGACCGAATCAATCGATTGTGCTCAATGTTGTTGGTGAGGTTGAGGGTAAAACCGCACTCATTTATGACGACATGCTCGATACCGGCGGCACAATGGTTGACGCTGCACGAGCAATGGTAGAAAAGGGAGCACGAGCGGTGTATGCATGTGTTGTCCATCCGCTGCTTTCACGGAATGCATCAGAGAGAGTTGCAGAATCTGATATCAAGGAGCTCGTCGTGACAGACACCATTAAATTATCATCTGAGAAGAAGGTGAAAAAGATTAAGGTCTTGTCTGTAGCAAATCTCTTGGGTGAGGCAATTCTGCGTATCCACAATGCTGAGTCGATAAGTACGCTATTCAAGGAGGTTGAATAATGATAGTAAATCTACAAGCGACACCGTATGACACGGAGAAGAAGGGTGAGGTGAAGAGGATGAGGAGAGAGGGGAAAATTCCTGCCATTCTCTATGGCCATAAGGAAAAGTCAAAAAGAATCTATATTGAACAGCGCGAGTTCAAAAAGGTGTTAGAAATCTTGAGAGAAGAGGCAGTAACAGTTAAACTAGAGATTAATAATAAAGATTACCTCTGTGTAATAAAGGCAGTGCAACATAACCCAGTCACGGAGGAATTGCTTCATGTCGATTTCCAACACATTCACAAGAATGAGAAGATTAGAGCAACTGTTCCTATTCACCTCATTGGTGAACCCCCGGGAGTGAAAAAGGGTGGCATTTTGGACCAGCACCTTCATGAGGTGGTAGTAAAATGTCTGCCGGCAGATATCCCCTCCCACATTGATATAGATGTTTCGGAGCTAGACCTTGGTCATACAATACACTTATACGATCTTGATTTACCTATGATTGAGTTTGATGTGGCTACCGAGACCCCGGTCGTTTCAATCCTTGTGCCCCGGGCTGTAGTCGTAGAGGCAAAACCCACAGTCGAAGAGGAGGCAGTTGCTGAGGAAGAGAAGAAAGAGGAAGAGGTTAAAGAGGAGGAGGCAAAGGAAAAAGAAAAGAAATCAACGGGGGGAGAAAAGAAGCCAGAGGAGCGGCCAAAGAAAGGTTGATCGCGACCTTCAACCCCGGTATCTGTGAATCATGTAGCATGGTGCCGCTGGATTTAATACATCATCAATATTTCTATCTAAGGTTCTGTCATGAGGAACCGGATTAGTGATTATTTTTGGACTGGGCAATCCCGGCTTGAAGTACCGTGCAACTCGGCACAATGTAGGGTTTATATTCCTCGACCGATTCGCGAAGCAATACAAAAAAAGATTTCGTTCGCAGCGCGGGTATAGAATTGCCAAAATAGAGATCAATGACAAAAAAACAAGACTCATAAAACCGCAGTGTTGGATGAATCTATCAGGAATTGCAGTTTCGAAGATTCTGCAGGAGCGCACCGAGGTTTTTTTGGTTGTTGTTGATGATGTAAATCTCCCGCTCGGGAGGGCGAGACTCAGGAGCAGGGGGAGTGATGGTGGACACTTAGGTCTGCGTTCAATTATCGACGAACTGAGCACCGAGAATTTTTGGCGGCTGCGGATTGGAATTGGTCAACCTCACGGTGACTATGCACGCTACGTACTCAATTCGTTTAAACGAGACGAGAAGAAAATTTTGCACGCTGTGATAGAAGAGGCGATAAAGGGGGTAGTGTTGTTCCTTAGGAATAATTTTACGAATGCACAGAACTACATAAACTCGATTAATATCAATGATATTGATTTGGTTCCGAAGGAAACATGAAGATCGGTATCGTCGGCCTTCCCAATGTTGGGAAATCAAGTATATTTAATCTCTTGACCGATGCACACGCTCAGGTAGCAAAATTTCCATTCACCACAATCGACAGAAACGTCGGTATGGCCTCGATCCCAGATGAACGGTTGCCCAAAATCGTTGAAATTACCAAGTCACCAAAAATGAAGTTCGCAAGCATTGAGTTCATTGACGTGGCAGGATTAATAAAAGGAGCTGCTCAGGGTGATGGTTTGGGTAACAAGTTTCTCAGCCACATTCGCGATGTTGATTTGATTATCCATGTGTTACGGTGTTTTACCGAACCAGACATTCCCCATACAGATAGTGATATCGTGCCACAGCGTGATTACGATATAGTCCGTACTGAACTTTTTTTGTCAGATTTGACAATCGTAGAGCGTCGGCTGGATAAGATAAAGAAAAAAGCCGAATGTAGAGAAGAGTCAGAGAAATTGAACGAGATAAAACAGTGTCTGAGTCAGGGGATCGTTCCAGAAACAGCGCTCCCTGATCTTCCGTTGCTTTCAGTAAAAGAAGAAATTGTGGTATTGAATACGGATGAGGATGGTCAGTTCCAAGACGGTATTGAGGGGTATAGGGTGTCGATTAAATTGGAGGAAGATCTCCTTGAATTTACAGAGGGAGAAAAAGAGGATTTTCGAAAGGCGGCTGGTTTAGACCCGAGGGGGTTGTCTGGTTTGCTCGAGCACTGCTTGGAAAGACTCTCTGTTATTCAATTTTTTACGATAAAAGGCGAAGAGGCACGGGCTTGGCTGGTGCCGAGAGGCACAACCGTGTTGAACGCGGCAGGTAAGATTCACTCTGATATGAAGAGCGGTTTTATTAAGGCTGAGGTGTTACACTACAACGATTTCATAAAGGCTGGTGGATTTACCCAAGCACACCAAAACGGTTTAGCAAAGATTGAAGGTAAGGATTATCTTGTTAAAGATGGAGATATTATTCTCATAAAATTCAGAGGCACGTGAGGTTTTGGTGGAATCTGTAGATTCATTCAAAAAAATGTTGACAAATCGTATATTGTTGCTATAATTTAATTAACTCAAAAAGGGAGGTCTGCATATGATAGCATGGGCGTTTATCATATTTGCATTTGGGCTTATCGTCTTCCTTTTCTTTGTTTTCGATATCTTTGCCACTTTTGCTCCTTGGATCTGGAGCATAATTCTCTTTGCAATCGCCCTAGGGATGCTCAATCGCATCTGGACAAAAGAAAAAGAGGGGGAGAAAGAGAAACTCGCCTCAATGGTGGCTGAGCTCGAAGACAAATTGGCGAAAAAAGAAGGTTAGGGTAGCTGGTCGAATATAATTAGTTTCTCCTCGGTCATCTCCTTTATTGCAAAATCAGGTCCTTCTCTGCCTATACCACTGCCCTTAGTTCCGCCATAAGGCATGTTGTCGACGCGATACGTAGGGGATTCATTTACTAACACGCCACCTGCATTAATTCCCTGGGCACATTTGAGCGCCTTGGTGATATCATGTGTAAAGACGCCTGCCTGTAATCCGTATTTAGTATTATTTACTTTAGCGATTACCTCATCGACGCTTTTGAATTTGTTTACTGCAACAATTGGAGCAAAAGCCTCTTCTTGAATAACCAATGAGTCTTCAGAGACATCAAAGATGATTGTTGGAAGAAAGATATTTTTCTCACGTCTTCCACCAAGGATGAGTATGCCTTTGTGCTTCAGCGCATTTCCACAAAACTCTTCTGCCTTCTTGATGGCTGATTCATCAATCATGGGTCCCATCTCAGTATCTTCTAGCAAAGGATCACCATAGTTGATTTTTCCTACCTCGAGAGATAGTTCTCTTAAGAACTCATCAGCGATGTCTTCCTCAACATATACACGCTGAATCGAAATACATACCTGTCCAGCAAGTGTATATCCACCCTTTCTAATCTTCTTTGCGACAAAATTGAGCGGTGCATCTTTGAAGACGACAACCGCTGAATTGGAACCCAATTCCATAGTTACTCGTTTCATACCACAGTTCTCTGTAATGAGGTTGCCAACATCTAAGGAACCCGTAAAACTAATTTTTCTTATAGCAGCATGTTTTACGAGATTCATTCCAATTGTACTTCCAGAGCCAATGAGGACCGAGATTCCTTCCTTTGGCAATCCTGCTTCAATTAAGGCCTCGGCAAGCTTTACACCAGACACAGGAGTTTTTGATGCCGGTTTGTGAATTATTGCGTTGCCCGCCGCAATTGCAGGACCAATTTTGTGACACGATAGGTTTAAGGGGAAATTAAAAGGAGTAATGGCGAGTACGATACCAAGGGGAACACGGATGTAAAATCCCATTTTATCTGAAGCGCCACCCAGATCAAATCGCACCGTTTCTCCAGTTAGTTTCATTGCTGCTAACGCAGAGAGGTTCATCGTATTGATTGCGCGGTCTGTCTCACCGCGCGCTTCGTTTATAGTCTTTCCCGACTCGAGTGCTATAGTTTTTGCGAAGTCTTCTCGTTTTTCTTGCATTATAAAGGCTGTATGTCTGAGTATATGTGCCCTTTTGCCTGCTGGCATATTTTTCAAGATGTCAAATCCAGTTTCGGCAATCCCTATAGCATTGCTGATGTCGCTCTCATCACTCTGTCCTAAGGATTCAACAAGCTGGTTATTATAAGGGTTTACAACATTTAGCTTTTTCTCTTTCTGTACACGTTCACCTAATAACAGCATACAGTATTATATACAATAATTTTTTTCTGTAAAGTCCCTTAGGGAAAATTCTCTAACGGCACGAAGGAAGAAATGCTCATTTATAGTTTAAAGAAGAGATAGATAGTGAGAAAAATAAATATGATAGCTAAAAGGGTAACATTGATGCTCAGCCCAATTGAGAAGTTAAAGAATCCCAAATTGACTTGCGTAGTAGAGAAACCTACTTTTAAGGCGCTGAAAAAAAAGTTCTTTACCGGCCCTCTCGGGAAGAGTCCTGCGAGAAGGTACGATAATGCTGAGCCTATTATACCGCCAATTATTATTCCAGAGATTATTTTTGCCAACCTTCTTCTTGCCATACTTCCTCCTTCCTCAATGAATCGTTAGATATCGGTTCACGGTTTCGAAAAGCGATTCGTTGTCGAGAGAAGTTTGTCTTTATAACGAAACCAAAATACGAAATCCCGCCTGTAAGGCGAGGATCACCGTTCCATTTAGGGGACGGGACCATTTTGCTTGTCGCAACCGCAACCTACACATGGGCAACGTTACGTAACAATATTGATTTCTTCACCACACTGTGCACACTTATTGCCTTTCATGCCCATAATCATTGCTCGAAAGTACATTCTCTCGATGAGTAAATTTTTACATTTTGGACAATAAGTGTGTGCACCGTCATCCGCAGCGACATTTCCTAAATAGACGTAGCTCATCTTCTCTTTCGCCTTTTCAAAGGCATACTCTAGTTTCTTCGGTGGTGTTGGCGGCTTATCATACTTGTAGTTTGGATAGTATCGAGAGAAATGAAGCGGTATATTTTTGTCTAATAAAAACACATAGTCGATCAGCTCAGTAATATCCTTTTTTCTGTCGTTCAAACCGGTAACGATAAGATTGGTTATTTCGATGTGACAATGTTTATGGGCGATTTCAATGGTCCTTTTCACGGTATCGAGATCTCCACCCAATGTCTTTTTGTAGATGTCTGGATTCATCGTTTTTAAATCGATGTTCATTGCATCAATCAGTGGGACAAGATCCATAAGGGGTTTCTCATTGATAAGACCATTGGTAACGAGAACATTCTTCCCGCCTTCTTTGTGAATAGACTCTCCTGCCTCGAGGAGGTATTCAAACCACATTAGGGGCTCGGTATACGTGTACGCAACACCCATAGAGGGATGTTCTTTATATATTTTTACCAAAATGTCTGGCGAGATGAATTGTGTCTTTACTTCACCCTGAGAGATTTCCCAATTTTGACAGAATGGACAGCGCATATTGCAGCTGTTGCAGGAGATCGACAGGATTCGAGAACCTGGATAGAAATGGTAGAGGGGTTTCTTCTCTATCGGGTCTAAGGCGATAGATGTTGTTTCGCCGTAGTTTATCGCCCACAATTTACCCTCTTCGTGTTTTCTCCCTCTGCAGATGCCGAGTTTTCCCGGCATAATCTTACAATAATGTGGGCAGATAGAACATGCCACATGACCGTCCTTCTTCTCATAATAGCGTGCCTCTACCTTCATTTAGTTTCTATCCTTGTTAAATTTCCCTGCTTCTCGTAATATATTATACCATGAATTCCGAGAGAATCAAGGAACTTAATACCTTGGTCTGGTCCCATTATCGCGACGGCAGTTGCCATTGCATCAGCAAAGGAGGCATTGTCGGCGAAGACAGTAACCGAGGCAAAATCAAGGGCAGGAAATCCGGTTTTCGGATTGATGATATGGGGGTGTCGTTTGTTGTCTATCATGAAGAACTTTTCATAGTCACCCGATGTTGAGAGAGCGTAATCCTTGAGTTCAACAGTCTCTATTATGCCTTCTCCACGGGGGTTCTTTATCCCCACCCGCCAGGGCCTTCCCTTTGAGGATTGACCAATCGCCACAATTTCGCCGCCGATATTGATAATTGCTGATTCTATTCTGTATTTATCTAAGACCTTTTTGACGCGGTCTGCTGCATAACCCTGAGCAATACCACCGAGGTCGACGTTCATACCTTCGGGTATTATTATTGAATCAGGTTTTATCTGAATCGTCGTATAATCAACTAATTTTCTTGTATCACTAATTTCCGTAGAATCCGGGACCTTGAATTCACGACTGTAAAATCCCCAGAGTTCTAAAAGCGGTGCAACCGATATATCAAATAGTCCCTCTGTTAATCGTGAAAGCGAATCACTCAGAGAGAAGAGGTAAATAATGTCTTGGGGAGCCTTTACGCGAGATGAACGGTTCAGTGCAGTCACCAGACTCTTTTCAGAAAAGCGATTTAACAGTGAGTCGAGTCTCACCAGTTCACTATCGATCTCGTGGGTTATCTGTCGTGCTGTAGTCTCGGTATTGCAATAGAATTTTATTTCACAAGAACTTCCGACAATAAATCGTGAATAGTTAAATTCTTTGCTCGCGCAATAAATAAATAGTAATGCTACTATAGATGTTAGTCGGCGAATAAATAATTTCATAATTCTAAAATTGTGGAATAAGTACCAGAGGATATTATACTGATATTACCGCTTTGTCAACGTGTTAGTTGGACAAACTCCTTTTCATTGTCTATTAGTTGACAAGACTGAGGGAAAAAATATCTACTGCCCGAGTATAGTCGAGAACATACCTTTAATATTATATGCCGTATTTTCTCGATTCCCTGTCTTTCCGTAGCAAAGCCAGGTTCGCAACGACGCTTGTTTGTCATTGCGAGGAAACCTGCATTGCAGGATGACGAAGCAATCTCACCCTGTGCTTTCTCTCCATTAATGGAGAAAACGGTTCATCTGCATACGGTTTCGAAATGCGCATCGAAAGGCGTTATGCGTTTGCGCCCGACGAAAACGATGTTCCTAACCGAACCGCTTTTCGCAAGCGCTGTTTCCTCCCCCTTGATGGGGGAGGACGCTTCCCCCGTTTCCTCCACCTTGATGGGGGAAAACGACTCATCTATTTGCTCTACCTAGATGGGGGAGGATTAAGGAGGGGGTGTAAGAACGAGGGAATGAACGATGAGAATGTAGATATGTCCAGGTTTATGGAAAGTTAATCTTAATCAGTCCGCTCACGCCTTTTCATTGACATCCATTTTAGAAAGTGTATACTTCTCATGTAGGGACAGCTGTATCGCTAACAAAACCGGACAAGGGAATATAGTGAACGGTTTATTAGCTGTTTTGTAATCAAAAAAATGAGGAGGAGACAAATGCTAAAAAAATCATGTTCCAAACTAGTATTATATGGTCTTTTCTTGAATCTTGGATTGTTTCAATATCAATATGCTCAAGCACCTGACACCCTCTGGACAAAGACCTTTGGTGGACCCAATGGCGACTATGGTTATTCTGTCCAGCAGACTTCAGATGGGGGATATATAATAGCAGGATGGACGGATTGACTTCAGATGGGGGATATATAATAGCAGGATGGACGGATTCCTTTGGTGCCGGATTGGATGATTTTTGGCTTATCAAGACTGATGACTCAGGTGATACTCTATGGACAAAAACATATGGAGGGAGCGACTATGATTATGGTTACGCTGTGCAACAGACCACTGAGGGAGGGTATATCATAATAGGGGAGACATATTCATTCGGTTCAAATGATTGGGATGCTTGGCTTATCAAGACCAATGACCTTGGTGATACCCTCTGGACAAAGACCTTTGGTGGAGGTAGTCATGATTTTGGCCGCTCTGTACAGCAAACTACCGACGGCGGATATGTTATAACAGGACGTACGCGGTCATTCGGTTCAGGTAATGAAGATGTCTGGCTTATCAAGACCGATGACCTCGGTGATACCCTCTGGACAAAGACCTTTGGTGGAAGTGATAATGACCAGGGCTACTATATACAGCAGACTGCTGATGCAGGGTATATCATAGCAGGAGTTACGGAATCTTTCGGCGCAGGTGATTATGATATCTGGCTTATCAAGACCGATACATTGGGTGATACCCTGTGGACAAAGACCTTCGGAGGAAGCGATGTTGACGCAGGTAGATGTGTGCAGCAGACCACTGACGGGGGGTATATCATAGCAGGACGTACGCGGTCATTCGGTGCAGGTAATTATGATTTTTGGCTTATCAAGACCGATGACCTTGGTGATACCCTCTGGGCAAAGACCTTTGGTGGAAGCGATGTTGACGTAGGTGATTGTGTGCAGCAGACCACTGATGGAGGATACATAATAACAGGCATGACAGAATCTTTCGGTGCAGGGAACTATGATGTCTGGTTTATCAAGACTGATGACTTGGGTGATACGCTTTGGACAAGGACCTTGGGAGGAGGCTATTATGAAGCTGGCTACACTGTGCAACAAACCAGCGATGGTGGGTATATTATAACAGGATATACGAGTTCCTTCGGTGCAGGTGACTATGATGCCTGGCTTATTAAGACAGGCTCTGATCCAGGTATTGTAGAACACGATGATCGACCCACCATTTCAGGTAATTGTGTTCTGAAGCAGAATTATCCCAATCCTTTTAATGCTTTGACAAGCATCTCGTATTCAATATTGCATTCAGATTTTGTTACTTTGACCGTATACGATGTACTTGGAAGAGAAGTAAAGACTTT
>SMTZ1_10010385_pt2 | contig 16736 bp, 17 predicted proteins | sample DeeMarSWOR136_30_FD_25667 | JGI IMG/M metagenome (IMG submission 25667)
GTTCCCGCGGTGGAGGTTCTGGTTTCCACAGCGTCAGTTCGGGAATACCTTTCCGATCCCTCCAAGACTATCCTGATACCGGAGTTGATCGAGAGCGGAACCATTCAATATGGCATGCAGTCATTTGATCAATCCATCATGGACCTTTTCAAGAAGGGAATAATATCCTATGAGGAGGCTATGAGACAGGCCACCAATCCGGATGATTTCGATCTCCGGCTCAAAGGGATCACCGGGGCATCCGAAAGAGGTTGGGAGGAATTCAAGCAGGCGAAAAGTAAGAATTTAACCTGAGTTGTTTTGGAGTATTATTGTTTAATAAGGTGCTGATAGCTAATCGGGGTGAGATAGCACTTCGCATCATAAGAGCTTGCAAGGAACTGGGAATTGCCACCGTTGCCATTTACTCTGAAGCGGATCGCAACTCCCTTCACGTTAGGTTCGCAGACGAGGATGTCTGCATAGGATCAGCCAAGCCTTCCGATAGTTACCTGGATCCCAGGAGAGTAATCAGTGCGGCTGAAGTTACCAACTCAGATGCTATCCATCCAGGGTATGGTTTTTTGGCTGAAAATGCTGATTTCGCTGAGATATGTGAATCCTGTGAGATCAAATTCATTGGCCCCCCCTCGGAGATAATCAGAATGGCAGGAGACAAAGCCCTGGCCAAAAAGAAGATAAAGCAGGCAGGGGTCCCGGTTATTCCGGGAAGCGAGGGAGCAGTCGAATCTTTGGAACAGAGCCTCCAGATTGCTTCCCAGATGGGTTACCCTGTTCTGGTTAAAGCCTCAGCCGGTGGGGGAGGAAAAGGCATGAGGATGGCTCAGGATGAAAATGAGTTAAAGAAAAGCTTGGAGATGGCTAAATTAGAGGCCGGGGCAAGCTTTGGAAATGCGGAGGTCTATATAGAGAAATTCATCAACAATCCCAGACACATTGAGGTCCAGTTATTGGGCGACAGCTTTGGAAATCTGATTCATCTGGGGGAACGTGATTGTACCATCCAGCGTAGATACCAGAAACTTGTGGAGGAAGCACCTTCACCTGCCATAGGCCAAAAGCTCCGTGAGAAAATCGGTGAGGCAGCAGTTATTGCAGGAAAGAGCGTGGGTTACTCAAGTGCGGGAACCGTGGAGTTCTTGTTGGATAAGGATGAAAATTTCTATTTCATGGAGATGAATACCAGGATCCAGGTGGAACACCCGGTAACCGAGGAGGTGGCTGACCTGGATCTGATCAAGGAGCAGATTCGCATCTCTGCCGGTGAAAGACTGGGCTTTTCTCAGGGGGAAGTGAAGATCAGAGGGCACGCCATAGAGTGCCGGATTAACGCGGAGGATCCGGAGAACAATTTTCTGCCCTCTCCAGGGGTGATCTCCAGCTTTCATCTTCCCGGAGGACACGGGGTAAGAGTGGATACTCATGCCTATGCCAAATATCAGATCCCCAGCTTTTACGATTCCATGATTGCCAAGCTCATTGTCTATGGCAGAAAAAGGGAGGAAGCTATTTTGAAAATGAGGAGAGCATTGGATGAGTTCATTATTGAAGGTATCAAGACAACTATTCCTTTTCACAAAACCATATTTTCCAATGCCAATTTCATCGGTGGTAACTATGATACCTCTTTTGTGGAGAGCCTATTCAACGAGGAAAAAGAAATGACGTTCACCAAGTAGTTCAAAAGGAGGAGTCTTGGAGATAAAAGAGAATCTGAAATATACAAAAGAACACGAATGGGTGAGGGTAGAAAAAGACATAGCTACCGTGGGTATTACAGATTATGCCCAGGGAGAGTTAGGGGACATAGTTTTCATAGAGCTTCCCAAGGTGGGAACCAAAGTCGAACATATGAAACCTTTTGGAGTGATTGAGGCAGTTAAGGCTGTCTCTGACATTTTCTCTCCGCTGTCCGGAGAAGTGGTTGAGGTGAATGGCAGACTGGAAACCGAAGCCGGGATTATTAACAAAGACCCTTATCAAGAGGGGTGGATTATTAAAATAAAAATTGGAGATGTAAAAGAACTGGATAACCTCATCTCAGCTGATGAATATAAGAAGCTAATCCAGCAATGATCTTTGAAAGCAATCAGAATTCGAGACGTTAGAAATGGATTATATACCCAATACGGATAAGAACAGAGAAGAGATGCTGAGGAAGATCGGGGTTAAAGAATTCGCTCAACTTGTTGCTCCTATTCCACAATCCATTCTTCTGAGGGATGAACTCAAGCTCCCTCCACCCCTATCAGAGCTAGAGTTGACTCATCTATTAAAGGAAATGTCCCATCTAAACAGATCGACTGAAGATATGATCAGCTTCTTGGGTGGGGGGGCTTATGATCACTTCATCCCCAGTGCAGTTGGCCACATTCTTCAACGATCCGAGTTTTATACTGCTTACACCCCTTATCAAGCTGAGGTAAGCCAGGGTACATTACAATCCATATATGAGTTTCAGTCGCTCATCTGCGAGCTTACTGGAATGGATGTGTCCAATGCTTCCATGTATGACGGTGCCTCTGCTGCGGCTGAGGCTGCGCTGATGTCACATTCTCACAACGGGAAAAAAGAAATCGTAATACTGGACTCCCCGCACCCGGCCTACAAGAGAGTGCTTGAGACCTATTGTTTCGGCCTGGGTTTGAAAATAATAACCGCTCCTGCCGAAAAGGGAAGAGCTGAGCTAACCCATCTGAAGGACATTATATCTTCTGACACCTCCTGTGTTATGATCCAGAATCCTAATTTCTTTGGATTAATAGAAGATATTGAGAAAATCGAGCCCCTGGTTCATTCCACGGGAGCACTTCTTGTTATGATCTGTGATCCGATATCTCTGGGTATTCTGAAATCCCCCGGTGAGCTGGGCGCTGACATCGCAGTGGGTGAAGGTCAGGGCACGGGAAACCAGCTCAATTTTGGCGGTCCTTTTCTGGGGTTTTTCACTGCGAGAAAGGAAATGATCAGAAGGATGCCCGGAAGGATAATAGCAGCCACCAAAGATAGAACAGGGAAAAGGGGTTTTGTCATGACCCTTCAAACCCGAGAACAGCATATCCGCAGAGAAAGAGCTACATCCAACATCTGCACCAATGAGGCTCTGTGTGCTCTGGCTGCCGCGGTTTATCTTTCACTAATGGGGAAAAACGGAATCAAAGAGGTGGGCAGGCTGTGTGTGCAGAAATCCCACTATGCTATGGAGCAAATTACGAAAATTAAAGGATTCAGGCTCAAGTTCCAGGCGCCCTTTTTCAAGGAGTTCATTGTGGAGACACCGATTTCAGCACAGGATATAATAAACCGACTTTTACCAAAGAGCATTCTGGCCGGCCTGGATCTCTCTCAGTTTCACCCTGATCTGAAAAATTGTCTTCTGATCTGTGTGACAGAGAAAAGAACCAAAAAAGAGATAGATCATTTGGTCAATGAAATTAAAAATTTGATTTAAAAATGCCCTTCTGTCCAATCTGCAAAACCGAATATGCTCCAGGTTCAAAAAGGTGTGTGGAGTGCGAGGTCGATCTGGTAGAGAAGTTACCCGACGAGAATCCCGAGGAGGAAGTAAAGTGGGTACTTTTGTATTACACCCCCAACCGGGTTTTCGCTGAATTTCTGAGGGAAACCCTGGAGCAGACTAACATACCCTGCATTATTAAGTCAAGCGGCAGCTTTCTGGAACAGGGTTTAGGCTACGTGGAGAAGGATAAGCCCGGTTTTAAGATTTATGTCTCAGAGGATAAATACCAGGAGGCATTAGCAATAAAAAACCAGACAGTTGGAGAGTTGGAATAATCTAAGCTAACTTGGAGGAAACATCTATGCGAAGACTTTTAGTCATAACTTTTCTTTTGGGTTTGGGGACTTTTGTTTTTCTTAACTCCTGCGTAAAAAAGGTTCCTGATAAGATCACCTGGCTGGAATCTTTTGATCAGGGCGTGAACCTGGCTCAAACCCAGGGGAAAAGCCTGTTGGCAGAATTTGAAAAAGAGGGGTGAAAGTGGTGTGATAGGTTGCGTGATTCAACCTTTACTGACAAAGATGTGATAAAGCTTTCTTTGGATTTCGTTTTCGTGAAACTGGATTCGAAAAAGGATAGTGCTCTGGTTTCCGAACAAGGAGTTAGTGCTTACCCCACAGTTATTCTTTTCAGATCAAATGGTGAGGAAATCGACAGAATCGTGGGATATGCTCCTCCCCGAGAATTTCTCAAAACCGTGAAATCCTATTTAAGGGGTGAGGGAACCTTAGCTGATCTGGAGAATAAACTCAGAGATAAGCCTTCCGATATTGACCTTCTTTTTCAGGTGGGCCAGAAGTATCAGGATCGGGGCAAGTTTGAAGAGGCACTGGCGCATTATCAGAACATCATGGCTCTGGACCCGGAGAATAAGCGAGGAAAAACTGATGGAACTTTATACAGAATAGCTGTGATCCACCGAAGGCAAAAGGATAACCAAAAAGCAATAGAAAAATTTGAGGAATTGATTCAGAGATTCCCGGAAAGCGAAAAGCGTCTTGATGCCGAGGAATATATACCCTATATCTATACCCAAATGGGTGACACCACAAAAGCCTTGATGTTGTATGAGAAAATTCTAATTGACCATCCTGATCTTGAGGAGGGAGAAAGGGAATGGGTGGAAAAACAGATCAAACAAATAAAGGAGGGAGAGGAATAGAGTTTGAACGGAGATTAGAGAGGGAGTGAAAAGATTTGAGCGAAAAGCTTATATTCGAACTTTCATCCACTGGAAGAACAGGTTACTCTTTACCTGAGTTGGATACCCCATCAAAGGAGATGAGAACTCTGTTGCCCCAGGAGGTATTAAGAGAAAAAGAGATTGAACTTCCTGAGCTTTCCGAGGTGGACGTGGTGAGGCATTTTACCCGGTTATCCATCTTGAATCATCACGTGGACAAAGGTTTTTATCCACTGGGATCCTGTACTATGAAATATAATCCCAAAATCAACGAAGACCTGGCCAGACTTCCTGGGTTCTCGCAACTCCATCCCTATCAGCCTGAGGAAACGGTACAGGGCGCACTCAGAATAATGTATGATTTAGGTGAATATCTTAAGGAAATCGCAGGAATGGAGGAGATCAGTTTACAACCGGCAGCCGGTGCCCAGGGGGAATTGACAGGATTGCTAATGGCAAGAGCTTATCACACAAAAATGGGGAACCCAAGATCTGAAGTTATCATCCCGGATTCGGCTCACGGAACCAATCCAGCTTCAGTGATTATTGCTGGTTACACCACGCGCCAGGTAAGTTCCAATAATGCGGGATTGGTGGATATCGAGGAATTGAAAAGAGTGATGACAGGTGAAGTTGCTGCGGTAATGCTGACCAATCCCAACACCCTGGGATTATTTGAATCTCAGATAATGGAGATCGAGAAAATAGTTCACGATGCTGGTGCGCTTTTATACCTGGATGGTGCCAATCTGAATGCCCTTATGGGCATAGTCAAGCCCGGAGATATGGGATTTGACATGGTCCATTTTAACCTGCATAAGACCTTTTCCACGCCTCACGGGGGTGGAGGACCTGGTTCGGGTCCTTTGGGAGTAAAAAAGTATCTGGCTGATTTTCTCCCCATTCCCCTGGTTAAAAAGAATGACCGGGACAAATATTTTCTGGATCAACAAGGACCTGATTCCATAGGAAAAGTTCAGAGTTTTTACGGAAACTTCGGGGTGATGCTTAAAGCTTATGCCTTTATCAGATCCTGTGGCTCCCAAGGTCTCAGGAAAATAAGCCAAAACTCCATAATCAACGCCAATTATCTGATGGAGTCTCTCAAAGAGTATTATCATCTGCCATATCCCGGGCCATGTCAGCATGAGTTTGTCCTCTCCGGGATAAGACAAAAAGAGAGGGGTGTGAAAACTTTGGATATTGCCAAAAGGCTTTTGGATTATGGTTTGCATGCTCCCACTGTTTATTTCCCTCTAATTGTGTCCGAGGCATTGATGATCGAGCCGACAGAATCAGAAAGCAAAGAGAGCTTGGATGAATTCATAGAGGCCATGATAAAGATCGATAAAGAGGTCAAAGAGAATCCGGAGGTTTTGAGATCCGCTCCTTCTAATACACCGGTCACCCGATTGGATGAGGTAAAGGCAGCCAAGGATTTAGACGTAAGGTGGAGGGGTGAAACTTATCGGGTTGTGCACGAATTAACCTCTAAACCATAAAGGAGGTGAGATAAGTTGGCATTTTATTCCAAAAGGTCTAAGGTCTATCACACCAAGCCCAATTGTCCCGTGGCCAAAGCCGTGAAAAAGAAAAATAGAATCCAGGGTACAGGCGGAAGGAAGCTTTGTAATTTCTGCAAGACCCTGGGCAAAGGGAAAAAGGTGGTGAAGAAGGCCAGGAAAGTCAAAAAGGCCAGAAGGGTCAAAAAGAGAAGACGCAAATAACTGGATCTGAGATCTTGGGCTGGGTCGAAAAGGCCCAGCCCTTCTTTTTTATTATATGTAGAAATCCTCTGGCAGAGGCCAGAGGATTACCCAAAATTAAAAGCTATCGAACTGGGGTGAACCAGTGGCCTCTGCCACTGGTTAAATACCTTTTTGAGGTATTTGCAAAAAATCCTTGACAAATCTTAATTTAGTCTTATTAATATACAAATTTTTTTGTTAATTGGATTTGGAGGTAAAAATGATACGTTTTCTGATTTTGGGAATGACAATGCTTTTGGTTTCAATGATTCCCCTTGCTTTTTCATCCTTTGCCCAGGAGGAGGTTCCTACCTACAGGGACTCGTTGGTTTTCAAAGATGTGGTGACAATAAAGGACGGAACCAACCTGAGGAGAGGCCCTTCTACTCAATACTCTATCGCGGGGAAGGCTGTGGAGGGCGAGAAATACGATCTTCTGTCCAAAGAAGAGCAATGGTCCAAGATCAGGTTCCAGGGTGAGGAAGCCTGGGTTATAAACAGGCTGGTGGAATCCTTCACCGTAGATACCACAGTGGTTAAAGTCGTGGTTCCGCCACCTCCCAAAGAGCCTACTTTCGGTGATTGGGTCAAGGCAAACCTGTTTTATGTAATAGCAATAATTGTACTTGTGGTCTGCCTTCTACTTATCCTGAGGGTGGTTCTCATCACATAATGCAGTAGACAGTATACAGAAAACGGTAAACAGTATACGGTAGATAGTGTGTAGTAGATAGTAGATAGAAAAAGACGATAAGGGGATGCTTCCATTTAGCTTGTTCTCTGAACATTTTTGTTTTGGGTGAGATGACTTACCGCTACTACTAATATAAAGGATATAATAAATCCGGGGATCAGCTCGTATAGGAAGTTTTTCAAGAAAGAGACGTTATACCATACCAGCACGGTAACAGTTCCGCCGATCATTCCGGCTAAGATTCCCTGCTTGGTTACCTTTTTCCACCATAAAGTTAAAAAGAGCACCGGCCCGAAGCTCGACCCCAATCCTGCCCAGGCATACAAGACCAGCCAGTAAACCAGCGATTCTGCGGTAAGAGCCAATATGAAGGCCACAACACCGACTATGAGCGTTGCGATCCGGCTTAAGGTGACCAGTGTTTTCTGGGGAGCATCCTTCTTATATAGTTTATGATAGATATCCTCAGAGATTGCGGATGTGGTTACCAGCAGCTGGGAATCAGCAGTGGACATCATGGCAGCTATAGCCCCGCTGATTAAAATCCCGGCAAGACCAGCAGGCAGAAGATTCTTGGCCATATAGGGCATTATCATTTCCGGGTCTGAAAAAATATTCCCGTAAATCGCCAGGCCGATCACTCCTAATAAGACTGCGCCCCAGAAAGCTAAAACAGCCCAGAAAACGGCAATCAGGCTTCCCTGTCTCAACTGCCTGGGGTTTTTTATAGCCATGAAACGAGTAATCAGATGCGGCTGCCCCATATAACCCAAACCTATGCCCAGCCCCCCGAGAACAGAAAGTATCATGGGCCACCCTGTTAGCCCTCCCCCCACAAAGAGTAAATTAGGATCGATTTTACTAACCTCTGAAGCCAGATTTTTTACTCCTCCAAGCTCAATTACTCCCACAATGGGCAACATTACCAAGGTGAATACCATCAGAGCACCCTGAAAGAAGTCGGTCCAGACCACAGCAAAGAAACCGCCCATTACAGTGTAGAATACGATAATGCCGGCACCGATCAGCATACCATTTAACTTGCTGATTCCAAAGGTTATGTTCAAAACCTTTCCTGCACCCAGAAACTGGGCTGCCACATATATGGTAAAAAAGAAGACGATGATTAAAGTGGCAGTGATTCTTAATGCGTGTGAATCGTCTTTAAATCTCGATTCCAGAAAGTCGGGTATGGTAATTGCATTGTACTTCTCGGTTTCCAATCTCAGTCTTTTGGCAATAAAAGTCCAGGAAAAGAAAATCCCGAATACGCAGCCAATAGCCGGCCAGATAGCGTTAAATCCGGTAGCTAATGCCAATCCCGGCAAGCCCACCAAAAGCCAGGCTGACTCACCGGATGCCCGCTCTGAAAAAGAAGCCAGCCAGGGACCCACCCTTCTTGAAGCCAGGACATAATCAGGGAGAGTTCGATTATATTTATAAGTTAAGATTCCCTTGACAAAAAGAATTAAAAGATAAACAATAAAACCTATAAGAATGGGATTCATTTTCTTTCCCTTTTGCCCCGAACAAAATAGGAGACCAAAGCTAAAATGATAAGCACAACCGGAGGAAGGATCACCCAGAATTTTGTCCAGAAAGGCACTGGTTTTCTCCTCTCAAGTGAAATTTTTCACTAATTATAATCCAAAACAATTTTCAAGCAACAAAATTCTTAAAAAATTTTCAGTAGTTATTTCAACATCTTGCAAATCGGCCATCCGCCGATCGATCAGCGAACTTTATAAGCATTATAGAAGTTACTTTGATTTCTTGGGTTTGTTTTTGCTTAATTTAAGGATCAATGGTTCTTTGCCCAACCATTCTGCTGCTGTGATCAGTTTCTTTTTATTTTTCTTTGCCTCCTTATAAACTGCAGCCATCCTCTCTTTATATAGATGATCCCTAAGAAGATGATGGTCATAAATAATCAGTTTGGCTTTAATCGTTTTTATTATGTTAACAGCATTATCGATTGCTCTCTGAAGGTTTATCCTGTTGACCATATATCCGAAAAGGTAGGTGGCAGGGCCATCCAGGATCAACAGATCTGGATTTTCATCTATAATCCATTCTGCATAATCCTCTATGGATGGACCTTGAAGATCGGCTATGACCCACCCTACCCGGTCGTATTCTATTCCGTGAAACAGTGGAGGAGTTACCCTGACTTTGGTTTTTCCGATTTCAAATTCCTTATCATCGGCGAATAGGACTTTTAACTTTTTGTTTTTAAATTCCTTTATCCAGGGATTTTCGCTCCAGATCCTTGAGGTTCTTTCAAACCATTTCTGCCCTTTGACCAGAAGTTCCTCCCGTTTTTTTTGGTAATCTGCATAGTCTTTCATGCAGGCAAAATTCAAATTTGCTTTGGGATCATCAAAACTCCTTTGCAAAGGGTCTATTAGCGTATCATCTAAATTCTTACCGATAAATGTTTGGTGTAGCTCATATAAAAATTCCCGTGCCCTCTCCCACTGGGAGTGATTGATCCACTGGTTGGGATCTTTGATCCACAGGGTTTTTCCTCGATAGATATCTTCTTTCTCTGAGGGCAGGGTAAGGTGATCGTAATGATAGTGAGAGATGAATACGTATTCCGCTTCTCGAACTTTTTTGCAGATGATTTTAAAGGCGTTGTTTTTTAATTTCAATTTATCCTGATCCGAAAGAGGGTAGGAGGGCTGCATTACAGCAACTCCAGGATCAACAAAGATCTTAGCATCAGGTGTATGGATCAAAAGGGAGCTTGATTTGGCCCCCATAGAATCAAACCAGATCAATTCAACTTTTATTTCACCGACCTGAATGGGTTTTTGTTGATATCTCAAAGTTATCTTAGACATAGCTTAATAAGCATCTGACAGGAGATGAAGGTTGCCGATTTTCACTCTTTTTAATCCAGCTTTCTCTGCTGCCTCTTTTGCGTCATGTGCGTGTTTTCTGGAGGTGGTGGGCAGGTCGCTCATATAAAAACAGGGATAAAAACCTAGAAGTGAATAGGGAATCTCAGGATCTAATCTTGCGATAAATTCTGCGATCTTTTTTACCTCTTCTACATCCACATATCCTGGAATCAATAGCGTGCTGGCGACGAGAAATGGCGGATCAGGTCTTTTCTCAATAAAATTCGAGAGGAATTTAAAATTATCAAGTGTTCTCTTATTAGTAACACCACACAATGCAATATTCAAGCCCTGATCAAAAGCTTTTAGGTCAAATTTGATACATCCGCCCGAATTCAAAGAAAGCTCAGCCATTTTGTTCAAAAGCTTTTGATTCATAGCCCCGTTGGTCTCCCAGCAAATTCGGACGATTCTTCTTTTCTTCAAAGCTAAACTGGAGGTCTTGATGGCGTGGATCAACTGAGGTGTTGGGTCACCTCCGAAATAACAGATGCAGGATGTCTGTATGTCAACACTATCAGAGAGCTCTTTAGCTGAGACTCTTCTTTTAGAGAAAACACTTCTGCGATAGTGCCAGTTCTGGCAGAAAAGACAGTCAAAGGAACAGGCTTGATAAAAGACAGCCAAGTTTTTAAATCCAAATTCAGCCTTCTCAGAATAAGAGTAGGTCGGATATCCAGCTGGAGATCCACCGGCACAGACCCAGTCAGCCACACAATTTGTGGGTAAATGGTCATAATACCAGGTTAAATTCCCGTTATTTATCCCGCCCCCTAAGATCCTTCTCTGCACGTTTTTTCTCAATCCGCAATAGCCGTATTCCCCTTCTGAGATTTGACACTGGTTCACGCAGAGATTGCACCTTTTTCCATCTTTGTTTTTAGGTGGAGAGGGGGGGAGATCGAATTTTTCGCTGGTCTGGGCATGAATCTTTTGAATGTGGGGTAGAAGTTTTTTGAAATCTTTTCTAATGCAATCCAGACAGATTCCCAAAGGAGAGGAGATTAAGTTCGATTTTTTCCCACAGTTAATGCACTCAGCCATCTTTATTCAAATCTTCCTGGGATTTTTGCACCACAAAAAGTGCATTCTCCCTGTTCAATCTTGTTGTCAGTGATATAAAGTCCTTTTCTTTGGATTAAAAGTCTTTTGCAGCGGTGGCAGTAGGTGCTTTCCGAGGGATGTCCGAACACGTTGCCCAGGTAAACGTACAAAAGGCCCTGTTTTAATCCAATCTCCCTGGCTTTCTCTAAGGTTGAAATGGGAGTTGCCGGAATGTGGGATAAATCCAGGTGAGGGATGAACCTGGTTATATGCCACGGGGTATCCTCACCCAAGTCCTTTTTTATCCAAGTAGCGATATTCTTTAATTGGGTTTCATCGTCGTTGTATCCCGGAGTCACATTGGTCACGATCTCAACCCACATCCTGAATTTTTTCTTGTCTCTTTTAGTTATCTCCAAAATTCCCTTGAAGTCTGTGATATGGCACATCTTTTGGTAAGAGTTTTTGGAAAATCCCTTTATGTCCACTCTGAAGGCATCCAGATAAGGGGCGATCATTTCCAGTGCCTCCGGAGTGATGTAGCCGTTGGTCACATAGTTGGTTAAAAGATTATTCTCTTTAGCTAATTTGGCTCCGTCTAAAGTATATTCGAACCACACAGTAGGCTCGTTATACGTCCAGGAGATTCCCTGGCAATTTTGGCTTTTTGCCAGGGCCACGGATTGCTCTGGAGTAATAGTCTCGGTTTTTTTGTGGCTAAGTTCAACCTCATCGTGGGCGATCTCCCAGTTTTGACAACCCGGGCAGCGAAAATTACAGCCTAAAGTTCCTAAGGAAAGCCACTCTGATCCAGGATAAAAATGATAAAGAGGCTTTTTCTCAATGGGTGAGACTGCCCAGGAGGATACCTCAGAATAGATCAGGGTGTAAAGCTTCCCCTCCTGATTCAGCCGGGTCAGACAATACCCTCTCTGGTTGTTCTCAATAATGCACCTTCTCTGACAGATATTACATCTGACCTTTTTATCCTGAAGTTTCTGATAAAGAAGAGCTTCTTTAAAAGAAGTAATCTCCTTTAGTTTCTTCATCTCACCTTTTCAATTTTGTATGACTATTTAGTAAGATTCCTCTTCAGATCTTTCAATTAATCTTGATTATTATATTGTCTTCAGAAGGTTTTGTAAAGCCTTTTTAAATGTATAAAAGTGCCCCAGCCTTCTTTGAAAAGCCGGGGCACATTTTCTGAATCAGGGAATCTGTAGGGTTTAAGGGACACTCATCAGGGATCGGCATTGGCAGTGATAGTAGAACATTGAGCAGCAGTCAAGCCCACGCACTGTTTGGTACCTTTACTGGGATTGGAAGTGGCGTGCATTAGATTGTCCTTGCCCCAGGGATTTCCGTCTGGATCATTATGGCCAGACAATCCCCAGTAATGCGCAAGCTCGTGAGCCATAGTTGTTCCTGTAGCAGTAGCGTCGCCATCAACAATAACTGCATCACCGGCCACAGCTACACCTGACCAGCCGGGCAGAGCATCGTCCGGAGCGCCTATCACATCGACGTAACCCGAACTATCGAATCGAGCTCTTGCAGAATCTCTCTCCGCGCGGGTATCCAGAGAGTCATTATCTCCGGTTAGACTATCCCAGGTTGAATCGGGAATATAGTTGAACAGAATATGTTCATACATCATAGGACAACACTTGGCAGCATGGGAGCGGAAAAGCGCATAGGCCTTGGCGATCTGATCTGCCAGACTTCTCCAGTCAGCTCCTGGAGCAACCCATAGTTTTATACTTATCCATTTGGGTGGTTTTGTAGAATCTTCCTCGATCTCATAATACTCCAATTCACTCCATTCCCACCACTCCTCGATGGAGTAGATGGGAAAACCAGCAACATCAGTTAAGCTGGCGGGATCGTTATTCCACAGATTAACTGTAATCGGAGTAGGCTCATTCCAGCTCAAGGGTTCGAATATGAGCCGGGCTAAATTGTTACTGTTTCCTCCGGTACCGGTCTGCCAGATTCTGATGTTACCAGGATCCTGGATTTGAACGTTAGGAGGCCCAAATCCGTCTGTGGCATCCCAATCGTCAGCTCCCAAAAAGCCAATGACAGCGGGATCAAAAGATACCAGCAAGTCATAGTAACCCAAATCAATTCCTGGATGTGGATTCCAGACATTGAGACCAATATCGAGATATCCGGTGGTGTCCCTTTTCAACCAGGTGGAGTCTGTCCAGGTGGTATCGGATCTTACAGGGGGGAAAAGATGAACTGCCGGGAAGACCAGGTCCACCGCTTCGTTGTAACCGGTATATTCCTCACTGGCGTAAACAGTAGCCCATCCAGGTATCTGAGAGCTGATCCATCCAATGAAGTCGCCGGATTCATCGAAGGTGGTCGAATCCACTACTCCGAAATCGGTTTCAAAGATTATGTTTGCCTCAGGAGGATGAACTGGATTTTGAAAGCTGTCTACTGCTGCTGCCACTATCTTTCCAGTTTGCCTGGGTTCCTCTTCTCTGGGCTGCTCGACATCAACTATGGTTAAGGCCTTAATCTCTCCGGGTTCGAAGGTCACTGTTATTGGACTCAATGATACTAAGTTCAGGCTGACCAACTCAACTGCTATGACCCCATCACCTGCGGTTGTCGACGCAACACGGGAGACGTAGGTTCCATCTCCGTTATCTGTAACCGGGAAAAGAGGAGGCGGATCATCTCCCGGATCCTCGCCAATATATAGCAAGACTTCCAGAGGAGCACCTGTTACCGGGTTTTCCAGTGAATCACTCGCAGTTATGGTGACCGTGGAGGAATCCAGACCATCGGCATTATGTGGTGTGGTTACGGAAACTTCCAGTATCTCCAAAGGAGTTGCAGGAAGCTCTCCTTTGCCGTATAGATAGCCAATAGCGCAGACGATATCCGCTTCATCCAGGTCAAAGTCACCATCACAATCACCGTAGGTTAAGGGTGTGGGTGCGGGTCCGCCTCTGTAAAAGTGATGAACAAGAAAGACCACATCCGCCGCATTTACCTTTCCATCGTTATTGGCATCTCCTCCCTTTCGTGCATAAATGTCTGCTTTTGTCAAAAAAGAGCAAAGAAGAAAAAGGATAAGACAAAAAATAACCTTTCTCATCTTTTATCCTCCTTTTATGGATTTAACATCATAATCTTCTGCTGAAGAAAATGTTTTCGATTTCGTCGATTCCAAAACCTGATCATCGATTCTATTGGAAGCTCATGTTAGTTCTTATTTGTTTTTCAGAAAGTCTAAGATCTGCTGCGCCTCTTTTCTGACAATATATGCTCTGTCCCATTGATAACTATCATCTATTCCCAAGGTTTGATCTACTATTTCTTTCAGTCTCCTTGTTTGTTCATCATCCAGGAAGTTGAACCTTGCCATTTTACCCAAACTTCTAATTGCTTTGCTTCTGACTCCGTGCTCTTCGTCCGAGAGCCTTCTCACCAGGTTTTCAAAGATTTCGGACCTCTGCTTTTGCGTCAATTGATCCGGACGTATCACCTCTATAGTCTTTCCTATGGTACGGGCAGCTGAGTCTCTGATCTCTCTGTTTGCATCCTCTAATGCCCCAAGCAAAACGGGAAGTGCCATCTTCACTTTCGGATTCTTGATTTTACCCAGGGCGAAAAGAATGAAGGTGCGCTGAGCTTGATCTTTTGATTTTTTGAAAGTATCCAATAAAGGCTGGATTGCCTCCTGGCCTATTAGACCAAAGGTTTTGGCTATGTTGTAGTCCTTTTTGAAATCTGAATCAAGCATCATGGAGAACAGATAGGGAAAGCTTTTCTCTTTTAGGCTGGCGATAATATGAGTTGCCTTATCAACGACTCCCTGAAGATTGGGGTGTTCCAGCGGATCTATATAAAAAAGCGAGCTCACTGCAAAGATGGTTTCCTTTAGCTCTTTTTCCTCCATCTTAAGGATTTCCGGCTCTATTTCCTCCAATCCTTCCATCATTTTCTCTTTCACTGGCTGGGCAATTTTTCGTAGTGCCTGCTTCAACAAACTTTCATCCAATTTAATCCTCCTCCAACCTGTTCAAAATTCGAACAATAACAAATAAGCCCACCTATTGAATTTTGTCAACTCATAATTCCGTAAATATTCCATCTGGATCAAGCTCTTCTTTAATGCGTATGTTCAGCCTGGTCTTGGGATCTTTTTCTGATGTATCCATTTTTTTTCTTGCCGCAGGAAGGATAGTAACGTTCTGGTAATCACTTTTTCTGCCTGACGGATGAAGTCGTAAAGAGACTTCAGTGATGATTCCCAGAGTTCCCCAGGAGCCGGTGAAAAGCCTTGGAAGATCATACCCGGTAACCGATTTGAAAACTCTTGCACCTGCATCCAGTATTTCACCCGTTGAGGTAACCACCTTTACTCCCAGAATGAAGTCTTTGGTCAAGACCTTCTGATCATTGGTTTTTCCCTCAAGTCCGCAGGCCACGCTTCCGCCTACAGTTCCTTTCTGATCGTCAGCTGATAAAGGATAAAAAACATTATACGATTTCAGGGATTTGTTTAAATCCTTGAGCAGAAAACCAGGTTCAATAATAAGGTAGAGGTCATCCGGAACAACCTTTTTAATGTGGTTCAGCTTGGACAGACTCAGGATTAATTCATTTCCAGAAAGGATATCATCATATTTGATTTTGGTCTCGGTCCCTACGGGAATGATTTTGAAATTTTCTTTTCCTGCCAATTTAACCAGTTCAGGTACGGTGTCAGAGTTTTCCGGATAGGCGTAAACTCTATCTAGTTCCAGCTTCATATTATTCTGGCCGACAAGTGAGGCAACCGCGTCTACAATTGATTTCTTCAACATATTTTCAAATTGCTTTCATGATCCTAATTGAATTTTCAATATACTTTCGAATCATCCCTTGTCAAGAATTTATTTCAACAGCAGTTAAAAAGTTGATTTAAAACGGGAGACATGGATTGTCAAGCTTCAGCTTGACACGAGGTGTGTGATTAGGAGTGCAAAAACTTGTTTTTGCGCTTTTGGCAAGGAGGGAAAACCCGGTATCACAGGTTGACCCAACCTGTGATATCACACCTTGGGACAAGGTGTGATACCGAGTAAAACTGGAGTGCGAAGTTTTATAGGGACGAGTTCATTTGTGCGATTTTACCTAAATCATCTTTTGTTCATTGAGAAAAAGAGTATAGGCTACTTCGAGATTCTGCTTCAGCCAGTCTTGCGTGAATTCACTGATGGTAGCTATTCTGCTGGTGTCAGAATAGATGAACTCTATTGAGTCCTCAAATCCTTCCTGATTCAGGATGGCTACTGGATGAGGGAATTTAAGGCAGGCTATCAAAGGTTCATCCTGCTTTTTTAGAATCTGACGGAAAAGCCCCAATTTTTTTTGAATGATAATCAATACTCCACCAGCATGATAAGGTTCTCCGGTGTCCGGATCGATTTTCCTGCGTCTCTGGTTCAAGAACTTTATTCTGGATTTGCTTACCGACCCAAATTCTTTGAGAATCTTTCTGGAATCCTCGATTTTCTGAGCCAGGTTTAAAGCCAATACTTTAGCTTCTACTTCCTCTTTCTCCAAGTTCTCTTCAGCTTTGGCTTTGATCTTTTCGAGGTGTTCCTTCCAATCCATTTCAGATAATTATAGCTTT
>SMTZ1_10003104_pt1 | contig 16732 bp, 11 predicted proteins | sample DeeMarSWOR136_30_FD_25667 | JGI IMG/M metagenome (IMG submission 25667)
AATGGGCAAGTTGCTCTTTTGTCTTCAGGGGAAGTCGATCCATGTCGTCGCATCGCCCCTTCGCCCCACAAGGGAGTCCACTCCTCCGATCTTCTCGCAAAAAAGCTTTTGCCGCAGGCAGACTCAGGCCTTTCATTTGCCGGTATCTTCTCTCCGAGCCGTAAGCTCAACGAGCTGGAGGCCCGCAAATGAAAGATTTGAATTTCTCTTTGTTCTCTGTGCCTCCTCTACTTAGGGACGACGGTGAAACGGCAGACCCGGCCTCCGGAGCCCCAGCAGTCCACCTCCTTGACATGGAAATCCTTTCCTGAATAGGCGAGGAGCAGGCCTGCGATAAATCCCTCGTCATAGGTGCAAATCTCCTCCGAGCATACAGGAATGCCCGAGCAATCCAAATCCTCGGCCACCGTGACCACGTAAGAGCCTTTTTCGTGGTCGGCGGATTCAACCCGAAAGATCCCGATCCCCAGTTCCTTCATGGTTCTCTGGAGATCGGCAAACAAGCTGTCCAGGTCCTTCTTGTGGGTGAGAATGTTTTCACAGAACTGTTCACCGGCTTTCTTGCCGGCCTCAAAAAAGACCCTGTCCGCCTCCTCGACGCCGAAATCCCGGATGAGGATATCGCGAAGGGTAAACTGCATCAGGCGGTACACAGCCACGTGGACCATAGGGCCCAAATTGGGGCGTCCTTCCTGGATATCGCCCAACATGCTCCATTCGAATTGGCTCTCCTCTCGTTCTTCTTTAAACATCTCTTACTCTCCTTTTTTTCCAAGAGCATCAAAGCTCTCGCATTGCCATTGGGGGTGGCGAAATCAACCGGATCCTCATGAGTCAAAGCATCGATTCACTGACCTAAAATTCTCTGCGGATGTAATCGACTGCATTTTTGAAAATGCGCAAACCCTCTCCTTCTTCACTTTCCAAAGCCTTCCCCTGGCGAGAGAGCGCTTGTTTGCGTCGGGTCCAATCCGGGTGATTTGTGAAGTGGTGGAAGGCTTCGGGGTGGGGCATGAGGCCGAAAATTCGCCCTGTGGGATCGCAGATACCCGCAATATCTCTCAAGGAGCCGTTTGGATTCAGCGGCCATTGAAGGAGGGCCTCTTTCCCGCGCTCATCCGCGTATTGCATGACCATCTGGTTGGTCGTGAAAAGCCGCTCCAGGTCATCCTCTGAGGCATAGAATTTGCCTTCACCGTGTCGGACCGGGAGCTCAATATGGAATAACCCTTGGGTGAAAATACAGGGGGAAGCCGGGTTGACTTTGAGATTCACCCATGCATCCATGAAATTGCCCGAGTCATTGTAAATGATGGCTGCACGGCGCTCATGATAGTTGCCCTCAAACCCGGGGAGGAGGCCGAGGTTGACAATAGCCTGGAAGCCGTTACAGATGCCGATGACCAGTTTGCCTTGCCCGATGAACCGGTCGATGTCTTCTCCCAAGTTGGACCTCATCTTGGAGGCGAAAAGAACGCCGGCACCATGGTCATCCCCCCAGCTAAAACCGCCTCCGAAAACCAAAATATGGTACTCATCGAGTTTGGCGGCTGTGCCCAGCTGTTGTCCCATGACCAATTCGTTGATGTGAATGCGATGAGATTCAGCACCGGCCAGTTTCAGGGCGTAATCGGTCTCATAATCGCAGTTCAATCCATAGCCGGTCAGGACAAGTGCCTTTGCAGACTTCATACCAAACCTCCAAGAGTTTTAACCGCTGAGCCTCAAGAAGTAGGCAGTATGGAGTAAGCAGTAAGCAGTGAAAAACAGGTGTGCCACCCAGTTCCTTGGTTCCTACTGCCTACGGCTTACTGCTTACTGGTCTTTGCGTTCTCAGCGGTTCACTAGCTATTTCCTTAGCTCGATATCTCAACCTTTCTGTCAAGTTTTGGCTGAGCCGGGATGGCTGTTCCCCGAAAGCCCGAGCAGAATTTTCCGTTCCGACCGAGTGAAAGATGTGTCGAACCCTCAAAGATCAGTCCGCCGCCCGGGAACGCTATAGATATCGCCTTGAGGGAAATGGGCATCCGAGGCGAAGCTTTACTAGATTAAATGGCCGAAACGCGATTTCCAGGCCGCCTTCAGATCCAGGACACTCTCCTCTATGATCGGGGTCCCCTGCCGATTCCGCACGCGGAAAAGCGGGGACTCGGTGGTGTGGCCCACAAGGCCGACCTTCATGCCGGAAAAATGGGCTTCAAAAGCGTCCTTTTTAGATGGATCAACCGTGGCCACAAAGCGACCGGCTGATTCAGAATAGAGGATCTGGGTGTCGGTTAGCCCCGGCGTACACGGGACATCTCGCAAATGGATGTCCATTCCCAGTTCGCCCCCCATAGCCACAAGGGCCATATGAACCGCGAGTCCACCCCTTGCCACGGCATGGGCAGAGCATAGCAGCCCTTTGCGGACAGCCTGGTGGAGCGCTTGATAGAGGGGCCATACCTCGGGAACCTCAACCTCCGGCACATTCAGGCCGATTTCTCCCATGAGCTGGTAGTATTCGCCGCCTCCAAGCTCGTTTTTTGTCATCCCGAGCACATAAACGAGGTCTCCGGGGAACTTGGCGTCCATGGTGACACAGGTGGTGATATCCTCGATCACGCTCGAAACCGTAAATAACAGGGTGGGCAAGCCCGACACTTTCCGTCTTTCCCCAAAAGGGCCTTCCAGATTTCCGTCAATATACATGCTGTCCTTGCCCGAGAGCAGGGGGATTCCGAAGGCCAGGCAATAATCCCGGAGTGCCCAGTTGGACCGAACGAGCTGGGCCGCCTTGTACTTTCCATCCGGGTTCTGTACCGGGTCGTACTGAATGGTGGGCCAGCAAAAATTGTCCACGCCGCCCAGATGATTCGGGTCCCCACCGACCGCGAGCACCCTTCTCACAGCCTCATCCATGGTCACGGCGGTCATATGATAGGTGTCAATTTGGGAATAAAAGGGGTTCAGGGCCTGCGTGACCGCCACGCCTTTTTTGAGAGGAAGAATGGGCCGGACCACCGCAGCGTCACTCACCATATCCCGCATTTTGCCCACAAGGGGTTTGACCACACTGCCTCCTTGGACCTCATGATCGTATTGCCGTGCGATCCAATTCTTGGAACCCATATTCGGACGGGCGATCATGGTTTTGAGGAGCAAGCCCTGTTTTTGAGGCTCAGCCAGGACAGGTTCCGTTAAGCCTCTCATCTCAGGAGGTATCCATTCTGCGTCGAACTCCCACTGAGGGAAATCGGATTGGAGAAAATCCATCCGGATGAGCGCGCACGTCTTGCCGTCATAGTCCAGTCTCAAATAACCTGAGTCGTTGTATTCCCCTATAACCGTGCTTTCCACCGCATGTTTGGCTGACAGTTCCATGAACCGCTTTAGGTTTTCAGGCTTCACGGCGATCGTCATTCTTTCCTGGGATTCGGAAACCCAAATTTCCCACTGATCCAGGCCCTCATACTTGAGAGGAACCTTGTCCAGGTCCACGCGACAACCATTACTGAAACGGGCGGATTCCCCGATGGAAGAGGAAAGCCCGCCTCCGCCGTTGTCGGTAATAAAGGAGATGAGGTTCTCGTCCCTCGCTTCCAGCAAAAAGTCGTGCATCTTTTTTTGCGTATAAGGATCTCCGATCTGCACATGGCCCGCAGGGGTGTGTTCGGTGTAGGTTTCCGAAGCGGCGGTGACGCCGTGAATGCCGTCTTTGCCTACTCTGCCGCCGGACATGACAATGTGTTCCCCAGGATTTGTGGTTTTCAGGTGAGACGATTCGTGGTCGATGGCGGCCGGCATGATTCCCACCGCGGTCACAAACACGAGGCATTTTCCCAGATAGCTGTCATCGAAAAGCACCTGGCCGAAAGGGGTGGGAACCCCGCTCTTGTTCCCGCCGTCCTTCACGCCCTCGATAACGCCGTCCAAAAGGCGTCGGGGATGGAGATGGGGCTTGAGCGGTTTGTCATAGTCGCGATGGCCCACGCAGTAACAGTACATGCCGAGGAGCAGCTTTGATCCCTTTCCGGTCCCCAGGGGGTCCCGATAGATGCCCACGATGCCGGTGAGCGCGCCTCCGTAGGCTTCCATGTTGGACGGGCTGTTGTGGGTCTCGCCGGTGATGACATAATAATGATCCCTGTCGAATCGAGCGACTCCGGCATTATCCCACAGAACGGACACCACCCAGTCCTTCTGCTCTTGAATTTGAAGGGTGGGGGTTTCGATGCACGTCTTAAATAGGTTGTCCACAACGGCTTTTTGCCCGCTCGAAAGATCATGGTATCGGAAAAGTCCCTTGAACGTATTGTGGTTGCAATGGTCACTCCGCGCCTGAGAGATGTATTCCAATTCCACATCCGTGGGCAAAGAGAGCCCATGTTTCAACCGTTCCGCCTTGATGTCCTCGCGCAAGAAGTACTCTCGGATGATGGGGATGTCTCTGTCTTGGAGGGCGAGGTTACGCTCCATAGATATTCTTTTCAGCTCCTCGTCACTTCCAACGGCGATGCTGCTCACCTGAGGTGCATGGTCCAGGATCACTTTTGGAACCACGAGTCCACTCCCTGCCTCCGTGTCCCAGGCGTCTCTGGAGTATACTTTCCATTGCTGAATGATGTCGTTGGCCAAGATTTCTTTGGCCACGGTCTCTGCTTGGTCCTGAGTGAGCTTTCCTTTGATGACATAAATCTTGGAGGTGTAAATCCCTTCATGGGACTTGAAGGCGGTTTTCAGCAGGTCTTCTATGGCCTCGACTGCTGTACTTCCGACCGTGTCCCGGACGCCCGGACGGAATCCCACCCAGATAAGCCAATCAAAATCCGCGGCAAGGGGCTGGAACGAAGACACCTCGGTCACCGGATTGGTGAAAATCTGGGTTCTGGCCAGTTCGAGCTGTGCTTTTGACAGGTCCGCATCGATCGTGAGGACGCGAATCACACGAATGCCTTCAACGTCAAAACCAAAGTAGTCTGCGGCTTTCCTCTTAACGCCGGCGCCTTCTGCATCGATCAGGGACTCCTTGAGAGCAATCTCCAGGCGGTGAACCATCTATTACTCCTTGTTTTTTCAAGTAATTTTGCCTAAGGTGCCCCAACTGTAATGCAAATGACCAGGTGAGTCAACAGTGAAGCGCAGGGGGATAGGGGTTGAAATGTTTCCGGTGAGTGGATATATTGGAGTGGATGTTTTAATGCTAATTTATTAAAATGATTTTGAAAAAACATGAAAAACCTTCATTGAGAACCATGAGGATTTGTGATGCGCATTGATGATGTGAAAGAAAGCGAGGGCGGTGAAAAGCTTCCCAACCAGAAAGAACTCGAGAAAGAGCTGAGCGAGTACCTTTCCAAGAAATACGGGAATCGGATCAAGATTATTTCTCCCTTTTTGTTTCCCAAAGGTCAAGAGTTCGCTACCGACGAGGGAAAAAAAGCAAAGGATAAGGGCAGGGCGCCGAGCTTCGACATGCTCCCTGAAGAACTCGAGGGCTACCTGGACAGTTTTGTAGTCAAGCAGCTTAAGGCAAAGGCGGTTTTGGCGACAAAGGTGTGCACCCATTTCAACCGGATCAAATACCTCAAACAGCACACCGGAAGAAAGAGTACCGTAGGCGTGGGTATGATCAAGAATAACGTGCTGATGATCGGCCCAACCGGCGTGGGCAAGACTTACATCATTAAACTCATTGCCCAGAAACTGGGTGTGCCTTTTGTGAAAGGGGATGCCACCAAATTCAGTGAGACCGGTTATGTGGGCGGGGATGTGGAAGACTTGGTAAGAGATCTTGTCTATGAAGCGAACGACGACATCAGCCTGGCAGAAAACGGGATTATTTATATTGATGAGATCGACAAGATCGCCTCAGCCAGAAATATCATCGGCCACGATGTTTCGCGCACCGGGGTTCAGCGGGCCCTTTTGAAGCCCATGGAAGAGACCGAGGTTGACCTTAAAGTTCCCCATGATGCGGTTTCCCAAATTCAGGCAATCGAGCATTTCAGAAGAACTGGAAAGAAGGAGAAGAGGATTGTCAATACAAAGAACATCCTCTTCATCATGAGCGGTGCTTTCGGCGAACTCGCGGAGATCATCAAGAAAAGGCTTCAGCGCCAGGGCATAGGATTTGAAGCGGACGTAAAATCCCGGGAAGTGCCTTGGGAGATTCTGAAAGAGGTATCGGCCCAGGATTTGATCGAGTTCGGTTTTGAATCAGAATTCGTGGGCCGGCTTCCTGTGGTTGTTGTATTCGATGAATTGACCAAGGAGGACCTGGTAGAAATCCTCCAGAACCCGAATAACCCCATCATTCTCAGCAAGCGGCAGGACTTCAGGGCCTATGACATTAACATCAAATTCGAAGAAGAGGCGCTGAGCAAAATTGCAGAAATGGCTGCCAAGGAAAAAACCGGGGCTAGAGGCCTCGTCAGTGCTATTGAGAAAGTTCTCATCCCCTTTGAGAAGCACCTTCCCTCCACCCATATCAAACAACTTCTGGTCACCCCGGAACTGGTCGGGGATCCGGAAGGCGAGCTCAAAGCGCTCAAGGAGAGCTTCAACGACCCGCAACGTCTTGAGAGATTCGAAAGATGCGCCAAAAAGGAGCTCGAAAATGTGAAAGGATTCATACAGGAAAGGGCGAATAACTTTGAACAGATTTCAGGCCTGGATCTTTACGACAGCCGCTTGGAGCTGATCGCAGCTCTGTACCTCAGGAGGAACACAGACATCAACACAGCTTTCGACGATTTCTTGGACATGTATCGGCAAGTCAAGGTGGAGGAGGCTTCCCTGTTTGGTGAGCTCGAATTGAGCGTCACTTTCGACGAAGACGCTGTGGATGAGTTGATCCGGAGGGCCATTGATTCGGATGAGCAGGCCAGTTCCTTGACGTTCCAACTGGGTAAGAAACTCGAATACGGGCTCAAGCTGGTGAGGGATCGGTCAGGGATTGACCATTTCACCATCAGCCGAGAGGCGGTCACGAACATGGAGAGCTACATCAATGCCCTCGTGAAGCGCTATTACCGCAAGGAGTACGATCCTTACGTGGTGGATCAAGAAGAAGGTCACTGATTGCCCATCCTCTTAAATGATGGACCGCCAATCAAACTGTGTGGCACTAGGAAAGCCCCGAGAAGAGGTATAGATATCGAAAACCTCCAAATCCGAATATCGAAATCCGAAATTGTCGGCACAAGGTGCCGACTCCCCGCGAGCGGGTCCCCAGTTTCGAAACAATGCCAAATGACCAAAATTCCAAGGACCAAAACCTCTTTTTCCTCTAAAGGGTACGTGGTTGCTTGACTCCCGTTTTGATCATTTGAACATTTTAAATTCGAATTTGTTTCGGATTTCGTGCTTCGGATTTCGGATTTTTTGGCTTTTACTCACCTCGTACGCGACAGTGGAACCTTTTCGATTCTCACCGGTAGAACTGGTAGATTAATATTGACTTAAGCTTTAAGGAATATCCCATGATCGGCATATCCAAACTCTACTGCGGGACAGTCGAGCCCTCTGATGCTCTTCGCTATGGCAGACGGTCCGGAGATTTGCCGTCTCACCTTCTTCAGTTCTCTTCCGACAAGAAGCCGGTGGTGGTGTGGAATGTGACACGGTCGTGTAATCTGAACTGTGTTCATTGCTACGCCCACGCTGTGAAAAAGAGTCAGGAGGACGAGCTTTCTAGAGAGGAGGCCTTTGGCCTTCTGGATGATCTGGCGCATTTTGGCGTACCGGTCATCCTCTTTTCCGGGGGGGAGCCCCTGATGAGAAAAGACCTGCTGGAGCTTGCCACGTATGCAGTCAATAAGGGCATGAGGGCCGTGATCTCCACAAACGGTACTTTGATCAGCAGGAAAAAGGCGAAAGCATTGAAAGAGGTCGGGCTTTCATACGTGGGGGTCAGCCTGGATGGGATGGAATCCGTGAATGACCGGTTTCGGGGAAAAAAGGGGGCTTTTCAAGAGGCCATAGCCGGGATTAGAAACTGCCAAGAGGTGGGCCTCAAGGTCGGCCTTCGCTTCACTGTAAATCGCATGAACATGGAGGAAATCCCCCGTATCTTCGATCTTCTTGAAGAGATGGACATTCCCAGGGTCTGTTTTTATCATCTGGTCTATTCAGGGCGCGGATCTGAGATCATAGAGCAGGATCTTGGTCATGAGGAGACGCGCCGGGTGGTTGATTTGATTATCGATCGAACCAAGGATCTTCACCACCGGGGTAAACCGAAGGAGGTGTTAACCGTTGATAATCATGCGGACGGGCCTTACCTGTACCTGAGAATGGTCAGAGAAAAAAAGGAACGGGCGGGAGAAGTTCTCGAGCTTCTCAAGATGAATGAGGGAAACAATTCCGGTCGCGGCATTGGGTGTATCAGCTGGGACGGATCCGTCCATGCGGACCAGTTCTGGAGGCACCTGAGCTTCGGCAATACACGGGAAAGACCCTTCAGTGAAATATGGACGGATCTCAGCAACCCCCTTATGGCAAAACTGAAAGACAAGAAACGGCACGTGAAGGGGCGGTGTGCCGAGTGCCGGTGGTTGGACCTATGCGGCGGCAATTTCAGGGTAAGAGCGGAGGCGGTCACAGGCGATTTGTGGTCCCCCGATCCTGCGTGCTATCTCACAGATGAAGAGATCAAGAGCATTGACGATTGACGAATGACGATTGAGGGATTTAGGAATTTAGGAATTAAGGAATTAGGGGATTGAAGATTGAACAATGGTCATTGAACAATGAACAATGTGCAATGACAAGTGTTAGATGATAAATGACCAATGAGAAGTGATCCATGATGTGACGTTTCGAAGATCCATGAAAAAACTTTTATACAAGCCGGTCAAAAAGGTCTAGATGCAAGGCACCTCCTTCGACCCTTCGACAAGCTCAGGACAGGCAAGCTCAGGATAAACTCATCCTAGGAGTGAGGCGTACGATATGTCCGGCTTAAGGCTCAGGGCGTAAGGATCAGGGTAAAACACAAATGACTAATGACCAATGACAAATGACCTATGAGGAATGACATGATTATTAGACCCCGACGACTCAGACAAAGCGCATCCATTAGGGATATGGTGAGGGAGACCACCCTGTCTGTAAAGGATTTTATCTACCCTCTTTTTGTGAAGCACGGCGAAGGCATCAAAGAGCCCATTGCCGCCATGCCCGGTCAGCACCAATTCTCAGTGGATTTGGTGGTGAGAGAGGCGGAGGAGATCTGGGCTATGGGGATTCCGTCAGTCATTCTCTTCGGACTCCCCGATAGAAAGGATGCCGTGGGAAGTCGCTCCTATGCAGACGACGGGGTGGTTCAAAGGGCGGTTTCCGCCATCAAGAAAACCGTGCCCGACATGGTGGTCATGACCGACGTGTGTTTGTGCGAATACACAGACCATGGTCACTGTGGTCTTATCAAGAACGGCAAGGTAGACAATGATTCCACTTTGGAGGTGCTCGCCCGACAGGCAGTGAGCCACGCAAAAGCAGGGGCTGACTTTGTGGCACCCTCCGACATGATGGACGGCCGGGTCGCCGCTATCCGGTCCGCCTTGGATGAAACGGGTTTCCATGAAATTGGGATTCTCTCTTATGCGGTGAAGTATGCTTCTGCCTTTTACGGTCCGTTCAGGGAGGCGGCCGATTCTGCTCCCCAATTTGGGGACCGTTCAGGCTATCAGATGGATACGGCCAACGCCCGGGAGGCGATCAAGGAGGCCATTCTGGATATGGACGAGGGGGCCGACATGATTATGGTCAAGCCCGCCTTGGCTTTCCTCGACGTTCTCGCAAAAGTGCGAGAAGAATGCTTGTTGCCTCTTGCCGCTTACAATGTGAGCGGCGAGTATGCGATGATCAAAGCCGCTGAGGAGAAGGGCTGGATCGACGGCACCAGGGTGATGATGGAAGTTCTCGTGTCCATAAAGAGGGCAGGCGCTGATCTCATTTTAACCTATTTTGCCAAAGAAGCCGCCAAGGTGCTTAAGACCAATTAACCGCAGACGCGCCACAAAGAAGGCGGGCAAGCACACACAGACATTTTGGCCGAGCGACCTGCTCGGCCAAAAGAGTGCCATATAATCAATGCCGAATGAACCAATCCAAATGAGAAAGAATCAACTTCGCCTGGTTGCCTGGGAGGTGACCAGGCGCTGCAATCTCAACTGCGTTCACTGCAGGGCTGCCTCTGAGAAGGGGCCCTATCCAGGGGAGCTGGACAAAAAGGCCTGTTTTCGAATTCTGGATGAGATCGTGGAAACCGGCGAGCCTATTGTCATCCTCACCGGGGGGGAGCCTTTGTTGAGGGAGGATATCTTTGAGCTCTCCGCCTACGGGACCGATCGGGGTTTGAGGATGGTCATGGCGACCAATGGAACCCTGCTCACGCCTGAGATCGCGGAAAAAATGAAGACATCAGGAATCAAAAGGGTAAGCATCTCCATTGACGGCGCGAATGATGTAGCACACGATCAGTTCAGACAAGTGTCCGGAGCTTTCCAAGGGGCTTTGTCGGGCATTGAGGTCTTGAAGGCGGCGGGGATCGAATTCCAGATCAACACCACGGTGACCAAGCACAATGTGGACCAGATCCCGGATATTCTTGAAATGGCGATTCGGCTTGGCGCCGCAGCCCATCACATCTTTTTGCTTGTGCCCACGGGCCGGGCGAGAGACATGGTCAACCAGGAGATTGATGCACACGCATACGAAGCGTTGCTCCACTGGTTTTATGAGATGGGAAGGAAGGTGCCCATCCATCTCAAAGCGACTTGTGCGCCGCACTATTACAGGATTTTACGTCAAGAGGCCCACCACCGAGGAGAAAAGGTCGATTACGAAACCTACGGCCTCGATGCCATGACCCGGGGCTGCCTCGGTGGGAGTTCGTTCTGCTTTATTTCCCATGACGGCATTGTCCAGCCCTGCGGATACCTTGAATTGAACTGTGGTGACTTGAAGACATCATCTTTTGGGGAAATCTGGCAGGATGCTCCGATTTTCAAGAAGCTCAGAGACCTTTCTTCCTACGGGGGAAAATGTGGGCGATGCGAATACTTGAAATTCTGCGGTGGATGCCGTGCGAGGGCCTATGAGTCCACAGGGGATTTCATGGCCGAGGAGCCTCTGTGCATGTACCAACCTGCCCTGGAGGGTGCCCGTGGACGACGTTGACCGAAGTATTCTCAACGAAATCCAATCGGATTTTCCTATCTCGCAGAAACCTTACAGGGACCTGGGAAAACGGCTGAATCTGTCCGAGAAGGAAATTCTTGACCGCGTCAAAGCGCTAAAGGCTGAAGGGATTATTCGGCGAATCGGAGGGAACTTCAATTCAAGGATGCTCAACTTCAAGAGTACCCTTTGTGCAGCCAAGGTTCCGGAGGAGAAGTTGGATGAGTTTGTCACAGCCGTGAATCGGCATCCCGGAGTCACCCACAATTACCTGAGAAATCACGAATACAATGTCTGGTTTACGTTTATAGCACCGAGTATGGCTTACATTGAAAAAGCCTTGCAAGAAATTAGCAAGGCCACGGGTGTGAACGAGATTCTCAATCTACCTGCCCTTAGAACCTTCAAGATCAAGGTGGATTTCGAAGTATAGGGGGGGTCAATTCCCGTATCTTTCCATCAGGCTTTCCAACTGTTCCTGAGTCAAACGGCCCTCATCAACAAGAAGTTGGCCGATACCGTCCCTCCGTAACTCAGGGATCGCGACGATGGATTCGATTTTTTTGCCCTTTGCGCTGAAAAGGGTGTAGTCCAGGGTCAGTTCTGATTTTCTTAGTAATTTTACGCTGTTTCCGATCAAGATGAAATGGTGACTCAAAACAAAGTAAAAGGCAGCGCCTGCGGCGACCCAAATCAAAAGCTTCTTGAGTCTATTCATATGAAAAACACCTCAACTTAAATTGCAGAGGTGGTGGGCGATGCGCGACTCGAACGCGCGACCTCTGGTTCCGGAGACCAACGCTCTATCCGACTGAGCTAATCGCCCACGCAATATAATGAGATTTTTATCAGTTTTTGTGTCCGTGGTCAATAACAACTTCTTGCTTCCCTGCGTCATTAAGAATGGACCAGAAGTCGAAGAATTCCGTTCGCTGTGTAGTTTTATGTTAGCTTAAGTTTAATTTATATTGATATTAAAAAACTTGACATAAGAAGGCCTTTGTGCTGAAATAAAAGGACATTTCGGCATTGCTACATTGCAAATCATCAATGGAGGCCCATCATGGAAAAAGAGGGTCGAAACCTGGGCGGCCAGGTTGAGAACGAAGACGAATTGCTCGATTTTGATCTGGACGATATTGCCACCGCGGATCTGGATAAGATGAATTTCGACTCAGATGATGAAATCATTGAGCTCACGGAGCTTGTGGAAAAGGGTCCGGAAGATGAGGAGACACGGGCCATGGATGCGGATTGGCGAGAGGGGAGCCCGGCCCTGGAGGTGGAGCCGGGTATAGATTTTTCAACGAAAGAAATCGCCAAAGCCATGGATGAGGCTCCTGATGATAGCCTTAAGAGTTCGGAGGACGAGCTCGATGTTTCGGACATATCTCTGGAGCTCGATTTGAAAGATGAGGGGGAGCGTGAGCCGGAGCGCAAGGGCTATGAAGGCGAAATTACGGCGGCCGAACTGGACAAAATTCTTGAAGAAAAGCCCCTAGAGCCGGAGATCGGAATGATTGACAAACCTCCCCAGCAGACGGCGCAGGAGGAAGACATATCGGCAGCCGACCTGGAAGGCCTGCTCGAGGAAACCTCAGAAGAAGAAGAGGGGATGGATCTCGGTGAGGGTCCGGACATTGAGGAACCGGAGATATCGGTTGAGGTGCAAAAAGCTGCGGTAGATTTCCTCGAATCGGCACGGCAGGATGACGCGGCTGTTGCCTTAGAGCCGGAAGAAGAATCCGAGCCTGATGGCGAGACCCAGGCTTTTATTGAGATGGAGGATCTCGCGCCACCTCCTGAAGCCGAGCCTGGGTTGGCTGATATTGCGTTCGAACCCACCTCTCCTGAGTCTCTGGGGATCTCAGAGGAAAAAATTGAGGCTGTTATCACCAGGGTGGTCGAAGACGTGGCGGAGCGAGTGATTCGGGAAACCGTCGCAGAGGTTGCAGAAAAGGTTCTTACCGAAGTGATTGATGCCTTGAAAAAGAGCCTCGAGTCTACTTCGGAATAAAAAAAACCTTTAAAACATCGAGATTTTGTGCTTAATTGTGGGGTTGCCTCTTAGGCAACCCTATTTTATTCTGTTTTGGAGTACTGTATCAAAGGAATAATGGAATAAGGGAATGTTGGAATATTGGGTGAGAAGATAGGATGGCTTAAGAACCCATTATTCCATTCTTCCACTATTCCATCGTTCCGCTGTCATATCGGGAGTGTTTGATCATGCCAAAAGAAGCGATGCCGAAAGGTTATGAGCCCAAAGATGTGGAAGCTCGCTGGTATACCTACTGGGAAGAGAATCACCTTTTTAAAGCCGAGCTAAAATCGGATAAAGAACCCTATTGCATTGTGATTCCTCCTCCGAATGTGACCGGGTCACTGCACATGGGACACGCGTTAAACAACACACTACAAGACGTCCTGTGCCGGTACAAGAGAATGAAAGGATACAACGTGCTCTGGCAACCGGGCACAGACCACGCCGGGATAGCCACACAAAATGTGGTAGAGAAAGATCTTGCCCGCAGGGGGTTGGATCGCCACCAAATCGGTCGGGAGGCGTTCATAAAGCAGGTATGGGAATGGAAAGAAAAGTACGGGGGCATGATCCTGAATCAGCTCAAGCGCTTGGGTTGTTCATGTGACTGGAGCCGGGAAAGATTCACCATGGACGAAGGCCTCTCGAGGGCTGTCCGAGAGGTCTTTGTTAAGCTTTACGAAGACGGTCTTATCTACAGAGGAGATTATATCATAAACTGGTGCCCGCGATGCCGGACCGCGCTGGCTGATCTGGAGGTGGAGCACGAGGAGATGGACAGCTTTCTCTACTATATCCTCTATCCGTTTGAGAACCGTGAGGGGGGCCTGATCGTGGCCACAACCCGGCCGGAGACGCTCTTGGGCGACACGGCCGTGGCGGTGAATCCTGAGGACAAGCGCTACCGGGACCTCCAGGGAACACTCGTGATCTTGCCGGTTCTGAACAAGCCCATCCCTGTGATTCTCGACAAATACGTGGACATGGCGTTCGGCACCGGCGCCCTGAAAATCACCCCTGCCCATGACCTCAATGACTTTGAGATCGGCAACACCCACCAACTGGAACGTATAAGAGTCATTGCTGAAGACGGGAGGATGAATGAACTGGCCGGACCGTACCAGGGCATGGACAGGTTTGAATGCAGGGAAAGGATTTTGGAGGATCTCAAGAGCGCCGGCCTTCTTGAGAAGATCGAGCCTTATCGGAATGCTATCGGTCATTGCTACCGCTGCAAGACCATGATCGAACCCCTGCTCTCCAAGCAATGGTTCGTGAAGACCGGGCCATTGGCGGAAAAGGCGATGGCTGTAGTAAAACAAGGGAAAACCAAGATCGTTCCCTCCAACTGGGAGGCGGTGTATTTTGAGTGGATGAACAATATTAGGGATTGGTGTGTATCCAGGCAGATTTGGTGGGGCCACCGCATTCCAGCATGGTATTGTCAAGCCTGTGGAGAAGTGATTGTGGCGAGGGAGACGCCCAAAGACTGCTCTGCCTGCCACAGCGCGGATCTTGTGCAGGAAACGGATGTGCTCGATACGTGGTTCAGTTCCGCCCTCTGGCCTTTTTCAACGCTTGGGTGGCCGGACGAAACCGAGGAGCTGAAGACCTTTTATCCCACCACAGCCATGGTCACCGGCTTTGATATTCTCTTTTTCTGGGTGGCCAGAATGATGATGATGGGGCTTCAGTTTATGGGTGATACCCCTTTTCGCGACGTGTATATCCATGCCTTGGTTAGGGATGCGTACGGAAAGAAGATGAGTAAATCCAAAGGCAATGTCATTGATCCGTTAGACGTCCTCGACCAGTACGGCACAGATGCCTTTCGCTTCACCCTGGCAGCCCTTGCGGCACAGGGCAGGGATATTAAACTTTCGGAGGAACGGATTTCCGGATACCGGCATTTTGTAAACAAGATCTGGAATTCTGCCAGGCTTGTGCTCATGAACATGGATGATGAAACCCAAAGGCCGCCTCAGGAGACTGTTTACTCCCTTCCGGAGCGTTGGATTCTCGCAAGACTCCACTCGGTGAGCGCTGAGGTCACCAACGCGCTGGAGGCGTATCGTTTCAACGATGGGGCGAATCTCTGCTACCAGTTTGTGTGGCATGAGTTCTGCGACTGGTATCTCGAAATGATCAAGCTGGGACTGTACGGAGATGATGAACAGCTCCGAGAGTCCTCCCGGAATATCCTTCAAAAGGCACTCATCGCGGTCTTGAAACTGCTTCACCCCTTCATGCCCTTTGTGACCGAGGAGATTTGGCAGAGACTGCCTGGGACAGAAGGGAGCATCATGGTCGCCCCGTTCCCGGAGCCTTCCGAGTTCCCATTTGAGGAGCAAGCCCTCAAGGAGATGGACCTCCTTATGGGGGTGATCACCGGCGTTCGCAATATCCGTGGGGAGATGGGTATCCCCCCTGGCAAGAGGGTGGATATTGTCTTAGACATGCCTGACCCTGAAGAGGGGGACATTGTTCGTCAAAACACCGCCCATATCCAGAGTCTGGCCAGGGTGGATTCCGTCCAGGTGGCAGCCAAGGTGGCCAAACCGGAAGCATCGGCCACCGCCGTTTTCGGCGAAAACCAGGTTCATGTTCTTCTTAAGGGTCTCCTCGACTTCCAGGAGGAGCAGGGACGGTTGAGGAAGGAGATCAAGAAAATTGAGAGGGACATGGAGGTCGCCGAAACAAAGCTTTCCAACAAGCAATTCATGGATAAGGCGCCGGACGAGGTCATCGAGAAGGTGAAAGAAAAAGTGGCCTCTATGCAGCTCCAGCTGGAAAAGCTGAACCAAAATCTCAACTTTTTTGCATCCATTGATGATTGAAAACGCCATATTCCTGGATCGTGTGATCAGAACGGCTTTGGAGGAGGACCTGGGCCCCGGGGATCTGACAACCGATGCCATTGTGGATCCGGCCACCAGGGGGAAGGCTTTGCTTCTGGCCCGGGAGAGCCTCGTTCTGGCCGGGTTGCCCGTGTTCAGACGGGTTTTCGACCTCTTGTCCCCGGACATGGCCTTTGAGTTCTACTTTCAGGACGGTGGAAGCGTACCCGGCGGGGAAAAGATCGGCATGGTTTCAGGGCCGCTCGGGGTGATCTTGAAAGGAGAGCGGCCAGCCCTCAATTTCCTGCAACGCATGAGCGGTATCGCTACTTTGACCAGACGCTATGTGGACAAAGCGGGATCCCAGAAGGTGAAAGTGGTGGACACACGAAAGACCGCGCCCGGCCTCAGGATACTGGACAAATATTCGGTGCGCATGGGTGGCGGGTTCAACCACAGGCTTGGGCTGTTTGACGGGATCCTGATCAAAGACAACCACATTGCCGCTGCCGGTTCTGTGAGCAAAGCCGTGTCTCTGGCCAAGAAGAACGCGCCCCATATCGTCAAGATCGAAGTTGAAGTGGAAGACCTCACCGGCGTGGAAGAAGCGATTCAAGCCGGCGCAGATGCCATTCTCCTTGACAACATGTCTCCGGAGATGATGAGAAAGGCTGTTGCTGTTGTG
>SMTZ1_10003106_pt1 | contig 16720 bp, 14 predicted proteins | sample DeeMarSWOR136_30_FD_25667 | JGI IMG/M metagenome (IMG submission 25667)
TAAAGCTCATGCAAAAAAACTAGGAGATGACTATGAGAAATTTCAAAACCTTAATTGCTATCTTTATGTAATATTGCCTGATAACTTTGAAAATGCAAAAAATATGGAAACTAATTTTACAAAAAAATTCCCCGTTTATTACGATGAATCTAAAAAAGTTAATAAAATATTAAAACAAGAAATAAATCCATTGAAGTTCGGGAGAATGCCAGCATTATTAATAGTAGATAAGCAAGGAATAGTAAGATATGCATATTATAGTGATTCGATGGATGATATACCTGAAAATACAGAAATTCTTGACTTTATAAGTAAATTAATTAATTAAAAATGATTTGGAATGAGTAAAATATAATAAATTTTTGAATTTTATTCTAATAAGTTAGCCACACTTTACCAAATCAATCCGCTCTTTTTGATAGATTAGCTAACTACTCTTCCCGTCCTTCTTTTCTCTTGTTTAATTTTTTCTTCTTTAATTTTTCTTCTTTCTATGAAGTTTACTTGAATTCGTTCCTGTTTCTTATATAATTCTTCATACTTTAATCTTACATCATCAAGATTTACAGATTCTTCAATTTTCGATTCTAGATTATCTTCAAAAAATTTATTTAATTTATATTTTTTCGCGGGAATTCCTAAATAGATCCATCCACTCTTAAGATTTTGTTCTACTGTAGTTAATGAATGGGCAGCTAAAATACAATTTTTGCCAATTACAGTACCAGGCATTACTATTGAATGAGCACCAATCCTGACATTATCTTCAATAATAGTTTTTCGGATAATCAATAAGTTACCAACTATTACAGATGATTGTATTAAACTTGCTTGTCCGACAACAATATTTTTACCAAATTCTATAAATTCTGTATCCACCCATCCTTCAAATAAAGAATTAGAGAATTTTGTTTTTACTCCAAAGACTTTAAAACATAAATTATCTAAAAAAGGAAATGGAAATTTATGGGATACCCAAATTGGCCATTTTTTTATAGTATTACGAATTCCCCAGTAATTATAATCCTTATCTGAAGGATATCTTAAAAATACGCCCTCTTTTGGCTTATGAATCACATTTACCACTACTAAAAAGATTTTCGATATGATTAAAGAGGTAATTACAAGGCTAACATAAGCAATGAAAGCAAAAAGAGGAAGAAATATATAAAAATAAAGTGGATTATTATTAGTCCACATCAAGTGCCAATACCACCAAAATTCGATAAGTATGGCTAAAATACTTAACCAAAATATCGCAATGTAGAAAAGAATATGCCTCTTTCTCACTAATACATTAGAAGTAAATGGACCAACTTTTAAAGAGTATGGGACAGACATTATTTAACCTCCTCATTATTATTATTATTATTGATAAGATCTTTTTTCTCATCATCAATGTTAATATCAAAATCAACATCATATTTAATTGCATTATCAACGTCAATTTTTCTTATCGTTTTGGGTTTAATTTCGGCATATTTATTAGGTTTAAGCGTTCTCGCGGGGAATCCAAAATAAAGCCAACCTGATTCTAATACTTGTTTATACGTAGTGGTGGAAAGAGCCCCTAATACGGTGTCTTTACCTATTATGGTCCCTGGTGAAACTGTAGATTGGCCGCCTACGACTGTATAATCATCAAGGTAAATTTGTCTTATTATTAAATATTTTCCTACTATCATTGAACTCATAACCACAGCTCCTTGACCTACCATTACTTTACGCCCAAAATTAATAAATTCAATATCTACCCAAGCATCTATTAAATGGCTAGAAAAATCTATTTTAACACCAAACCATCTAAAAGCTAATACATCAACATAAGGTAAAGGACTATTATTTAAAAGCCAAATAGCAAATTTCTTAATTTGGGTTCTTAAACACCAGAACTCAAAATCCTTGCAACCTTTTTCAGCTTTGAAAATTCCCTCTTTCGGTTTATGAATTAAATTTATTAAGACGAGAAATAGCTTACTAAAAAAGACACAACCTATTATAAACAAGAACGTCATAAAAAAAATTGAAGCTGGTAAAAGTATTAAAGAAGCAAGCAAAGATTTTAATTTAGGAGTAAAGATATACCAATAAATTATTGGTATCAATCCACTAAACCACAAAATTGGTATGTAAATAAAAAGAAATTTTAAATTAATCTTGTTAATTGCACTACTTGTTATAAAATCAATCGAAAATTCATTATCTTCAATTATTTTCTCTTTCTCAGTCATGGTTTTTAATAATTCACCATTTTAGATTCATTTTTTTCTAAATCTTTGGGAGTAATACTTAAGTATTCCATTATTTTTTTGGGAAAGATCTTACGTAAGGGAATTCCAAAATAATAATTATTTCCTTTAATTATATGATGTTTTCCACCTGTTGCATAGGGTAGTAGAAAAGAATTATCTTTAGCAATGGATCCCGGACCTAATCCATTTAAACCACCACATGTAACATTATTACCTATTTTTACTTTGAAGTATGAAATATTTCCAAAAATTCCTTCTACTACATGAGAAGTAAGTAATGAATTTACTCCAATGTACGAATCATTTCCTATTTCAATAAACTTATCCGCACCAACTTGTTCTTCAATAGTAGCCCCTTTTCCAATTCTGCTAGTTTTAACAAAGTTAAAGAACCAATTTGATAACCAGGGCATCATTCCTTTGGTGAACACAGACTTAGGATATTTTATCATGAAACTTCGGAGATGATAATAATTTATTGTTTTACTATGGATATTTCTGGGAATTATTCCCTCTTTTGTGGGTGAAATTCTTTCTGTAATGCCCCATATCCAGCGGGTCGTGAATGCAATCAAAATTAAATGTAATAGATAACAAATTAATAATATACCAGGCATCAAGATAAGTGCTATAATCGATTCTAACTTACTAAAAACAGATAAAAAGGTAGCGGCTTCTAAATAATAGGGAAAAAACAGATACCATATATATATCATGAAGATCGCTCCAGGAATGAAATAAGAAAATAAATATATCACAAAAAAGCAAAGCAAATACCAATGATATTGAAGATTCACTTCTTCTTGAATAATTCCATTATCCTTTGCATCTTCTCTTACTTCATTGATGTTTGATCTCATTGGATAGGAATATTATTAAGTTATTTAAAAAAAGTTGGTTTATATTCTATAAAGACAAGGAAAAGACAGGAATAAACGAATTTCTAATAATTAGTCGCCTAGATCTTGTTTATCATGTCTTTTTGTATATAACACCTCATATTTTTTATGCAATTTTTCTGCGTCTTCAAATTGCCTCTCTATTAACGCTTCCAAATTTTCTTGATAAAAGATATTTTTTTTATATTTTTTTGCAGGAACACCTAGATAAATCCAACCTTCTTCTAAATTTTGTCCTACATACGTAGAAGAACTAGCTGCTAAAATAGAATTTTTTCCTATGTGAGTTCCTGGCATTACAACACTATGAGCGCCGATTCTAACACAATCTTCTATCACAGTTTTTCTGATAATTAGCATATTTCCTATTATAACTGAAGATTGTATGATACTCCCTTGTCCAACCACAATATCTTTCCCGAAATCAATAAATTCTGTATCAACCCACCCTTCAAAAAGTGAATTTGAAAATTTAGTTTTTACACCAAATATTTTAAAGCAGATATTATCTAAAAAAGGAAACGGAAAATTATGTGCTAGCCATATAGGCCACTTTTTAATAGTATTTCTAATACTCCAATATCGATAATCTCTATCGGATTTAATTCTATAGAAAGTTCCTTCTCTTGGTTTATGAATTAAGTTAATAATTATTAAAAAGAATTTAGCAAAAAAGATCGAAATAAATATTATTGTAATGTACATAATGAATATTAAAAAGGGTAAAAAGATAAGAAAATGAACAAATTTATTGCGATATAATAAATTCCAATACCACCAAAATTCAAATTGAATTACAAAGATACTAATCCATATCAAAAAGAAATGAAAAGTTAAATATCTTTTCTTTACTAAAACCTGTGAGGTGAATGGGCCAGTTCTTAAACTAGATGGTACTGACATTTCTCAAGACTCCTTTTTATTATTATTGACAAAACTTTTCTTATCTTCGTCAATATTAATTTCATGTTTTTCTTCATACTTCTTTTCTTCATCAACTACTCTTCTTAGAATTACATCTCTTCGTTCTTCTGCATATTTATTAGGTTTAAGTTTAATAGCAGGAATGCCAAAGTAGATCCATCCTTCCTCTAAAATTTGATCATAAGTAGTAGTTGAAAATGCCCCTATAACAGTATCCTTCCCCACAAATGTTCCAGGTGCTATATTAGATACACCACCAATTACAGTATAATCATCAAAAATCGTTCTTTTAATAATTAAATATTTTCCGATAACCATTGAACTCATTACTACCGCTCCTTGTCCTACAGTTACTTTTCTGCCGAAATTAATGAAATCAGTGTCAACCCACGCTTCTTGAAGGTGACTTGAAAAATCTATTTTAACACCAAACCATCTAAATCCCCACATTACAATCCACGGCAAAGGACTTTTTGACATAAGCCATATAGCTAACTTTTTTGCTTCAACGCGTAATCGCCAAAATTCATAATCTTTATCCCCTTTCTCAGCTTTAAAAACACCTTCCTTTGGCTTATGAATTAAATTAATTATTAATACAAATGCTTTAGTGAAAATTGCAACCCCAAAAATCAATATAAAGTATAAAGCGAATAACCAAATGGGTAATAATAACATTGTTATTACCCAGTTATTAATATACGAAGATAAATCAAAAAAGACACTAACTGCCATATATCCGGCTAGCCATAAAATTGGTAAGTAAATAATTAAGAATTTAATATTCATTCTACTTATAGCAGAACTAGTAACAAAATCAATTGTATAGTCAACTTTATCATTTGAGGGTTCTTCTTTTAATTTGGAATTAATTTGATTATCATCTTCATCCATATTTATTACTCACCTTGTTTATTTTCCTCTTTTGCACTGCTTTTATTAAAAAGTGAATCCGCTTCATTTAATTGTTCTTCAGTAATACCGGCATAATGACTAACCTTTTTTTTAAATATTTTTCTTAAAGGTACGCCATAATAATAGTTATCACCTTTCAGAGTGCTGTATTTAGTTGCACCCGCTAAAGGGAATAACGAAGAATTATCATTAATCTCCACTCCTGGAGCTAAACAATTAAGTGCCGCAGTAGTCACATTATCCCCTAATTTAATTTTTGCATAGGCAATATTACCAAATATTCCTTCTACCGCATGAGAGCTAAAACCCGAATTTACACCGATATATGAATTCTTCCCTATATCAACAAATTTATCAGCCCCAAATTGTTCTTCAATGGTTGTTCCTTTCCCAATTTTATTTGTTCCAACAAAATTATATAAGAAATTTATTAACCAAGGAAAAGGGCCTCTAATAACAGCATTTTTAGGATATTTAATCATAAAACTACGGATATGATAATAATTTAATGTTTTACTAGGAATATTTCTTGGAATGATACCTGTTTTAGAGGGTGATTTTCTTTCAGTTATTCTCCAAAACCATCGAGTAATCAATCCTACTATAAATATATGAATTAAGTAACAAAGTATAATTATTAAGGGCATAAATAATGAAGCTAAAAAGGGTTTTAATTGAGTAAAAAGTAATATAAAACTTTTAGTTTCCAAAAAAGAAGGCAAATAAAACAGCATTACATAAACCATTAAAATTATTGCGGGAATAATTAGAGAACCAAAAAATATTACGAAGAAAGATGCTAGATACCAATGAAATTGTAAATTGATCTCTTGTTTTATTATCTCGTTATTTTCATAATTTTGTACTGACTTTTTAGATGTTTTCTTCATATTATTATTCCTCTGAGATTATCAGGTTGTTCTTTCCTCTTTTTCTTTAAAGTAGAATTATTAATGTTATTTTTTATTGTTTTAGTTTAATAGAATTTAAAAATTTCCAGATTTTTGATTATTAGAGAGATATAGTTTTTAAAGAAAATTAAAATAAAAAAATTGGTTTTATAAATTAATAATTAGGAAGCGCAGGTTCTACTTTTTTTCTTTTTTAGGGAACCATGGAAAAAATGAACTTGTTCTTTTTTTATATCTCGAGTATTCATCGTCACCTTCAAATCGTTTATCTAGTAATTTTACACCAGAGACTTTGATTATTTGAAACGTTATATAAGCAGGACCTACAAATGTTAAAAATCCAAATGGAACGGCTAAGGCTATTATAAACAAACCCCACCATTGAGTAACTTCACCGAAATAATTAGGATGTTGTGTATACTTCCAAACGCTTTTATCCATGACTTTGCCTTTGTTTTCAGGCTTATGTAAAAATTTATAGAGAGTCCAATCTCCCACTGTTTCAAATATAAATCCAATAAACCAAACTAGTGCACCTAACCACAGAGTGATACCGAAGAAGTCTAATAGAGTCGTTATTGGTGCATTAGTGCTAATATTTACAAACCAAACGGGTATATCTACTAAAAACACAATCATTCCCTGAAAAAGATAAATCTTGAAGAGACTCTTTAATACAAAATTACTTTTCCATTTTTCCCGCATTGCAGCATATCTATAATCTTCCGGTTTTCCATGATTTCTAATGTATATATATGTGGCAATTCGAACCGCCCAGACAAATACTAAGAGAGTCGAAATTAATTGTCGTAAATAAAAAGTTCCATTTAATACATAATTCAATAAGAAACTGGCAAAAGAAACCACAAAATATGCTGGCCCGTAAAAAATATCCATTAAACCGTTATTTTTTTTTACGATTCCTACAATAAATGCAATAATAATATAAACTAGAAGCGCTAATCCAGAATATCCCAGAATTATTAATGAATTTTCTATTGAAGTCATAATTTTCTTCAAGTTAAAATTAATTTATACTTTTTAGTTATAAATTATAAATGATAATCCTTAAGCAAACTCTTTCTTATCTTCGTCTATATTAACTTCATGATGCATTTCGAATTTCTTTTCATCATCTACATGCTTTTTTGTAATAATATCCCTTCTAGATTCTGCATATTTATTTGGTTTAAGCTTTATTACAGGGATTCCTATATAAATCCATTTCGGTTCAAGAACTTGGTCATATAATGTAGTTGAAATAGCAGCAACAACAGTATCCTTTCCAACTATGGTACCCGGAGCAATAGTAGTATGTCCCCCTACCAGAGCATAATCGTCAAAGATTACTCTTTTAATTATTAAGTATTTACCTACTACCATAGAAGACATAACTGTAGCTCCCTGTCCTACTAATACTTTACGACCAAAACTTACAAATTCTCCATCACACCATGCGTCGTAAAGAGCACTTGAAAAGTCCATCTTAATTCCGAACCAACGAAAAGCTAAAGCATCCATCCAAGGTATGGGGCTATTTCTCATCAGCCATAAGACTAACTTTCTTAACTCTGTTCTTAGTTTCCAGAATTCAAAGTCAGTATCTCCAATCTCGGCTAAAAAAATTCCTTCTTTTGGCTGATGAATTAAGTTTATTAAAATAAAGAATAATTTACTTAAGAGAAAGCATCCTAATATGAAGACAAACCATATAATAAGCAAAATTACAGGTAAGAAAAAAACCATTAAAAACCAATTATTCACAAAAAAGGTGTAAGTATAAAATACGATCCCGATTATTAATCCATTGAGCCAAATAATTGGTAAGTAAACTGCTAAGAATTTGATATTTACTCTACTAATGGAACTACAGGTAGTGAAATCTACAGCTAAGTCTTCTTTTGTTAATTTGTTAATATCAAATAATGGATCATTATTTTCTTGTTCTCGGTCTTTATTTCTCTCTTTTTTTTTGAATTTTTCATTTTCGATATTCTGAATTTTAGGTTTTTTATCTTTATTTTGATTGATATAATTTGATATATTCTCATTTTTATCTAGATCATCAGGAGTTAAGCCTAAATATTTGCTAACTTTTTTTTTAAAAATTTTTCTCAAGGGGATTCCAAAATAATAGTTCTTTCCCTTCAGGACATTATGTTTAGATGCGCAGGCTGTGGGTAATAAATAAGAATGATCGTGAATTTCAGTTCCTGGACCAATTTGATTATTCCCTGCAGTAGTTACGTTATCTCCCAGATGTATTTGAAAATAGGCAATATTTCCAAAAATTCCTTCCACTAAATGGCTAGATAATGTTGAATTTACACCTATATAACAGTTCTTTCCAATAATTGAAAATTTATCATTACCTACCGATTCTTCGATGGTAGATCCTTTATCAATTCTATTTGAACCCACAATATTATATAAAAAGTTAACGAGCCATGGAAACAGGCCTTTTACAAAAACATTTTTAGGATATTTGATCATAAAAGATCTCATATGATAAAATTTAAGTGCTCTGCTTGAAAAGTTTCGAGGAATTATCCCATTTTTACTAGGGGATTTTTTCTCAGTATAACGCCAAAATAACCTTGTAACTAAAGCCATGAAAAACAATCGTAATAAATAACAACCAATTATAATCAAAGGCATTGTTATTAATGATACTAAGGAATTTATGTCGGTAAAAATGGAAATAAAATTATTTGCTTCGAGAAAGTGAGGTAAAAAGAAGAATAACACATAAATCATGAAGATAATTGCGGGAAAAAAGAAGGAGCTTAAATAAATAGTAAAAAGAATAACAAGATATGAAAAATAATGAAATTCAACTTCTTCTCTCCGAATTTTATCTTTAAGATCTTTTAGGCGCGATCTTTCACTTTTTACAGCCACATTTATGATAAGAAAAGATCTAATTTGTACTTTTATCATAATACTTTTATTATTCAAATAACTTCGATAAAAAATTATTAATCCAGATCTCATTTTTTATTTAAATTAGTTGAAGAATTAAAAATATTAAGAAGCATCGACAAAATAGCGACATAAAATATTGATTAAAGTTCTATCAAAATTCTATCAAATAACCGTTAAAATTTAATGAGTGAATTACCATTCATTCCTTAGATTTTACATTCTTTCCAAGAAAATAGCATGAACAAGTTACTCAATCACTTAATATATTCGTATCAATAATTTTATATTATAGTAAAACTTTAAGTTATAGGTAGGTTAAGGCACTATAAATTAAGAAATTATAAACAGAGCCGATAAAATTTAATTTTTAATTTTTTTTAAAATAATGGGGTAATAGGATGACCGATAATTCTTTTTCGTTAATAGATCTGTATCCAAAGTATGTAATCAACTCTAAGGGAGAAAAGAAGAAATTTGATGAGACTAGTATAGCAAAAATCCTAAACAAAGAAACAGGTTTGGATATACATCTTGCGGATAAAGTTGCTGAGGATGTGCTTCGAAAGATAATTGGTTTAGGTATGGATGAAATTACAACTAATTATATAAGGGAATTAGTATGTGTGGAATTAACTCAGCGAGGGATGAATAAATATAGAAATTTATTTGCGAGAGCAATTAATTTAGAAAATATCAGTTTTAAGTTAGACGAGATGTTTATATCTCAGTTTAAAGGTAAGCAACCTGATTGGGGTCCGTTAGGCTATATTACTTATAAAAGGACCTATGCTCGTATTATTGAGAATGAAAATAGAAAAGAGGAATTCTGGGAGACCATTAGAAGAGTAGTTGAAGGATGTTATTCTATTCAAAAAGAGCATTGTATTAAATTAAGTTTGCCATGGAGTGATGCTAAGGCTCAAAAATCAGCACAGATTATGTTTAAAAAAATTTGGGATTTTAAATTCCTTCCTCCTGGTCGCGGATTATGGATGATGGGAACCGAATTTATTGCGAGACATGGTTCTATGTCTCTTAATAACTGTGGGTTTGCCTCAACTGAAGATATTGATTTGAAATATTCCAAAGCTTTTGAATTCGTGATGGATGCTCTAATGTTAGGAGTTGGTGTAGGATTTGATACTAAGGGTGCTGGAAAAATCACGATTAAAAGACCCAAGGAAGGAAATTTTGAGTTTCAACTTCCCGATAGCAGGGAGGGTTGGGTAGAGGGTCTGAAATTAATCCTTGAGGCATACTTTTTAGGCAAACAAATTCCAAAATATGATTTCAGTTTAATTCGTTCTGCTGGTGAACCAATTAGGGGATTTGGAGGTATAGCATCTGGACCTAATCCTTTAAAAACGATGTTTGAAGATATTCAAGAGATACTAAAAGCAAGGGTTGGGAAACTTATTACTTCAGTTGATATTGTAGATATTATGAACCTTATTGGAAAATGTGTTGTGGCGGGCAATGTCAGAAGGTCTGCTGAAATAGCATTAGGAGATCCTGCAGATTTAGATTTTATAATGTGCAAACAAGATCAAGAAAAATTATACAGTCACCGATGGGCAAGTAATAATAGTGTTTTTGCTGTGAAAGGATTAGATTACTCTTTTATAGCGAACCAAATTGCTGTTAATGGCGAACCGGGTATTTTTTGGTTAGATAATGCAAAAGCCTATTCAAGAATGGGAGATAAGCCCGACAATAAAGACAAGAAAGCTGCAGGTGTAAATCCTTGCGGAGAACAAACTCTAGAATCCTTCGAACTTTGCTGTTTGGTAGAGACTTTTCCTTCCCGACATGAATCTTATGAAGAATTCCAAGAGACGCTTAAGTATGCATATCTTTATTCTAAATCTGTAACCCTTGTTAATACACATTGGAAAGAAACCAATGCAGTTATGCTTAAAAATAGAAGGATGGGAATTTCTCAAACAGGTATTATTGAGGCTTTTATAAAGCATGGGAGGAGAAAAATGCTTGAATGGTGTGATAAAGCTTATAACTATTTAAAAGAGTTAGATGAGCAATATTCTGGTTGGTTATGTATTCCTCAGAGTATCAAGCTAACCACTGTAAAACCTAGTGGTACCGTAAGCTTATTGCCAGGAGTGCCTCCAGGGATTCACTATCCTCACTCGGAATATTATATCAGACGGATTCGAGTTTCAAAAAATTCGGATTTAATAAAAGCAATTAAGAAAGCTGGGTACCATATTGAAGAAGATGCCTATTCACCAAACACGGTGGTTGTTGAGTTTCCAGTTCATGAGAAATATTTTGAACGTTCTAAAAATGGTGTTTCCATTTGGGAGCAAGCCGCTAATGCAGCAGATTATCAGAAATACTGGTCAGATAACCAAGTATCAATTACGATAACGTTTAAAGCGAATGAAGCAAATCAAATTAAATATGTTCTTGAATGTTATGAAGATAAACTTAAAAGCGTTAGTTTTCTACCAATTAAAGAACATGGCTATAAGCAAGCGCCCTATGAGGAAATCAGTAAAGAAAAATATGAAGAAGTGCTCTCAACCCTTAAACCGTTGGATTTAGATGAAACCAGAGACCGAGCGATAGGAGAGCGATATTGCGACTCAGACAAATGTACTGTGGACTTTTCTTTAGATTCTCAGTAGATAATCATCTACTTATTATCCCATAAGTTTTCACTAAATTTTCATTGAAATCAAACTCTGAATTTACCTTTCCATCCAATTTTCACAGAAAATTGAGACAAAATTTAAAAAGGCTCGAACCTTGTGTCTCTTAAAACGGAGGAAAATACAAATGAGCAAAGATTCGAACCCAAACCAAAATAAATATGCCTATAAATATATCCAATTTACCGCCACACCAACCGAAAAAAAGCAAATTAAGCATTTTGCCAATAAAGAAAACTTCAAAACTACTTCCGAATTCGTGAGAAGAATTGTATTTGACTATATCAGAAGACAAGACAATCCCGAACTGTTCCATTCCACGGGTACTAATTCTATAAATCCGCTACAAATGGAACGGATAGCCAAAAACATCCGTGAGATCATGAAAAACCAAGAAATCATATTACAGAGGGAAGATACCTTGGAAGAAATGAAAGAATTGGTTATGAATCTCCATAAACTTGCGGAATCCAACTCATTATCAAAAGAACGGGAATTAATCATTCAGTTGTTTGAAAATCATGATTCCTGCTCCCTGCGACAGATTCAAGAAGAAACCAAATTAGCGGAAGATATTGTTTTTAAAATCATTTCCGACATGAACCTATTCAAAATCACAGCTACGGGAAGGTTTGCACTAAGATGACTGAAATAACCAACCAACAAATCATAGATCGCTACTTAAAGCGATTTTCCCATTCTAAACAATCTCAATCCATGCGGAAGTATTGTCTTCAATACTTTTTCCGCTCTAAATTTTTTGGATATAGCGGACATGTGTTTAGTATAACAAAGCGGGATGTAATTGACTATTTTGACTATTTGAATCACTTGGATAACATCTCCCTGCAAACGAAAAAAAACAAGTGGATGATATTCCGCAGTTTTTTACAATTTATCATGGAATATTACGATGATATCCTAATTGTGATTCCCAGATATAGCACACAATGGAAACCAATTCATAAAAAACCTGATTCTAATAAAGATGTGGTTATGACTAAGGAAGAAGTCAAAAAAATCTTGGATTACATGTATAATCGTAATTATAATTATTATCTTCTTTTTAGATTATTAATAGAAACAGGTATGAGAATAGGTGAGCTTCTCAACTTAGATTTTGAAGATTTGAATTTAAAGAAACGATACATTGAAGCGGAGGGAAAGACGGGAAGGAAGGTGTATTACTTTTCCGAAGGCTTGGCTAGACATTTAGAAATATACTTGAAGGAACGGATGAGCAAAGAAACGGATTCTCATGCATTATTCTTGTCCATTCAGAAAAAACGATACGCACTCCGCACCATAAATCATTACATTAGGAATTGTGTTGTCTGCTTAAATCTTGAAAAGCGGATTTCATGTCATACTTTTAGGAGAACCTTGAACACACTACGGAAACGGATGGGATGCCCAAAAGAAGATAGAAAAATCCTTCTGTGCCATAAAGTCAGCGATGTGAATTTCAGTTGTTATGTGAAGCTCAACTATCACGACTACATCCAGTTGTATGATAAGTGGAATCCGTATAAAAATATATGGGATATATTGATCGAATTTTAGTTTTTCTTAAACTCCTGCTATATTAATTATTCGAATTAGGATCAATCATATATTATTATATCCGCTTATTTTAGGATTCACTAAAGTATGATAACTGTTGCATAAACATACCCCCCTTCGTTGATTTTGCCCTTAAAAAGCATTCTTTTTGTGGATGGGGGTAACTAAGGTACTCTGTGAATTAATGCGAAAAGTCTTCTTTTGCCTTCTATAGGTATTAGAAGCTTTATAAGCCAAATCTGTTGATTTATTATAATATATATAAGGAAAAAAACATATTTAATTTTGAAAGAGCTAAACAAATGTTAATTTAGCTCCGTAACCAAATATAGGTTTAATTTTATTAAAATGTTCTAGAATCTCTAATGAGCGCTTAGTATCGTTATGATCTCCTTTTAGTTTGCTGTATAAATCCATTTTACTTAATCCTTCTAGTTCTTCTTTTCTAGCTAAAATCTCTAAACACTTATCTAGATGTCTCTTGTTAAATACTTTTGTGGCTTGAGGTATTTTATCGATCAGCGTATTCGTAAATAAAAAGATCTTAACTTCCTTATCTAAGAGCGGTCGAACTCGATGTAGAGCCTGTATTTCTTCCGCCTCTTCCATGCTTTTAATATCTTGGCTACTAAGTCCATATAAACTAAGTAACCATTTCACCGAATCTCTCAGAGCAAACCTACCAAATAATATGACATTCTTGCACTCTTCAAATCTATTACTTCCCCTACAATCTCCATAATGTCCCGTGTGAACTTCTGGTAATAGTTGTTTTATCTCTGCTTCAAATTTCTTTTTACAATAAATTACCGTATTTTCATCCTTAGGGATGTTAAATAAGTCCATAATTTCAACTAAAAAGGGAAGAGCTTCTTCAGTTTTAGTCATTGTCATAATGTCGTCTAAAATGTATATCGGATTTTCCATTACTTCTTTATCTTTTATAATAGCATCAAATTCTCTCCCGAAAGTATTTTCAGCGAGACTTAAAGTAGTTGTAGCACAATTGAATATCAATGTCTCAATACCATCAAGAAAATCTAATGGAGTGTAACCTAATATCACATAATCGTTCTTCTCTTCATCCCAAATACCATAAATCTCTTCGCAATTCTCTACGTTATACTTGAAAAAATATTCTTCCAGAGAATTCATATCAATTATTTCTATCTTCGGCATTTCAATAGTAAAATACATCTTATAAGGACATCTTAACTGAGGAATTTTCGATCTATAGTCTTTCTTCGTGCATTTATCTTTAGCAGGACATGAATCACAGGTAATCCGTTCAAATCTTATAATGTTTCTATATTGTGGTGGAATAGATATTCCTTTTCTAACGAGGGATTCAACTGACTCATCAATAATTAATAGATCTGGTTTATAGGTTTCAACATAGCGAAGCATTTGGGGTACTAAAAATACTACATCACAAATCTTAGCTCTTTGAAATTGTAGCTTATAAAGACATGGTTTTTCCTCACAATTATAACATCCTCCGTTCAAAAAAGCTTCTGGATTAGGTTTTTCTTTATTGCACATTAAAGGTTGTAACTTACCTTTTAAATGAATATAATCGCATTTATATTCCATCCGTTCAATAAATTCTTCAATGAGTTTATGGTTAGAAAGACATACCAAAATCTTCATACCTTTCTTGACAAAATATTTAATATTGTCGCTGTCTTTCTTTGTCTTTCCTGTTCCACAACTTTTATTATTGAAAGTCCATTTAGTAAGAAAAGTATGGGCTGGTTGTCGTTCCAATTCGTCAGAATCTAAATACATAGTGCCAGTTACGTGATCATCCATTTAGAAATCATCTCTCCTATTTAGGTAATTTCTAATTGAATTCACATCTTTTCTTACTAGTTTATCAAGGACAGCTGAAAACCATCTAATAGTATTTCTTCTTCTTTTATAATTCAGCATATCCCAAAAATCTTGGTCAAAATTTATAGTTGACATTTTTGAATGAAGAGATCCTTCAAAAGTAGTACTATATCTACTCTCTTCAACAAGAATCCGATGCGAGTTTCTAAAATCTGACATTTTTGAAGAGATATAAAAAATATCTCTCTTAATTATAATATATAAAATAGAGTATTTAAAGGTTTCGATTGGAAAAAAATCAAATAGATTTTTTATATTTGGGAGGGAGAAATTAACACACATAATGTGTGCAACAACTTCCTCATAAATAGATAGTTTTCATCCCACATGAAGTGTGATCAGATCGAGGAGAAATTAATTTTTTCAACTGATATTGTCTTCAAAAACATTATTATTTCGTATTTTTTCATCTTTAGATGTGAGGAAAACTATTTGACTCCTAATTAGGAGCAAAAATCATAATTCTTAAATATAAAATCAACCAATTTTTTTTCACTAAACAAATAAAATTTGAATGAGATCAGAATGAAAGCAAATCGAAAAACAAAAACAATAGTTCTAATAATTTTAGGAATCCTATGTACTTTCTCAACAATAATAACCACTAATCTCAATTCAGAATTTAGCACTGGTGTTGACTTAGACAATGAAAATTTGAAACACTCAGCATTATCTCCACCAATTCACATCGATGATACTAATCCAACTATGAATTGGTCTGTTGCTAAAGATGCGGGAATATGTGCTGGAAATGGCACTTATTCCGAACCTTATATTATAGAAGATTTGGTAATAGATGGAGGGGGATCGGGAAGCTGCATCTTGATTGAAAATTCCATCGTGTACTTTAGGATTGAAAAATGTAACCTCTACAACTCGGGAGATCATCCTGCAGCAGGAATTAAACTTAACAACACGAATAATGGACAGGTAACTGATAATGTTTGTTCTCCTAATAATAGCGGAATAAGCCTGTATGCCAGTCATAATAACACGATCTCGGGAAACATCGTAGACCATAACGACTATTGCGGGATACTTTTAAATGATGGTGATAATAACACCATTTCGGGAAATAGTATTTATTATAATTCTTGGGGGATAATTTTACATGTAGGGGGTGCTGAAAATAACAATATTATGGGAAACACCATAGTTTCTAATCAAATTGGGATAACAACATGGTCGTTTGTTCGATATAACAATATTACGAGAAATATCATACATAATAATACTTTCTATGGCATAGAATTTAAGGGAGGCCCTTCCGGAAATAATGATGTATATTTTAATTGTTTTGAGGATAATGGAGTCCATGCTAATGATGGTGCTTCAAATAATAAATGGGATAATGGAACAATAGGCAACTATTGGGATGATTATACAGGTTCAGATTCAGACAATAATGGAATCGGAGACATTCCCTATAATATTGCTGGTTCTGCAGGAAGTCAAGATAATTTTCCATTAATGATTTGCCCAATTTCAACTCAAGATGGTGGAGGATTTCCTATAGAATTAATAATTATAATTTCGATTATTAGTGGAGGAGCAGTAATAGGTGTAGCAACCATACTGTTAATTAGACGCAAAAGGAAAAGAATAGAATAATTAATTTTTTCTGTATTTTTTTATATCTCCTTACTTTAATTTTTTCAAAGAAATTTTCATTGAAATCAGACGCTGAATTTACCTTTTCTAAAAAAAAATTTTTTAATAAAGAAAGGGTAATAATCGTTTAGTTTTCCTTTTATACTCTTCAAATT
>SMTZ1_10003108_pt1 | contig 16720 bp, 12 predicted proteins | sample DeeMarSWOR136_30_FD_25667 | JGI IMG/M metagenome (IMG submission 25667)
AGAGATGGTGGGATTTCTGTAGAACTCAGTGTGATAGATTATACTGGAATAAATTCCCAGATGAATACCAACAAGAAATCAGAGGTATTGCAGATGGAGTCAATGCTCGCGGTATAAAATTATATGGAAGAGAAGTCGATTACAAGGATATACTTGCAATGAATGAGATGTATGAGTTTATGTCCAAATTAACCTCAATGAGAATGGGAATTCATCCATTGCGAACATTATGGCATCAATTACAAAAAATTGAACCTGTGACTGAATCTATTGGATTAATAGAATTTATTGCAGGTTTTCTTAGTGATGAACCTCCACATCACTGTAACGGATTTATTGCAACAGGTGATGCAACAACAGATGGGCAAATAGTTTTTTCTCAGTCAACTATTTGTGGTAGTTCAACTTGGTGGTGGAATTACTATATATCACTACGTTGGAATATATTATTAGATGTTCAACCAACAACTGGTAATAGAGTTATTATGTCTTCCTCACCTGGCATTATTTGGAGTGACGAGGACTATTATCAGAATGATAATGGTATATTGTTGTTAGAAACGACTGTTCCACAAGGATTGTTTGATAATAAAGGTTTACCTCTTTCAGTAAGAGCTCGTATGGCAATGCAATATGGTAATAGCATTGACGATATAGTTTATTATCTTAGAAATAAAAATGATGGTTCAATGAATGCAGTTTGGCTTATTGGTGATACAAAAACAGGTGAAATTGCACGTTTTGAATTAGGTTACTCGGCACACGCAATATATAGAACAGATAATGGATTTTTTTGGAGTGCAAATAATCCAATGGATTTTAGAGTAAGGTTAGAGAAATTTAAAATCGATAAAACCTATCTTATTAACTTTTTACTGTGGATTTTAGCAAAAGACCCAGGATTTGGTTATTGGGCTATCCGCTATATTCCAACAAAAAGAGATCTTAAATATGAAGAGTTGGGCAATAAATATTATGGAAAAATCGATGTAGATATTGTTAAAGAAATAATGTCTGATCCAATAATTAGTAAAGCGATTACTGATGTAAAACTTACTGATGCAAAATTACTTGAACAAAATGGTTTATGGGCATTTTTTGGTAATACTGGAAAAGTTTTAAATTATACAAATATGGATACTACAAAACGTAAGACTGAAAGTTTACATCCTAATGGTTGGGTCAGAATATTTGGTATCGAATCAAAAAGAGATTTTTCATTGGAAAGTAAAAAAAGTTATGTAGGCGAGGAAGCAGAAGTTATTTGGAAGTTTGATACAGAGTTTAATAAAAATGAGTTTGCATCATCAGGAGTTATAATTGATGATATTTTATATGCTACAACATCTGAAGGAATGATATATGCACTGAATACAAATAATGGAGATCTAATGTGGAAAAAACCTATTGGTGAGAAACCTACAAAACCTATTATTCATGAGGATATTATACTTGTTGGACATTCTGAAGGTATATCAATTCTTGATACTCATGGTACTATAAGACGAATATCAACAACTTATGAAATATTATCCAGTCCGATTGTTGCGAATAATATGATTATTTTTGGAGATAATGTTGGGAAGGTTTACTCTTATTCTCTTGATAAGAAAAAGGAGTTATGGAGTATTGAATTTCCTGATGAAATTTATATCGCTTCAGGTTATGATAAAAATATATATTTAACTTCAGGGAATAATTGCTATGCTGTTCGTTTGACTGATCAAAAAGTCATTTGGCAGTTTAACACAAGTGGTATGATTACTTCTGCTCCTGTATTTAAAAATGGCAATGTATATTTTGCTTCATGGGACAACTTTATTTATGCTATCAAAGCAAAAAATGGAGAACTTATTTGGAAATATCAAACCGGTTGGGGATTTGACACTTCACCAGTTATATCTGGAGAATTAATATATGTTGGGTGCAATGATAATAATCTTTATGCTTTGAATATAAAAAATGGAACCTATGGATGGATATTTACATGTAAAGCAGGGATACATTCATCACCTGTTGTTTATGGTGATTTTGTGTTTTTTGGAAGTGATGATGGTCGTCTATATGCAGTTAATAAAACTACTGGTGATGGTGATTGGTTTTTTGCCGCAAATTTAACTATCGATGATAATCTTTTAAATTATATTACAACACCTATCCTTTCTAATCCGGTAGTTGATAATGGTACTGCTTATATTGGAATAAATGGAATTATTTATTCATTAGATGCACAAACATTTGAAAATCAACATTTTAAAGACAATGAAAAGAAAAAAGAAATACCTATGGAAACTTGGATTTTTATAATACTCTCATTGCTTATCATAATAGTAGTAACAATCCTTTATTTGTATACTAGTAAGAAGCGGTTTAAATGAGTATTTTAATACTAGCATTTCTTGTTTATTTAATCATTCTTGTTATAATCGGTATTTGGTCATCTAGATTTAATAAAACAGTTGATGATTTTTTAATAGCAGGTAGAAAATTGGGTACATGGCCTGTTGCAATAAGTGCCGAAGCATCTGACATGAGTGGTTGGCTGGTTTTGGGACTTCCTGGTAGAAGTTTTGTGTATGGTATTGGAGCATTATGGACATCTATTGGTGTTGCATTTGGTACACTATTTAATTGGAGCATTATTGCACAACGTCTTCGTAGATTTACTGCAAAATTACGTTCTATTACGATACCTGATTTTCTTGAAGATAGATTTAATGATAAAACACATATTATTAGAGCAATTTCTACTACAATTATTACAATTTTTATGGTAGCATATGTATCAGTTCAACTTGTTGCCAGTGGAAAGATATTAAGTGAAACATTTGGATGGAATTATCATTCCGCGCTAATTTTAGGATTTGCAATAATTACTTTTTACACTCTTATGGGAGGCTTTTTTGCAGTTGCCTGGACTGATGTTTTTCAAGGAATGTTAATAGTGGGAATTCTTTTAATTCTCCCTATTATTGGCATTATAAAACTTGGAGGGTTAGGAGCAATTTTTTCAGAAGTTGGTAAAATAAATGCAGATGCACTATCTCCAAGTTATGGGTATGGTAGCTTATTTTTCTTACTTTTTGCTTTTGCGAGTATGTCATGGTTTTTTGGATATCCTGGGCAACCACATATATTAACTAGATATATGGCCATAAAAGATGAGAAAAAAATTTGGAATAGTACTATAATTGGTATGGCCTGGGTTATTATCAGTCTTTGGGGAGCAGTATTGATTGGTATTATTGGTTTATCCTTTTTTAAGGGATTGACTGATCCTGAGAAGGTAATGCCTCTACTTGCTATGCAAATTCTACCTGAGTGGGCTGCTGGTATTGTAATTGCTGCTATTACTGCAGCAATAATGTCAACGGCAGATTCTCAACTTCTTGTTGCATCATCATCAATTGTAGAAGATGTATATCATAAACTAATAAATACTGATGTAAATCAAAAGAAACTTGTATTTTATAGTAGAATTTCAGTTCTTTTACTTTCTATTATTGCTTTTTTATTAGCATTACAGGGAGGAATAATCTACTATTTGGTTGCTTTTGCATGGGGTGGTCTTGCTGCTTCTTTTGGCCCACTTATCATATTGTCTCTTTGGTGGAAGCATACTACTAAGTGGGGTGCAATTGCTGGAATGATATCAGGAACAGTTACTGTAATAATATGGGACAAATTTGGAGTTGCAAGTATACTTGCTGACTCATTATCCTCAGAATTAATTATTCCTGGAATGTTACCAGCATTCTTTATTTCATTATTTTTTGTAATAATTGTAAGTTTATTTACTACTCCACCCGATACTAATAAACTATTCAAATCAAATTAAAATTTTTATAATAATTCAAAGAGAAGAGACTTTATGCTTTTATAAGATACTTAATAAAACAAGTTTTATGCGAAATCTTAAAGAACCGATAGCCCCATTACTTTCTTTGGAGGGAAGCCGTGATCTATAAAAGGCTGGGAGTAGAATCTAAGGATGTCATTTTTTAAAAAGTTTAGAAGAAATCAAAAGAAATTCAATGATATAAAAATACAAAATAGTGAACATGAAAAAAATATTTTAAAGTTGAGTTCGAAACATGAGCTACAATTATTACAAAAAGAGCTAGAAAACAAACAGGAAGAATTAGAACTTAGAGGAAAAATAATTGAAGATATACACAGACAACTTCAAGATAATTTAGTTCAACTACTGGAAAAAACAGATTTTGCAAATAATATGGAAAAAGAATTTGTAGAAACTAAAAATCTACTTAAAACAAAAGAACAGGATATTATTCAGTTAAAAAAAGATCTGGAAGATACACAAAACAATCCAGGACATATAAATGACCTAATTGGAAAACTTAGAGAAGAGCTACAACAAATCAAAACAGAAAAACTTCAAAAACAACAGCAAATAAATGAATTAAAAGCAGAATTTGAAAAAAAAGAACAAGAACTGGAATCATTATATAACGATCTGAAATCAAGAGATAATATAATCCAAAGTGTATCTCAACAATTAATGGATAAACAACTGCTCTTAGCTGAAAAACATACTATCGCAGAAGACATAAAAAATAATCTACAACAAAGTATAATGATACTTAATACAAAAGGTGAAAAAATACAAAATCTACAAAAAGAACTCGAAGACAGACAAAATGATCTAAAAACAATGAAAACAGATCTTGAACTAAGAAATAAAATAATCAATGAAATTAAAAACCAAATGATAGAAAACCAACATAAATCTACAGAAAAAATTCATCTATTCGATGAACTAGAAACAAACTTAAAAATAAATAAAGAAAATATTCAACAACTTAAAAAAGTATTACAAGAAAAAGAGAAAAATATCGAATATAGAAATAATCTGATTAGTAGACAGCAGGATGAAATTACTCATTTGACTTTTGATTTAGAAACAATAAAACAAGAAATCGATAATAAAAAGGAAAATATTTTTGAACTTCAATCACAACTTGAAGAAAGAGAAAATGACCTAGTATCAATGAAAACTGATCTAGAGCTAAGAAATAAAATAATCAATGAAATCAAAAACCAAATGATAGAAAACCAACATAAATCTACAGAAAAGAATTTCCTAATAAATGAGCTTGATGATATAAAAACAAAACTTCAAGAGAATAAATCTGCTCTTGAATTGGTGGAAAACGAATTGGCCAGAAGAAAAGCTGAACTACAGAGTGTTGCACCAACCCAGGAAGTTTCTGATGAAAATTGGAAAGAAAAACTTTCACCATATGAAGAGATTGATAAATTTATTGGTGTTTCTAATGAAACTTTAAAAACAAAAAAATTAGATTTTGAAGCAGAAATTAAGGACGAATAAAATAAATTTTATTCAAATAATACTATTGGTTTTATTGGTAATGGTGCTTTTAATTCTATAGTTCTAGTTATACCTGTCGAGGGAAAAAGAGTAACAAATATTTTTTCATGTTTACTTAAAGTCATAAATTCTGGCAATTTAAAGACAACATATGCATTATCTGAAAAATCGTTAAATGTATCATAATTTACTATAGATCCATCAATATCAATTATCGAAATAAATCCAAAATTACTTCCATCTATATCATTCCAAATTTGATGATCAAATAAAGAATTAGCTCCTAAATTAATTGAATTATTAGTGTATACTAGAAAAATCACACTTTCACCATTATTGAGCTGAATTGTAAGCTGTGATATATCTATTTCTTGAGTAACAAGTGGTGTAATCCATAATGCAATTTTTTCAATTTTTTGTTTACCATTAAATTCGCTATATTTACCAATTTGATCTTTTATTAAAAAATAAGTTGATATTTCATTTATTGTTTCTTCTGTCATCTGTTCAATATCTTGCTCTGAAAAGCTTTCAGTAGTCTCACTTGTTATAACTGATGCTACAGTCAAACCTATTAGTAATAATGAAACTATAAGTATTGAAGCAGTTAGCCCAGTAGTGAATAATTTACCCATTTTATCCCCGTTTCTAAGGTAAATTTAGGGATAAATAATATATAAATCTTATTATACAATTATTATCTATAAAGATATTTATCTTTATAAATGAAATTTTCATTTTTTAAGAATCATTTTTGTAAAAATGTCAAATTGTTATTTTCATCTATCAGCCTTTTTTTCTTTTTGACGTTCCAACGGATAAGCTTTAAATAATGTTACTTGAGAACACTATACATGAAAATATTTGACGTGTTATAATATAACACGGAAACGAAGGAAAGGTGGATAAGAATGGAAAAAAAATATATGGAAAGGCTGATTGGAAGATACTGTAAAATTGTAACAAAAGAACCTGGCGATGATAGGGCAAGTGTCGTTATTGGTACTCTTGAAGACGTAGATTATAAAGATGGTTTTATATTAATTGATTCTAAGCAAGGATTAGGTTGCCTTAGAATAAGTACAATTATTGCAATAAAACCTGCACAAAAACACAAGAGAAATATTGAAAAAAATTTAATTACTAAAGATAACAAAGCAATGGTTGGAATTGGTACACTAATTGTTTTCATAGCAATGGTATTAATAGCAGCAGTAGCTGCAAGTGTACTGATAAATACAAGTGAAACTCTACAATCAAGAGCAAAAACAGTAGGTACTTCAACAATAAGAGAGGTCTCAGCAGGTATAGCAATTGAACAAGTAACAGGTTATACAAATCCTCAAAAATCATTAATAGAATATCTAGCAATACAAGTCAGACCAAGAGCAGGATCAAAGGATATTGACCTAAGCTTATGTACACTATCTGTTCTACACAATAACCTATCGATATTAAAATTAAATGAATCACTTGTACAAATTGTTAATCTAGATAACAAAAGTGTATTTCATACTCCAGTCGAAGCGGGATCACCATATACACTTATTGAAAATACCTCACAATTATATTTCGGTGTAATTGCAGTTCATGACCCAGATGGATCTATAACAACCACACATGGTATGAACAGTGGAGATAGAGCATTAATAATTATCAATCTATCTGCAATACTTGATACAGGCGGACTTGAACCAAGAAAAGAAGTATCAGGAACATTAGCACCAGAGATAGGTATCAAAGCAGAATATGATGTTACAGCTCCATCAGTATTTACAATGAGAATAGTAAAACTAGACTAAAAATAAGAAAAAATCATACTTTTTAAATTTTTTATTTTTCCTCTTTTTTATTCTTTATTGTTTTAATAACAGCAATTTCTGCTTTTTTACCATTAAAATTGGTTGGTTTAGTATTAATCTCAACTGATATCTTATCATTATCCTTGGTAAGTAAAGTTGTCTCAAAAGAGGAAACATCAACACCCATTAATCTATTTAGATAATATTCTTTAACTTCAGATAGGTTTTCAGGAATAATAAAATCAAACAAACTCTTGTTTAAAATTTCATCGATATTATATCCAATTAAATCTGCAAAAGAACCATTAACCTGTTTTAAAATCCCTCTATGAATAATAACTGCAGAATCAGGAATTTTATCAATAATATAATGATTTTCCAAAACCTTATCTTCTTTTTTTTCTTCAATTATGATATCATCTGTAGATTTTATTTTGTCAGTAATGTGGTTTTCCTTTTCAAAAAGTTCTTTTTGTCTATTCTCGATCTCTGTTTCCAAAGATTCAAGTTTTTTACGCCATTTCTTGAATTCATTTACTTGTTCATTAATTTTTAATTTATCTTTCATAAGTTTAGATTCGAGATCATTTAATATTTTCTCACGTTCATCAAGTTCCTTAAGCATATTTTCATATTCTTGTTTCTCTTTTTTACCCCCAACTAATTCAGAAAATGTATGGAAACTCTTATCAGTTTGAATTTTTGGTCTTTTTTGTTTATCTTTCTTTTTTTTCAGATGTTCAAAACTATCTTTCAAAGTTTTTAGATTTTTTTCAAAATTTATATTTTCCTTTTCTAATTCTGAATTTTTTCGTTTTAAATTTTTAATCATTTTTTTAAGTTCTGCATAGTTCTCAGATTTTTCTTTTTTAATATGATCATCTATATGTCTATCAACTGGTATTTCTTTTGTTTCAAACTCAGAAAACTCAATTAAAGGTTCCTTTTCTTCTTTTATTTGTGAAATAATGTCTCCGACAAGGTTAATATCTACAAGGTCACCCTGAGCATTTTTTACAGGAAAACAACTCCAAGATATAAAAATTTCTTTGCCTTGTTTATCTAATAAAGGTAGTTTAAATTCATCAATTCTCTTATTTTTTTGTGAATAATCAACCATATAATTCCATTGACCAACAAAAGAATCGGGAATTAAAAAATCAAATATGTCCCGATTCAATACTTCTTTCTTATTATAACCTAGAATTCGTTCACATTCTTTGTTATATTTTGTTATTCGTTTATTATGATCTATACTTAATACTATATTATTTGCTAATTGTCGAGTATGCTTTTTACTACTTTTTTTTATATCTTTAAGTGTTTTACCCTTTTTCTCCTTACCCAGCACTACCCTTATGCCAAAAATCATGCATTAATCGCCTTTCACTATTTGTTAGTTATTTTAAAATTTTTTGTTTTAGAAAATTAATAAAGATATTCACGACCAGTAATTAGTTTTTTTCCAAGATTATAAATAATACAATATTTATTCCAAATTGTTTAAAGAATACATTCCTACTAATAAAACTATAAATATAGGTTTATTGTTATAATATAAAAATAGACTCACATTCAACTATAGGAGGGGTATAAATAAAGTTGAAGATGGGAAAAGGTGAGGATGAGTCAGGGGAACAATCCTCTGATGAAGAATCATCTCCTAAAGAAGAACCTTCTCAAAAAGTCGAAGAAAAGACAGATGAATCTGATGATGTAAAAAAGAATACAGATAATCTTAGAAAAGTTATAAAAGTTAATCAACAGGATGACCCAGAAAAAAGCACAGAAACTAAAAAAGAGATACAAGAATTAGATGATTCGGAGACTCCTACTAGAGACTCACTAGAACAAAAACGTGCAATATTACAGAGTATAAAAGATTTTGATTTTCAAATAAAAAAGAATTCCGAAGATATTACTTCAATAAATAAAAAATTAGAATCGGTATCTAAAGATCTTGATGATTTAGTAAGCTTATATGAAATTGTATCAGAACAAATGAATCCCTTTGTGGGACTTTCAAAAGTTACTAAAAAAAGAATAGATGCTCTCGAAAATTTTACGAAAGAAATAGATGATTTAAAAGAAAGAATGAGTGATCTTGAATCATTTGCTGAAAAGGCAGGTTTAGATTTTGTAGAAATCAAAGCGTTAGGCAGTATCTCTGAAAAAGAAAATATAGAGGCTGATATTTCAAATTCTCCTGTAAAAATATCCCAAGATTTATCTGCTAATGATATTGATTTTATAATTGAACAATCATTTCATGATATAAATATCGATTTGGAAATCGAAAAAATTATCAACGAATTTATAGAAAACTTAATGGAATGAATAACAATTAGGTGATTATTATGGTAGAGAGTGAGGAAGATAGTAATAAGACAGAAGAATTTGATATAAGTACTGAACTATCTACCTTGGTATCAAAAAATATTATTCCTTCAAGACTAGCAGAAAAATTAGAGAATAAATTAAAGGATAAAAAGGTAAAAATTACTAAAAAACAATTCCAGTCTCTTATAGAAAAAATTCAAGAAATAATTCGTACATATGCAAAGACAGGGAGACTTACACAAAAAGAAGATCCTATAAAAAAAGTACAACCAACTACTATTAAAAAAGATGAAGATATGCAAAAAATTATCGAAACTATCGAAGAATTAAAGGAAAAAATAACTTTTTTAGAGAAGGGTACAATTAGCAAACCTAAAATTGTTACAACAGATGATATTAAGATTCCTGATGGTGTAATCGATACTGTTCCTAAATGGAATGTAGATCCACTGACTGAAATTCCAAGTGATCCTGAAAGTATAATAATTTTAATGAAATGGTTACAATATTTAATTGATAAATGCGGTCGACCTAATCTTACAAACATTTTTGATTATTATGTTGATATTGGATGGATTTCACAGGATGCTAAGATAAGCTTACTTGATTATTCTCAAGGTATTACTGAAAAAGAAAAGAAAGAAGAAACAGCAAAAAAACATATTACTGATTTACCATCAAAGGATCATATACAATCCCTAATATACATACAAAAACTGAAAGGATTACAATTAGATAAACATTTTATTGATAGAATAGAAAGTGAACTTTCACGGATAACAAAAAAGATTGATAACTACTAATTCAAATAAAAATATTTATTTACTTGTTTTTTGTTATTATTTAATACATTAACTAATAAGAGGGGACTTTAACTTAAACACTCACTATTAGGAGGTGGAGTGCAAAATGGGATTCTCATTAGTAGGTGCTGCTGCAATTATTGGTGTATCGATATTAATGGGTATTGAAATAATTATAAGCACCACCATACCAATATTTACAGATGTTGATGATGCATTTTATGAGATGAGAAACAGAGCTATTGCTGAAGTACAAACCTTAATAAATATCACAGATGTGACAAGCCAGGTTAATGGTTCAGATTATGATATAAATATCACTGTTGAAAATAAAGGTAGTATTACATTAAAAACAAACTTTTTTAATATTTTGATAAATGGTATTAAAAGGAATTTTTCTTGTACAAAATCATATATTCATCCAGAAAATGAGGTTATTTTTAGTATACCTAGTATTTCTGGCTCTGGAACTAGTAGATTAAAAGTCGTAACAAATAATGGAATATCAGATTATTATGAATTTATTTTACCATGAATAATTAGAAATGTGATAAAAAATGGGATTTAGCCTAACTGGAACTCATGTTGTATTCTTTATTGCATCTGTTATTATCGCTAGCGCTGTTTCTGGAGTATTTATTGCTGTGATAGATGGTGTGATGACAAGTTTTTCAGAGAGAGGGAAAATGATAGAAGAAAATTTAGATACAAAATTTATAATAATCAATGACCCAGATAATATTCCTACATCTGGGAGTTCGTATCTTTTTTATGTAAAAAATATAGGTCGTAGAAATATCGCTACGACAAACATTACATTTAATATTTTTATAGATGGTGAAATTGTAGTCACAGCAAATTATAATTTCTCAGATAATACAATTCAACCTGAAGAAGTTACCACACTGTATATAGATAATAGCGAAATATCTGCAGGAGATCATGTATTGAGAGCAGTTGGACCTCGAGACATAGTAGATGAATTTATATTTTCAATTTAAAAATGGATGGGATAAGTACACATGACAAGTAAATCTATTATATTAGAGCGGAAAGGGGAAAAAGATGGTTTTGCACAGAGATTTGGTAAGGAAATTCCTGATGGAACATTGATATTTATTGAAGGAAAAGAAGGTACTGGAAAGAGTATTTTTTGTCAAAGGTTTTGTTACAGTTTATTAAAAAATGGTTCAACATGCTCATATGTTTCTACACAATATACAATAAAAAGTTTTCTTAGACAGGTTGCCTCAGTTGGATATGATATGAGAAATTACCTAATTAGAGGTAAATTATTTTTTATATCTACAGAAGTGATGCTAGCTGAGACAAAACCAAAAAGCACATTTATGGAGGGATTAACAACTTGTAAAAAACTCTTTGATCCCGATATAATATTCATAGATTCACTATCAACTCTATTATCTGAAAGTCTTAATGAAAGCAATTTAATAGAATTAACAAATTTTTTTAATAGATTAAAAGGCTCTGGAAAAATGTTATGGGTAACTGGAAACCCTAATGAATGGTCTAACCGTATTCATAGTGCATTTCAGATGATTTGTGATATTCATTTTAAAATTACTCGTGAAACAATGCCTGGAGTAGGAATAGTACATAATATTTATCTTGAAAAATTTAATGGTGCTAGACATAAATATGAACCATTGACAACTTTTTCAGTAAGACCAAATGTTGGATTGACAATTGAAACTAGTGGAGTAGCATTCTAAAAAGATTGAAATATGACAGAAATAGAAAAACCAGAATTAGAAAAACTGCTCAGGGATTATCCCCATCTTAAAAAGTATGTAACAGAAATCGAAAAAAAGATGGGAATGCCAACATTTTATAGTAAAGTACCAAGGGATGTAAAAGAAGAAGAGTATCCAAATTTAATTTATGCCACTAAAGGCGTAGTTTTTATTCACATTTATAGGACAAAGGAAATGGAAAACAAAGAATATCATGCTATTACACCGATTTTGGATGATAAGATAAAAGAAAAACACGATCAAGTTCTTGAATTAATTTATGAAAAAGCACATCTGAAAACTGATATTAAAACTCAAGATGATTTAAGGAAAGCAATCAGAGAATACTTAAACAATATCACTACAATAGATGAAAAATCCGGGGGAAAATTAGTAAAATCTAAATCAGGAAAAATAAGAGTCACAACTCCTGAGAGAATGACTATTGAATATCATATTATGAAAGACATTGTTGGTGGTGGACCTCTTGAGCCTTTTATGAGAGATCCATATATCGAAGATATCCATATTATAACAGGGGAAAATGTCCATCTTATCCATAAGGTTTTTGAAATGGTTAAGACAAATATTTACATTGATAAATCATGGGCGAATAGATTTTCTCAGGAATTTGCAGAAAAAATCGGCAGCCCAGTTAGTGAAGGACAACCCATTGCAGATGGCACACTTCCTGATGGAAGTAGGGTTAATATTATACATAGTAAGGATGTAAGTCTAAAAGGTCCAAGTATGACTGTTAGAAAATTTAGTGAAACTCCTATCAGCATCACACAATTAATTAATTGGGGAACATTTGATGCAGGAGTTGGTTCTTATCTATGGCTTTGTCTGCAATATGGACGAAGTATTTTTGTCTGTGGTGAAACTGCATCTGGAAAAACAACAACTGCAAATGCTATGTTTCCATTCATTCCACCTGATAAAAAAATTTATTCTGTTGAAAATACACCTGAAGTTAAAGTACCTCATGCTGTTTGGCAACAATTACTTACAAGATCTACAGGACCAAAGGAGGGACATATTGATGAGGGTGACCTTTTAAGAGCAGGGCTTAGGTCAAGACCAGATTATATTATTCCTGGTGAAACAAGAGGAGCTGAAGGTAGGGTTGTGTTTCAAGCTATGCAAACTGGACATCCTGTTGTAACAACTTTTCATGCAGGTTCTGTAACTAAGGTTATACAACGTTTTACCGGACACCCTATTAATATTCCAAAAACCTTCATGGATAATTTAGATGTAGTTTTAATACAGATGGCTGTAGAACGAAAAGGTAAGAGAATTAGACGAGTATTATCAGTAGATGAAATAGAAGGTTATAACAAAGAAGTGGACGGTATTATGTCAAGAAAAGCATTTGAGTGGAATGCAGTGGATGATGTGCATATGTTTAAAGCAAATAGAAACAGCTACATCTTGGAACAACGTATTGCACCAATGGCTGGACATGAAGACCCTATGCAAATATATGATGAGTACGATCTCAGAAAGCATATTTTAGAGAGAATGGTGGAAGAAAAAATATTTGATTATTATGAAGTTGTTCAATTCATTTGGACATTCTATAGGGAAGGAGTTTCTTCATTACCAATAACCATATAAAAATAATTTGAAAAGGAGGTAAAGGGAGCACTCGACTAGTAGTAAGTTCAAGAAGAAAATATGTAAATTAATCGGAGAAAAAATGTCAAAGATGGATAATAACATTAAGGAAGAATTGTTTCAAAAAAATCCACATTTAAAAAAATATATAGAATATATTAAAAGAAAAATGAAAGAACCTGAATTTTACTCAGTTTTACCTTATGAAGTTAGAGAAGAAAAATATCCAAATTTAATTTATCCTGGCAAAGGATCGATTTTTTATCATGTTTTTAAAACAAGAGATATGGATGAGTTAGAATACCATACAATTGAACCAACATTAGACAAAAATGAACAAATAAAACATGATGAATTGCAAAAATTAATTATTAAATATGCCCCTAAAAAAAAGAGTGTTATCACAGATGAAGAACTTAAAGATATACTTCAAGAATTGATAAGCGAGATTATAGAAGTTGACGAAAAAGCAGTAAAACCAGTTATCCAAAAAAAAGGGAAATTAAATAAATCATTTAAACGTGATAAGATAAAAGCAACTTCCTTACAAAAAAGTAATATTGAATATTTTTTAATTAGAAACATTGTTGGTGGTGGACCTCTTGATTGTTTTATGAAAGATCCCTATCTAGAAGATATTCATATGATAACTGGTCATAAAATCCACCTAATTCATAAAGTATTTGGTATGGTTAAAACAAATGTTGAAATTAGTAAAGATGATGGACCTATTTTTGCTAGAAAGTTAAGTGAAAAAATGGGTACGCCTGTAAGTGAAGGACAACCTATTGTCGATGGAGTATTACCAGATGGAAGTAGAGGAAACATCATCTTTAGTGATTCAATAAGCATTAAGGGACCAAGTATGACAATTAGGAGATTTACAGAATCCCCAATTAGCATAACTCAGCTTATAAAATGGAAAACTCTTAGTTCAAATATTGGAGCATATCTATGGCTTTGTTTGCAGTACGGACGTAGTTTTTTCATATGTGGGGGAACAGCCTGTGGAAAAACCACAACCATGAATGCAATAATTCCATTTATACCACCTGAGAAAAAGATATATACTGCAGAATCTACCCCTGAAATGCAAGTTCCTCATACAGTATGGCAACAATTGCTTACAAAAACAACTGGTCCCGAAGAAGGAAGAGTAGATTTATTTGATCTATTAAAGGCTGCGTTAAGATCAAGACCAGATTACATAATACCTGGGGAGGTCAGAGGTGCAGAAGGAAGTATTGTTTTTCAAGCTATGCAAACTGGACATCCTTGTATGACAACATTTCATGCAGGGACTGTTACTAAGGTTATTCAAAGATTTACTGGAGATCCGATAAACGTACCAAAAACCTTCATGGATAATTTAGATTTTGTAATAATTCAGCTTGCAATTGATCGTAATGGTAAACTTATAAGGAGAGCCACATCAATTGATGAAATTGAGGGTTACAATAGAGAGGTGGATGGTATAATGTCAAGAAATGCATTTGAATGGGATCCAGTTGAAGATATTCACCGTTTCAGGGCTAATAGAAATAGTTTCATTTTAGAAGAAAAAATTGCAAAAAATGCTGGATATGCAGATACAACTGAAATCTATGCAGAGTATGATAAAAGAAGAATGATTCTTGACAAGATGGTTGAAGAAAATATAATGGACTATTATGAAGTAACTCAGTTCATTTGGAGTTATTATCGAGAAGGAGATAAAGGATTACCGATAAATATTAAGTGAATATATTATGGCAGATAAAAAAAAGGGAAAAAAAACAAAAAAGGACAAAAAAGAAATTGTAAAGAAAAAGGACTTCGTAAAAGAGTTAAAAATTGCTTATAGAGGGTTTGAAAATCCAAAAAAATTTTATTCTACAATATTACTTCCTCTAATAATAATGGGCATAATAGTTTTTTTAATGCCATTTATTCTTAGTATAATTGTACCATTTCCTTTAAATTTAAATCCAATATCTTTTATAGTTGGAGGGGTAGTCCCAATAATTCTAGGTGTTTTTTACCCCTATATTTCATGGAAAAATAAAGAAAACGATATCAATGGTAAAATGCATTTTTTTATAACACATCTACGAGTTCTAGCAATTTCAGATTTATCACTTAGAGATATTATTAATATTCTTGGAGGGAAAAAGGCGTATGGTGCTTTAGGTTTTGAATTAAAAAAAATTGGAGTACTATCAACGCAATGGCGTATGCCTTTATCAAAAACTTTTCGTTTTATTTCAGAAAGAACACCTAGTAAAATACTCAAAGATTTTTTAGATCGTTTTTCACAGAGCCTTGATAGCGGTGTTGAGCATAGAGAATTTATAGAAACAGAACAGGAAGCAGTAATACAAGAATATAAAACGATATATGAAACAAGTAATGAGAATGTCATTATTTTAAACGAAGTCTATGTAGCTATGCTGATTGCTATAATTTTTGTAATGTCTCTTGGAATAGTTTTACCAATTATTATAGGTACTGAAGATATGAACATGTTCATTTATCTTTCTTCATTTTTACTAATAGTTTCCGAAGGTTTATTGATGTATCTTTTAAAAGCAATGATACCACAGGATGAAATATGGCATGTGACTGGTGAAAAAGGAGATTTGGAAGAAAGAGTTGACAGCATTTTTAAATCCTCAGTTGGATTAGTTATTATACTTGGAGCAATTTTATTTTTTGGAAAATATTACCTATCTCTTCCAATAATAGATATAATTCCATTTGAAATAATAATTGCCATTTCTTTAACTCCACTATTGATTACAGGAATCATTGTTTATACGGCTGAAATAGATATCTCAAGAAAAGAAAAGAATTTTCTAAGTTTTTTACCAGCACTTGGTTCAATTTCTGCAATGAGAGGTGGAAAAATTAATGAATCAGTTTATTACCTAAGTGAAAAAGATTATGGTGTATTAACACACCATATTAGAAATCTTTACAGAAGATTACGAACAAGAATTGATGATGATGCTGCATGGGATTGGTTCGGTGTAGATACTGGGAGTAATTATGTTCAAAGATCAAGTG